>WNFX01004994.1_pt1 | contig 12890 bp, 11 predicted proteins | sample 5400111 | NCBI WGS metagenome assembly WNFX01 (sample SAMN13153363, study PRJNA577476) | soil metagenome | isolation source: 40 cm soil or saprolite under grassland replicate 1 | place: USA:California | collected 2016-06-15
ACTCGCGACTCCATAGCCAAAGAACTGCTCGAATAAGCGGTCGATCGGGCTTGCGCCAGTCACAAGGTTGGAGCCGGGCACCAACATTCGTGTTGCTGTCATTATCAATACACCTCCTGATGTAGGATTAGATGTGAACTGTAGTTACAGGTTTTTCTACCCATCTACAGCCGGTCTCAAACACCATCTCGTGAAGCCTTAGACCTCTCGACAACAATTTGTGCCTTTGCTGAAATCGGCTACGAAGCGGCAGGTCAGTTTTCTGGATTCGCTTTCCACCAGCACTTAGCCGCGTGTTGCTTCGCGGCTCCGCCGCCTCATGCACCCCGCCTAGCCCGGACGTTTCCACGGGACGCGGCTGACTCAAGGTCCAAGAGGCCGTCTGGCGCTGCGAGGGTGGACGGAAGGTGACCCGCAGGGGGAAACACACGCGGAGGGCCCGGACGAGTTCGCGATTCTGGCACGGAACATCCGGAGGGTGGAGAAGGCGCTGGCATCTCGCCATCGATAGCGTGCCGCCGATCTCCGAAGGTGGTCAAACGGCGGACGGAAGGTGGAACCCACCGACCAATTTCGGGGACCTCGGGGAGATCTATTAGGCATGAAGAATCGCGCGTCAGCCATGCCGAGCCTGCTGAGCAGCCTCACCGCACCGCCGGTACTCAAAAGAAACTCCCCATCAACTGAGTTGCTTTCGGCTGCCCGCTAGCGACGGATGGTGTAAGCGTGCCCGATGGTTCTTCCCGACGTTGCGCCGAGAGGGGCCGCCGAAGTGAAAAGGGGTGCTGGAAGGTGGGACGGCGACGGTCGGAAGGTGGAACGGCGACGGTCAGAACGTGGAGCGGCGCACGGAATCTGAACAAACGGCGGACGGAAGGTGGAGCCCACCGACCAATTTCGGGCATCTCGTTGGAGATCTATTAGGCATGAGGAATTTCACCTCGGCCCGGCCGAATCTCCTGAGCATCGCCACCACCTGGCTGTCGCCGCCACCTTCGCAGCTTTGCGCGCCTTCGCGCGGCTGCGTGGCAGCCACCGACTGCGCACGGATTAACCGACGCGGATGGCTCTCCGAATGACGCCAGTGGAGCTTCCCGATCGCCTCCGCCCAGTACGAGGGTGCCGGAAGGTGGACAGACGACGGACGGAAGGTGGAGGCGACCGAAAGTTTTCGGCCACCTCGTTGGAGATTGATTGGATATGAGCACTTCTAAGTCCTACTGGTACTGGGGCGCGCACGGAGGGGACGGTCCGACTCTGACCCCTCCCTGCAAAGCCAGGTGCCAGGGGGCGACCACGTGACGCCGACCGATCCCGACTGGGCAGACGATCTCGCCGATGCCAGCGACGAGGAGCTCGCCGTCGCGCCGACCTTCGCTTCTGGGCGTGCGCGTCGACCTGCGCTTCAGGAAGCGAAGGCCGATGCACCGGCAATCCGAACTCGAAAGCAGTCTCCGAACAAGCCAGGACTGTCTCTCCTCCTAACTCATCCAATCATTCTTCGAGACCTTCCTGCAAACGCCGACGCTCGTCCATCGCAATCAGAACTCAGCCGGCTGCATCGAACGCTGACCCAACGCGACCTTGTGGTCCTCCAAAGCCTTTACGACTATCGCTACCTGAACACCCTCCAGGTCAAGGAACTCTTCTTCCCCAGTCTTCGCTCCTGCCAGATGCGCATTCAGTACCTCAAAGAACTCGGACTCATCTACTCCTGGAAAGTGATCGAGACCCCAGGCGTCAAACGTCGTCACTCCCTGCTCCTGATCTCGGCGCGAGGGGCCAGGGTGCTGGCTGACTGGCATGGCGACGATCAGCGGGCCTACATCGAGCGCAGCCATGCAGTCCGCGACCACTGCTGGCACGCCACGCACGACCTGGAGGCCAACCAGCTCTTTGTCGCCCTGGTGATGCAGAGCCGGCAGCGACGGGCGGAGGGCCTGCTCCATTGGTACAGCGAGGAGCACGTACGGGCCGAGCGCGGCGAAATCGCGCGGGAGTACAAGTGGCCCCTTCCGACGCCCGACGGGAGCGGCGTCTACCTCAAGCCTGAGGGGCGCATCCTGTTCGACCTCGAATGGGACCGCGCCACCGAGTCATTGGCTCGCCTTCGCCAGAAGGTCAACGTCTACGTCGGCTACTACAAGCATTTCAGCAACGCGAGGCAACATCACGTCCTCTTCGTCGTCCCCTCCGACGATCGGGAAGACAACGTCCACTTCACAATCTGGCAGCGCCGGCCCCACTACACGAGCGACAACTGCTGGAGCTTCTGGACCACTACCGCCTATCGCCTGCGTTGGTGGGGTCCATTGGGAGCGATCTGGGGTTCCATCGACATACGCGCCGAGAAGGCCCCGCCCTTCGGGATAACCAACGTCCAGGACCGAATCCGTCTCAACCAAATGGAGCCGATGAATACGAATGAGGGAGTCATCTCGGATTGTGTCGGCAAGGCGTCGTGGTGGGAGCGCCGACCCGGTGGAGCGCAGGAAGGGTGAAGGTCAAGCGCTGTCGCAGACGCGCGGTCAGGTCGAAGGCAAAAGCCGATGCCGAGGAGCTGGCGCCAGAGATCGTGCGGGTAATCGCGGTCGTTGCGGAGATCATGCTCGAGCAGCGCCAGCGACGGCCGGTTGAAGGCAAGTCGGTCCCGTGAATGATCCCAAATGATCCCGCCAGAAAACGATCATTCGCAGGCAATCCGCAAGCGGCGGTGACCGTTACACACTGGTCGATGTACAATGATGCTCATGCTGGTCCGCAAGCAGATCATCGTCCCGTCCGAGACCGACAAGAGAATCAGGCGGCTCGCTCGCAAGAAGGGGATCTCGCAGAGCGCCCTGATCGTCGAGGCGGTCGAGGCACTGCCCGACGCATCGAGCCAGGTCGACCACGTTCTCGCCTTCGCAGGCGCGATCAAGGGGGCGCCGCGAAAGCTGTCGGAGGAAGTCGACGAAGTGGTCTACCGCTGACGCGTGCAGGCTGTCATTCTCGATACCGGACCAGTGGTTGGACTGCTCTCGGAGGCCGACGAGCACCATGCAGCGTCGGTCGCGGCTATCGCAGCGAGCGGGCGCAAGGGACGAAAGCTCTGCACCATCTGGGAAGTGGTCGGCGAGGCCTACACCCTGTTTCGCACACGAATCGCACCGGGCCGCTCGGCCGAGGCATCGTTGGTTGTTCTGCGTTGGGCGAAGGAGAGCGGAATCGAGCTGCTACCAACGGAGGAGAGCGATCATCAACGGGCAGCGGCCATCCTGGAGCGCTACAGCCAACTGCGTCTGTCCTATGTCGATGCTGTACTGCTGGCGATCGCTGATCGACATCGGATGGAAGAGCTCATCACCGTTGACCTGCGCCATTTCGGCGCCGTGAAACTTGCCCATCGAATGACAGTGACCCCGGTATGAAGGTGAAAAGGTGAACAGGCACGACGAGTGGACGCGGGAGAGCGAGGCTGAAGCCTTAGAGCGGTTACGGGTGGCAGCTGGCGCGGGCCAACATAGTCCGGTAGTGCTCATCTACACACGTCAGTCGGTGAGCGACTTCGATGCCGATGGACGGCCACGCGGTCCCTCATTGAACCAGCAGCTCGACGCGGTGACCCGCCGACCAGAGCTGCTGGGTCTCGCCTTCGAGCACTTCGAGGACGCCGATCGCTCCGGGAAGGAGACATCCAAGCGGCCTGGCTACCTCGCACTCATGGAGCGCGTCCGGACTGCGCCGGCGGCCCAGGTCGGTGCTGTTGCTTTCTATGACGCCGACCGACTCCATCGCAACGACCTTGAGTTCTTCCGCTTCATGGCCGAGATGACCGAACGCCGAATCCTTGTGTTCGACGGGAACGGCCTGATCAGCAACGTCGACCGGCTGTCGTGGAAGATCAAGGCGATCGTCGCGCAGGAGGAGCGAGAGAAAGTCGCCCGGCGCGTCCGCGACAATCTCCGCTACCTGCGGCGCAACGGCAAGTTGCTGGGCACGATCCCGCAGGGCTACTGCCGTGTCGAAGGTCAAATCGTTGAAGACCCCTTGGCGGCACCCGCGATCAAAGAAATCTTTGGGCTCTACGCCAGCGGCCGATTTAGTCTCCGCAGCCTCGCCGAGCACCTGAACCTGAACGGCATCCGGCCCTTCCGCGGCGACGACAACGCCAACCACAACCGTCCGAAGGCGATCATCTTCACGGGCGACGTCCTCAAAGACATCGTCGGAAACCCCTCGTACGTGGGGAAGATCCTCGTCGATGGTGAGCTCATCGACGGCCTACACCCCGCTCTCGTCAACGACCAGACCTGGCAGGCTTGCCAGGAGGTCAAGAGACGCAACGTGAGGCGAACGAGCAAAGCCTGGACCAAGCATACCTATCCGCTGACTCCGATTCTTCTGTGCGCTCGATGCGGCGGCCCGATGCACGGAGAAGCCACCTCGCGGGGGGGAAGGATCCATCGGTACTACGGGTGCCACGCCGCTCGCCGAAATCGTTCCGCAGTGCGTCCGGCCGGTCCCAGCTGCAATGCCCGCATGTTCAAGAGCGAGGTCCTGGAGGACGCGGTCCACGATGAGCTATCGCGCTTGGCGCCGACTGACGACGCGATGCACTCGGCTCTCCGGAATCGCCTGCGCAACGCCGGGCGGACGTCAGCACCTCGCAAGAACCCGGCGGTTGCAACCAAGCGCCTCGATGAGCAGCTTGAGCGGGCTAAGCGACTGTTCGAGTACGGCGAGTACGACTGGGAGACGTTCTGCGCCCGCCGGGACGAAATCCAGCAGCAGCTAAGCCAGCTCGCCGAAGCTGCAGCCAAGCCCGAACCCGTAGACCGGGACTGGTGCGAAGCACAGCTGATCGACCTGGTGGCCGCTTGGGAAGCCGCTGACAGCGGCCAGCGGTCGCGTCTCGTTTCGGGCATCTTTGAGCAGCTCGAGGCAGAGGCTTTGCTCGACAACACAATCCGCGTAGTAGCCATTCCGCGTGAGGCATGGAGGCCTTTTTTCGCGGGTTTGGTACTGGAGCGGGAGACGGGCTTCGAACCCGCTACCTCGACCTTGGCAAGGTCGCGCTCTACCAAGTGAGCTACTCCCGCTCGGCCAGAGGTTCGATTTTACCCGCCGAGGCCATGGCCGCCACTCACGCCGTCGCGGGCGCCCCGCAGGGTTCGTAGCGGCCACCCCACCGGTCCCTGAGCGCGTTCACCCGCATCGCCGATTCGTGAAGCCTCGTTCGGTCGAGACGGCCCGACACCACAGCGGACCGTACGGCCGCGATCGCGTCAGCCTCGTAGCCTGGGTCGCCCGCGCCCAGCAGCAACATGTCGTTGCCGGCGGCCAAAGCCATCACCGCAGCTTCAGGCAGCGCCCACCGCTGACCGATGCCCCACATGCTCAGTGAGTCGGAGACGATCACGCCCTCGAATCCGAGCTGGGTGCGCAGGCGGCCGACCACTGACGAAGAGAACATCGCGGGCATGCTCCCCCCGCCGAGGCCCGGCACGTAGACCGCCGTCACCATCACAGCGTCGGCCCCGGCCGCGATGCCTGCTTGAAATGCCGGCACCTGCACCTGCTGCCAACGTCCTTCCGATTCAGAGTCGGTGGGGATCGCGACATGCGGGTCGCCCGCCGCACCACCTAATCCCGGAAAGTGCTTCACCGTCGCCCCCACTCCGCCGTCGTGCAAACCAGCCACCGCTGCGCTGACCAGCGGCGCGACCACCGATGGATTGCCGCCAAAAGAGCGGAGACCAATGATTCCATCGCGCGGATTCGTCCGCACATCGGCCACGGGCGCCAGGTTCAGGCCCACTCCCGCGGCGCGCAGGCCGGCGCCGTTGATCCGCTCGAGCTCGCGCACCTGGTCAGGGCCGGAGGCGGCCATCACCGCCGGCCACGGCGGCGCGAAGTCTGCCTTCACGTTCGAGACCTCTCCCCCTTCTTCGTCGAGCATCGCCAGGATCGGGTGGCCGAGACATGTGCTCTGGGCGACGCCTTCAAGGCGAGTGGTCAGCTCGCGCAGGCTCGCAGGGTCGCCGCCGAAGTTCGGCGTGAACAGAAGCACGCCGCCGATGTGGTTGTTCACCAGGACCGGCCGCACGTCCGACCAATCCACCGCTCCGCGCCACGACAACACCATCACCGAGCCGATGTCGGCGTCGAGATCCCACGATTCGGTGAGAGATCCGAAAGACTGACGAAGCGAGGACGACACAGCGACCGTGCGATGGGTCGTGGGCAGCTGGCCGATCGTGACCAGGACCGAGAGCAGCAGGACCACCGACAGCAGGCCGACCTGGACCGGCGTCCTACCCCCCAAGACGCCGCCAGTCTAGCGGCGGAAGCGGTACCTCAGGGCAAGCACTCCCAGGCCGAGGCCCCAGAGCATCGTCATCAGCGGCAGCACCAGCGTCCAGTTCAGGTGCGGAAGCCCGGCGCCCTCGAGAAATCCGTACCCGAAGGTCACCAGCGCCGTCGCTGCCATTGAAAACCCCAGGGCCTGCATCTGAAGCCGCTTCTGGACCTCGTCCAGGCGACTCAGCGACCGCACTGTCAACCAGATCACGACCGCCGCCGGCACCAGCGGCAAGGCCGCGATCTCGAACACATACGCTTCGTCGTGGTTGGCCTGGACGACGACCACCGCACCGACCAGGAACATCAGATAGGCGAGGATCGCCAGCCCGAACTGGATTTGCGTCTTGTAGGTGGTCCAGGTCGACAGCGGCCTGAACACCGTCGGTGTGTCGGGCGGTGACGCAAACGCGACCGGCGTCGGCGCTTCCGTCCTTACGAACGGCGAGGCGGCGTGGGTGTAAAGCGGATCTACAGGCACGTCTGCGGGCGGCGCGGGCGTGGGCTCACTCACCGACCCGGGATGGTAACCCGGCCAACCCTGGATTTCAGCCGCCATTAAGTGAACTTGAAAACCTCCGTCTGGGCAGCCCTCTCCCGCTGCAGGGAGAGGGGTGGCGGGTTGTTACCACGTCACAGGAAGTACAAACGAACCGGCGGCCCCAGCTGGTCGGCGTCAACTTGATTGACGCGTAACAGCCTCCCCGCTATAACTACGCCCGCCGTCGTAGCCGCCTAAGAGGGAGGAACCCCCATGCGCCGTCCTTTCCAGCTCGCCACGTCCCTGCTTGTCGCGTTCGTGCTCCTGCTTGCCGCCTCTGCGGGCACCTCGGCTCACCAGGCGGGGACGACCTTCTTGAAGCCCAAGCCGGCACACGGCGGCAAGCCCAAGCACGGCACCAACCTCTTCTCGCACGGCGGCTCGATCGAATCAAGCCCGAAGGTCTACATCGTCTTCTGGGGTTCGGAGTGGTCTAGCGCCGGCTCGGCGCAGGCCTACGTCACCTCCTTCTTCAGCGGGGTGGGCGGCAGCACGTGGGCAAGCTCGACGACCCAGTACTGCCAGGGCGTCCCCAACGGCACGAGCGTCTGCGCGAGCGGCACGGTTCGACCCGACAACAAGTCCGGGCAGCTCGCCGGAAACTGGAACGACAGCGCGACCGTGCCGGCCAGCCCGACGCAGAACGACATTGCCAACGAGGCAGCGCGCCTCGCGTCCCATTTCGGCGGCGTCAACGCCAGCGCCGACTACATGGTCTTCACGCCAAGCGGCCACTCTGAGAATGGCTTCGGCACCGTCTGGTGCGCCTATCACAGCTCGAGCGGCAGCCTTTCCTACTCGTACATTCCCTACCAGCCGGACGCCGGTGCGGCCTGCGGCCAGAACTTCGTCAACTCGGGCGGCAACGGGCAGCTCGACGGCTTCTCGATCGTCGGCGGCCACGAGTATGCCGAGACGATCACCGATCCGTTCCCCAACTCCGGATGGCTCGACAGCCGCGGCGCGGAGAACGCCGACAAGTGCGCCTGGATCAGCTCAGGTCAGGGCGCCGCCGCGAACATCAGCCTGACGACGGGGACGTTTGCGGCTCAGTCGCTATGGAGCAACGCGTTCAACGGCGGGGCTGGGGGCTGCGTTCTCTCCTACCCCTGACGTCGCGGTTCGCGGGTGACGCACCCGGTCGAGCAGCTGCAGCGAGACCCAGAAGATGAAGACCGCGTTGAGGGCGTGGAGCGCAGAGATCGCGCGCCATGGCTCGGGGGCGGCGGCGTGATAAGGAAAGAGCAGGAGTGACTGCAGGACAACCAGGCCGAACATCGACGCGGTCAGCCAGCGCATGCGAACGTCCACGCCGGCGTACCAGCCGACCAGCACCAGGAGCAGCGGCAGAACCCCGACCAGGAACGGGTTGACGCTGGTGTGCCAGAAGAACAGGTCGGCGCTGCCAAAGATCCCGAGTCCCGCCAGGAAGAACTGGAGCACTGTCGCGGCCACCACGACGTAGATGCCAACGTTGAACACCTGTCGCGCGTTGTCTTTTGTCATGTCAGCGATACCTTAAACCTGTCTTCGTAAGCCGCGTCGCCGAGCCTCCTCAGGATCGCCAGCCCGGCTTCGGTTTCGGCCGCGTCGCCGGTCAGCACGCCGCGCTCTGCCTTGCCGCGACCGAGTTGCGGCACGGCGCCGATCCGCTCCCAGGTGGCGATCGCCTGCGCCATCTCGCCCGCGTCGTGATGAGCCAGGGCGAGAGAACGCCTCGCCTGCGCCTCGAGCAGCGGCACGCGGAGGCGGATCCCCGCGGCCAGGATTCCGGTCCGCGTACGTTCCGGCAGCGCCTCTCCGCGATCGCAGGCAAGCGACAGCCGGCGCTCGGCATTCTCAGCCCCATGCAGCGTGCGATCGTTCATGAAGCCGCTCTCGCCGTGCGTGTACGCGAACCAGGCGCGGTTGTGGCTGTCCGGCGGGTAGCGCGCGATGACCGTCTCCATGGCCTCCGTCGCCGCGCTCACCAGACGTTCGTCGCCACGGGCGCGGCCGATGTCGAGCCCGACGGAGAATCCGCGCAGCGCAAAACCCGCCGCGATGTTGTCGGCGTCATGCCAGGTCTCGATCGCCCGCCAGAACGTCGTCGCCGCCTCATCCCACCTGCCGAGCGTGAACAGGGTCATGGCGCGCCACGAGAGGAGGTGCAGGGCCGGATGAGGCACCTGGCCTGGGAGAAGCCGCGCGACCATCTCTGCCGAGTCCTTCTCCGCGGTGACGAGGTCACCCATCAGGTAAGACATCCAGGCCACCGCAGCGTGCGCGTCGACTCGTTCGTAGAAGCTGAGCTTCGATTCGAACGCGATCCTCCTGTAGGCCGTCTCCCGGGCTTTTGCCCAGTCATTGAGGGCCTGTGCCTCGACTCCCATTGCGTCGAGCACGATGCTCTGGAGGTCTGCGTTCCCGAGCTCCGTGGCAATCTCCAGTGCGCGCTCTGCGCTGGCCCGAGCCTGGGCCACCTCCTCCGGCGTAGGAGCGCGCCGAGCCCGAAGCCAGAACGGAAAGAAGGCGTCGGCCGCGAGGAACCGTCCGATCGAGTACTTGTCGTTCGCCTTCTCGAGCAGGCGGATGCCTCGCGTTCGCAGCTCCTGAAGCCGCTCCTCCGAAGGGCGGTCGCCGACCGATCCGACCCACCGCGTGGCGACCGTCAACATGCCGGCGATCGCGCGCAGCTGATCGTCGACCGGGCAGTTGAACGCCTCGTACTGCTCCAGCGCGATGCGGTATTCCTCGAGTGCGGGATCGCCCTGCGTGAGGTCGCCGATCCTCTCGTGGAGTCCGGGCAGGCGAGCCTTGTCGACGAAGTCAAACGCCGCCCGCATGTGGCGGAGCGCCTCGGGAGTCGCAGCGGCGGCGACCGCCACATCCGCCGCCTTGAGCAACCATTTCGCAGCCTGGTCTCGGATCTGTTTTGTGTTGTCAGTTCCCGGCTCGAGGGCCGTGTAGAGCACCGCGGCTTCGTGGTAATGGAACGCCAGGATCTCGGCCAGCGCCTCTTCGCGCTCGCCGGCGATCGACTCGCCCCATCGTGCGGCCTGAGCATGAAGGCGCGCGCGCTCAACTCTCGGCAGGGTGCTGTAGGCGACCTCCTGGATGAGGATGTGGCGGAACGTGTAGCGGTCGCCTTCGGTGGGTCGAACGAGGTCGCGATCGACCAGGTTCTCGCAAAGATGGTTGACGTTCGCCGCCTCGCCAAGCTCCAGCGCCGCCACGCCCGCCGCGCGAAACGACCGACCGAAGACGCTGCCCAGCTGCAGCACGCGTCTTTCTTCTATGGGTAGCAGGTCGAGGCGCGCCAGAACGGTGGCCTGGACCGTATCGGGAAGGCGCTCGAGCGATCCATGCTCGAGGTACGAGCGGACGAGCTCGCTGGCATAGAAGGGATTTCCCTCGGCGCGCTCGGAGACGAGCCTGACCACGGCAGGCTGGTCGGTGTCCATGAGGTGGCGGATCATTTCGGCGATCGCGTTGCTGGCCAGTGGTTCGAGCGCGATGGCGAGGTGATTGAGCTTGCCGCCTCCCCAACTGGGTCTTCGGTCGAGCAGCTCCGGCCTGGCGAGCACGATCATCAGCACAGCCGAGTCGCCGCGCGGCTGCATGACGAACTGAGCGAGGTCGAGGAGACTGTCGCTCGACCAGTGCAGGTCCTCGAAAACGATGACGAGTAGGTTGCGCCGGCCGGTGGCTTCCAGCGCGTTGCGCCACGCCGTGAAGAGGAGGTCCTTGTCGACGCCTTCGGTCCCGGCGCCGATGGTCGCGGCCAGCATCTTGGAGTCGCTTTCAGCGTTCTGGACACCGAGGTTGGTCAACCACCTGTTGATCGCATCGCGCAGCTCGGCGGGCGACGTGTCCTCATTCTTGCCCGTCAACGTGAACAGGACCTGGCGCATCGGCCAGTACGTGAGCTGCTGGCCGTAGGGCAGGCACTGCGCGGTGGCCACCGCGGCGTCGGGCACGAGGGCCGGCAGCCAGGTGAGGAACTCCTCGACCAATCTCGTCTTGCCCACGCCGGCCGGCGCGATGACGCTGACGAGCGAGGGGCGCTTTTCTGTGACTGCCCTGCGTGCGACCAGCTGCAGCTGGGCAAGCTCGGTCTCGCGGCCGACGAGCGGCGCGGAGATTCGCGTTCTGGCCTTCGGCTTCTTGGGGCCGATCACTTCGTGAGCGCGGACCGGCGCGGACTTGCCGCGAGCGCTGATCGGGATCGCGTCGCCGAACTCGAAATTGCTGGCGGCGCGGACGGTGCGGTCACTGACGAGGATGGACCAGGGTTCGGCAGCTTGCTGGAGGCGCGCTGCGACGTTGGTGGCGTCGCCGGTGATGAGGAAGTCGCCTCTCGAGTGGTCGCGGTTGGCGACAACCTCGCCGGTGCTGACGCCGAAGCGGAGGGCGAGTTTTCCGTTCAGCTGGCTGTCTTGTTGCGTGCGGTCGCGGATCGTCAGCGCCGCGGCCACCGCGCGGTCGGGGTCGTCGCCGTGGGCGGACGGCAGCCCAAACACCGCCATCACCGCGTCGCCGATGAACTTTTCGACCGTGCCGCCGTGCTGCTCGACCGACTCGCGCGCGATGGTGTAGTAGCGCTGGAGCAGGCCGCGCATCTCCTCGGGGTCGAGTTGCTCGGTGAGCGCGGTCGAGCCTGCCATGTCGGCGAAGAGCACGGTGACGATGCGGCGTTCTTCGGTCGAGACGGCCACCGGAGTCGCTAGCGTACCGAGTCGTCAGGCGGGCTGGAAGGACTCCGGAAACGCGGGCGATCGCGACGGCGCCGGCAGCTGCGCCGAGGGCCAAAAGCACCAGTGCCAGCGTGGTCGCTTGATGCTTCTGCGCCAGCCTGGCGATACCGAGCGCCCCCAGACGCCCGCCAGCGCCGCATCGAGCGTCTGCCAGATGCCGTAGAAGACGATTCGATACAGGGTCTCGAACGCCTTCAGGGTTGCAAAGCGACCCGAGGGGCTCGCCGCGTACTCCCTGATCAGCTGTGGGCCGGCGGTGGCGAACGCGATGGCGGCCGCTGCGCCCAGGAGCATGAACGCCACCCCGGCCAGCGTGAACAAATCTGAGCCCGGCTCGCTGCCGAATCGCTCTCGCAGGTAAAGCGCGACCGGAATCGCTGCGAGGTAACCGAGCATGTCGAGCACCGAGCCGAGCCAGATGAGGTCGGCGCCCCGTGCGCCTGCGTGGAGCAGTCTTGCTGGGTCGTTGAGGATGGTGAGCGAGTAGTCCGCAGCCCTCAGGAACAGCACGGTGGAAGCGGCCTCCAGGATCACGACGGCTCCGATGAATCTCTGCGCTGTGCGCGCGGTCACTGACCGACCAGACCTGTCTCGTAGGCGAGGATGACCGCCTGTACGCGATCTCGCAGGTCGAGCTTGTCGAGCAGATGGGCGACGTGGGTCTTCACCGTCGTTTCGCTGACGTGGAGGCGCTGCCCGATCTCGGCGTTGGTCAGGCCTCGCGCGACCTCTACTAATACCTCGCGTTCGCGGTCGGTCAGCGAATCGAGCTGTTTGCCCTTGCGTGCGGCCGGTTCCGGGCGCTTGGCGAACTCCTCGATCAGGCGCTTGGTAACGGATGGTGCGAGCAGGGCGTCGCCGCCCGCGACTACCCGGATGGCCTTGATCATGTCCTCGGGAGGCGCTGCTTTCAACAGAAATGCCGACGCACCGGCGGCCAGAGCGTCGAAGACGTACTCGTCGAGCTCGAAGGTGGTGAGGATGACGACGCGCGTCGAGCTGGCGATTTCGCGTGTCGCCTGGATGCCATCGATGCGGGGCATCCGGATGTCCATCAGCACGACGTCCGGGCGCTCGTTGCGGACGATGTCGATCGCCCCCTGGCCGTCAGCGGCTTCGCCGGCGACCTGCAGGTCGGGCTGGGACTGGACGATCATCCTGAACCCGGCCCGGACCATGGCCTGGTCGTCGACGATGGCGACGCGGATCAAGTCTTAACAGGCAGCGTTGCGCGCACGTTGAATCCGCCCAATGATGACGATCCAGTGGTC
>WNFX01004995.1_pt1 | contig 12889 bp, 12 predicted proteins | sample 5400111 | NCBI WGS metagenome assembly WNFX01 (sample SAMN13153363, study PRJNA577476) | soil metagenome | isolation source: 40 cm soil or saprolite under grassland replicate 1 | place: USA:California | collected 2016-06-15
GGTCATCTGCGCAGCACCCGCGACACCCTGACCAGCGCAGATCCCCGCCGCCTAGTGACACGCCCAGTCGCCGGGCCTGCACCCATTCCAGCAGGTCAACGCCCAAGTCCGCCGACTAGGCGATCAATCATCTGCGGAAGCCAGGCCTAGGAACCGTGCGTGCGGGTCGGTCCCCGCACACGGCTCAGGCAAGCCGCGAGGGCGTCGCGGGTTGAAGCGCCGGTTTCCCGCGCTGGCGGGCGTGGAACCCGCGCTGGCAGGAAGCGTGCACGAGGCGGGTCTGGTCACCGTCGGGCAGGCCGGGTCTCCCGTGTTGGACGAAGTAGCTGGCGGCTATCGCCTTGGGGGTGACTTGCAGCCACCACCGTTCCCACTGCTCGGGGGATTGGGGCGGCTGGTCGGCGCCCAGCAGCGGGTCTCCGCACAGGGGGAACAGCCCGGCCTGCCTGGACAGCAGGCGCAGGGTATACCTGTCGAGCGGGGGTTTGACCCGCAGCCGCCGTTCGGCCCAGTATGCGGCCAGGGCGGGGTCATCGGGTGACGCGGAGCCCTTGACCGGCACGTGCCGTTCGATGGTGATCCAGGAAAACTTAACCAGGCAGGCGCCGCTGTCGCGGTCGCCGAACACCCAGTGGTCGTTCCTGAACTGGGTTTTCAGGGCATTGTGTCCGGTGACAAAAGATCTTCCTCCATGCCAGCGCTTGACCTGGGATCTTTGGTGGCAAGAGACCGGGCTCATCATCCCGTTCGGCGCGGATGACGGAGTCGCGTTGGTGTCCGCCCTGCCACTGAATCTTGCCATCGCTCGTGACCCTCACCTGCACCGACGCCCATCCACGACGGGCGGACGACCTATCTTGAGTGGCCTCAACCGCGGGTTGAGCAAGATCGAATGGCGCAAAGGAAGATCAACTGTCACACGACACATTGTCTGCGGGCGGCGTTGCACTCCCGTTACAGGCGGCTGTAGGTTCTCATTGGTCTTTTCATCCGGGACTGCGCTGACCTGCGCTGCCGAGCTGGTTCTCATCGATTTTTCGCGGGGCCTGACTTCCTCGGCTACACCTTCCGGGGCCGCGTCGTTCGCGGCCAGCGAGGCTTTTTCGTGGGCTTCAACCCGGCCATGAGCGATACGGTGGCTAAGGCGGTCAGCCAGAAGATCAGAGCCTGGCACCTCAGCCGCCGCAGCAGCATGGACCTGTCCGGCCTCGGACATCAACGCCCAGGTGCGAGGCTGGATCGGGCTACTACGGAGCCTTCTACCGCTCCAGGCTGTATCCCATCGCATTGCGCATCGACCAGCACCTGGTCCGGTGGGCCATGCAGAAGTACAAGCGACTGCGCGGCAGGCCCCAGCGAGCCTGGGCCTGGCTGGATGCTGTCCGTCAGCGCTAGCCCCGGCTCTTCGCCCACTGGTACCTTGTCGCCCGTACCCAAGGTCGGCCTGCGGGCGCCCGGTGAGGGGAGACCTACCTCACGCCGGGTTCTGCGAGAGCCGGGGGGTGCGATTCCCCCCGGCCACTCACCTGATGTGCGGCCAGGGTCGGGTTGGGGCTGGTTCAGCGTTGGGCCGGGCCTGGCTCGAACCTGTCTGAACCATAGCCAGGAGGCAACCAGCCCGCGTGCTGGCTCCGTGCCATCCGGCGGACGACCACACCGAGCAACCTTTCGGCGGGAAAATACCCGATCTGCCGCGAATCGTGGCTCCAGGCGGCGTTGTCACCGAGCAGGACCAGCTTCCCCGTTGGCACCTGCTCTCCGGATGAGCCCGCGATCGCTGGCCGGCAGGCTTCGGGCGTAGGATCCCCTGGCACGGCGGCGACTCGCTTGATCACCCAGTGGCGTCGGCTCACAGGGCCGCGCGGCGGCGTAGCCCAGCGGTCGTCGCTTGGCTGCTCGACGACAACCACCTGGCCTGGCCGCAACCGTTCCATTCCGATGCGTTGGACAAGCACACGATCACCGGGGGCGAACGTCGGCCACATACTGTCGCCTTCCACGGTCACCACCGCAGCGCATCGCCGCAGTTGCATGACAAGCAGCGCCGACACGAACACCATGAGGCCGAGCAAACCGCGCCGCATCAGCCAGGCCTGTTGTGCGGGCGCTGAATCGCTGGGGTTCCCGAATGAGCCGATGGAATTGGCGCGAAAAGCTCGGCCAGATCCTCCCAGCGGACGAACAAAAGGGCGGCCATTGCGCCAGCCGTGGCGGAAACGACCGTGGCGGCCGGGACGGGGGGACCGTGACCCAGCAGACTGCACGAAAGGCCGGCGGCAACTACGGCGAGCAAGGTGAGGTTTCGGGTCAGGTGTACCACGCCCAGCGGTCGTCCGGAGCCGGCGCCGAAGCAGGCGCAGCGCGCCTGGGTGCCGCGGTGCATGATGACGGCGACGCCAGCCGATACCAACCCGGTCAGCGTGGCGGCGGTGATCAGGGCCACCTCGGCGGCTGGTTTCGCACCAGGACCCGCCGTCGCGACCAGGCCGGCGGCGGTGGCAAGGCCTGCGGCGGTCACGGCTTCGGCACAGGGGAGCACCGCGACGACAACCCGCAGCAGGCGGTCGGGCATCAGCGCGGTCTCGCGCATTCCGGCGCGAAACGATTGGTACGCCCCGAGGCTGTGCAGCTTCGCACCGACCGAGCTGGCGAAGAGGCACGCGGCCAGGCTCAGTACCGCGATGGAGACCTCATTCACTGCCGCTCCCATATGATGCGTTGCTCAAGGCGGCCTCTAGCGCTGCGTCGTTTGCGAAGCCCTTCGCCTGTAGCGAGAACAGCCGCGCGTAAGTGCCAGATCGCGCCATCAGTGCATTGTGGTCACCTTGTTCTGCAACGGAGCCGTCGACCAGGACCACGATGTGGTCGGCGTCCCTGATCGCGTTCAGCCGATGGGAGATCAGCACCGACGTGCGGCCCCTGCGCTGCGCCCGCAGGCCGCAGTGGATCTCGTATTCGGCCTCCGCGTCCAGTCCCGAACTTGGCTCGTCGAGGATCAGCAGGTCCCGGCTGCCGCGCAAGAAGGCCCTGGCAAGCGCGACACGCTGCCACTGCCCGCCCGACAACAGCACCCCGGTCCGTGGATCGTCCTTGTCGGCCAGATCGACGTAGGTGCGGGTGAGCAGCGTGTCGTAGCCTTTGGGCAGCGCACTGAGGACAGCGTGGATGCCAGCCTGCCGGGCAGCGTTTACCTGGGCATGGGCCTGCTGCCGGAGGCTCAGATCGCCTACCGCGATGTTTTCCCCGGCGCTGAGTTCATAGGCCATATAGTCCTGGAAGACCGAGCTAATTCGGTCCCTGAGCACGGCCAGGTCCATATCGCGCAGGTCCACGCCGTCCCACAGGATCCGGCCGCGGTCAGGATCGTAGAACCGGCACATCAGCTTGACCAGCGTGCTCTTGCCGGCACCATTGCGCCCGACGAGGGCCACCGCCTGGCCAAAGGGCACGAAAAAGCTGACGCCACGCAGTATCCAAGGCAGATCCGGCCCGTAACGGAACCAGACATCGTCGAACTCGACGCCATGCCGGAGAGCCCTGGCCGGAACCGGAGCGGCCGACACGGCGAGATCTGGTCCTTCCGCGACGATCTCGGTGAAGGACTGGAACAGCAGCACTGCCTGGTAGGCCATGGAGCCATTGCTGACGATCATGTTCAGCGAGGATCCGGCCGCCGCGAGCGCGGCTAGGAACATCGACACGTCACCCACCGTCAGCCTGCCGCGCGCGGCGGCAGAGACCACCCACCAGATGCCCGCCCCTGCCACGACCGCGCTAAGCGCCGCGAGGAGGCTGTGGACCAGAACCTCCCGCCGGTCAACGCGCTGGCCCGCCCGCTGGATGACACGAAGCTCATCCAGCATCCGCTGCCGGAAGAAAAGACCAAGGCCGAACAAGCGGATCTCCTTAGCTGCCGCAAGGCTGGAGAGCAGGCTGGCATAGAAGTACTGCCGCCGCTCGGCATGGCTGATCCCCGCGAGCATGGCCGCGCGACGGCGGGCTACGCCCCCTTCCGCGACAATCCCTGGAACTGTTGCGGCCACCACGACCACCGCCATCACCGGGCCTAGCACCAGCAGCGCGGCGAGGAATCCGGCAACGGTCAGCGCAGACTGAACCGTACCGGAAACGCTCATGAAGACCTGCCCCGGTCCGGACATGCTCACCCGCTGCGCCAGGTTGAGACGGTCAAGGAAGGCGGGATCCTCGAGCCTGCCCAGGCCCGCAAGACGGCTGACCGCACCAAACAGCTCGCCGGTGGCGAGCCGCTCAATGTCGCGGCCCAACTGAGCTCCCAGATAGCTGCCAAAGGATGGCAGCACCCCCTCCACGCCGGCAGCCGCGGCGAGGGCCACCACCATGAACAGCAGGTCGCTGTGCGGACTGCTGCCGGTGAGAGAGTCCAACACCGCCCGTAGCAGCCACGCAGCCAGCACCGGAGTCAGGCCCGCAGCAACCATGACGAGGAGCTGGCCGGCGAACACCCCGCGGTGTGCGCGCCAGGGCATGACAAGGGCGGCGAGCAACGTGCGCACACTCGGATGGCGCGGCATCGGTTCACACCGTAACGGGCTCGGGCAGCGCGGAGGGATTGTATCCGCTCACGGCAATGGCACCGTCCGCGTCCAGTAGGCAGAATGCGGGGAACCCCGATACCTGGAATGCCTTAGTGATCTCGCCGTCGCTGGGCTCCACGCACACATGGGCCACTTTTGCGAGCCGGTCCAGGTACGGGGCTCGCGCCGTGCTGTCCTGTGCAACAACTGCAAGGACACTGTCGCGTCCGATCCGATGCCTGTTCACGTACTCAAGGAACGGCGGCACCCGTTCTGGGCAGGCTGAGCACCATGACGAGAAGAACGCGACCACCCGTAGGCCTGCCGGCCCTGTCAGCACGTCACCTGAGTTCGTCGTGGCCGTGAACTCGCCCGGTGATTCGCCGACGGCAAGGCCGACGGTCGACTCTGCTTGGCCCGCAGCCGCGGCCAGCATGCTCGTGTGCTCACGCAGCCTGCGGATCACGCCGAAGGTCAGCAGTAGATCCAGCGAGCACAGACCACCCACGATAATTACCGCAGCGGTTAGTACTGCCATTGTCACTCCAATCTCAGCTTTGACGGGCGACCGTCGCCCGGTAGACGCACCGGGCCACGGCCGTCGTTCCCGTTGGCTAGCACGTGTAAGTGGTGTACCTGCACGTAGTGCACTGGCGGCCGGTTGCATTATTGATGCAGGCGTTGTACCAGTGCCCACCGAGGCAGTAACACGTCACCCGGTGGCACCCGGCAGGACAAGTCCAGGCCTCCGCGGTCGTCCGTGGTACAACCGCACTTAGCAAGCTGTCGGCCATCTTTGTCACAAATCTCATTGCTGTTCACCTCCCTTCGAACTCGACCCAATAGGCTCTGGGAAACACGCTGGCGTACCCGCAGATAATCAGCAGAGGACAGCATGTCCGCCTGATGTCAGGGAAGCTTCGGGCGGCCGCCGCCAGGCTGACCGGGCGCGGTTGGGTGATGCCGGTCAGGCTGCCTCGCGCCCACGTGGCCGCCCCTGCTTCGGCCCTTGGCGTGGCGGCCGGTTGCCCCACCACCAGCGCCAGCCCTGCTGCCATCGGGGACAAGAGAATTATCGAGCGGCGACTCAAGCTGCCCATATCCCGCATGCCTCGCCCTCCGGCCGCACCTTAGCGCGAAACCCGTCCCCCGACTGTCACGAGAACCGCCCAAATCAAACCGTGCCCAGGCGGTTGCGGCGTCGTCATCCCAACCTGGCGTGAATTCTCAGGGCTAGCTCGCTCCAAATTGTCGGGCCGCACATGCGGGCGGTCCACGCAGTTTCGGCTGCAGGTTGACCGGCAGAACTGCTGGTAGCGGCGTAGCGCCAACCACCGTCAGCGGGCAGAATCGCGGGTAGCGGTTGGCTCGGCGAGTCACGTAGCAATACGAGATACGGCGACATCGAGGATCGGGCTCATGGAGACAGTTGCAAGCGGTCAGGATGGCTTCGGCAAGCTGATCCGGCACCGACGGGTGACGGCAGGCCTGACACAAGAGCAGCTAGCGGAGCTGTCCGGGCTGAGCGTGCGGGCCATCAGCGACATCGAGCGCGGGCGCGCGACCCGGCCGCACCGCAGCTCGGTCGAGTTGCTCGCGCGTGCGCTGGCCGACCGGGCACAGGCGGAGCTGGCTGACACACTGGACGGCAGCGACGCGGCCGGAGGCTCGGTGGCGTCTCGCCAGCTGCCGGCCGCGGTTCCGTATTTCGTCGGCAGGGTCGATGAACTCAAGGCGCTTGCCGGCCTTCTTGACCAGCCGGGCACCTCCGGCGGGTCAGTGACGATCGCTGTGATCAGCGGGACAGCCGGCGTCGGCAAGACCGCATTGGCGGTGCACTGGGCGCACCTGGTAGCTGCCCAGTTCACCGACGGCCAGCTGTATGTCAACCTGCGCGGCTTTGACCCATCCCGAACACCAGTGACACCTGCAGACGCGATCCGCAGGCTCCTGGATGCCCTGGAAGTCCCGGCCGAGCGAATCCCGCCAAGCGCGGAAGCCCAGGAAGGCCTTTACCGCAGCCTGCTCGCGGGCAGGCGAGTGCTCCTTGTCCTGGACAACGCCCGCGACGCCGATCAGGTGCGTCCTTTGCTGCCGGGCAGCCGCAGCTGCTTGGTGGTGGTCACCAGCCGGAACCAGCTGTCCGGCCTGGCCGCGGCCGAAGGCGCTCACCAGGTCTGCCTGGATGTACTCACTTACGCCGATGCGCGAGAGTTGCTGCGGCGCCGGCTGGGGGCGCAGCGTCTGGCTAGTGAACCGGAGGCAGGGGACAGGCTGATCGCACTGTGCGCGCAGCTGCCGCTCGCACTCAGCGTCGCGGCGGCGCGGGCCGCCGCACACCCAGCGTTCCCGCTGATCGTGCTGGCCGGCGAGCTGCAACATGCGGGGAGCAGACTGGACGTCCTGGACGGCGGTGATGCGGCGAGCAATGTCCGGGCAGTGTTCTCGTGGTCTTGCGGGCATTTGGGCGAGCCGTCGGTACGGATGTTCCAACTGCTCGGCGTGCACCCCGGGCCGGACATCTCGGTCGCGGCCGCCGCCAGCCTGGCCGATCTCCGCCCCTTACAGGCACGCCGGCTCTTGGCCGAGCTAGCTCGCGCGAACCTGCTGACCGAGCATGCCCCGAGCCGGTACGCCTTCCACGACCTGCTGCGCGCCTACGCTGCCGACCCGGCTAGCGCCATCGGCTCCAGGGCCGACCGCCGGACGGCGATCCACCGCATGCTTGACCACTACCTGCACTCCGCCCGTGCTGCCGACCGGCTGCTGTACCCGGCCCGCCGCCCGGTCACGCTGGGCAGCCCCCAGCCCGGCGTGACGCTTGAGGACGGCCTCACCAGCCACGGGCAGGCGCTGGCCTGGTTCGACGCCGAGCACCGCGTTCTGCTCGCAGCCATCAGCCTGGCAGAAGAGCACGGATTCGACACCCATGCCTGGCAGATTCCCTGGATGCTTGAGACCTTCTTCTACCGCCGCGGCCACTGGCATGACTGGGCCGCCACCCAGCACACCGCACTCGCAGCCGGGCAGCGCCTCGCCGATCAGCACGCGCAGGCCGAGGCCCGGCGCGGCGTCGCCAACGCCCAGATCGAGCTTGGCCGCTATGACTACGCCCTCGGCCACCTGGCCTTGGCACTGCGCCTGCGCGAGGAAGCAGCCGACCCGGTCGGCCAGGCCCGCATCTATCTGGACATCGCCCGCGCCCTGGACCAGCAAGGACGCTCCCACCAGGCGCTCAGCCGGAGCCAGAAGGCCCTGTGCATATCGCGGGCCGCGGGCGACCAGGCGAAGTCGACGCAAGCCGACGCCCTCAACCAGATGGGCTGGTCCTTCGCCATGCTTGGCAGATACCAGCAAGCCCTCAGATCCTGCCAGCAGGCCGTGACACTGCACCGCCAGATCGGCGACAAGCACGGCGAGCCGACCGCGCTCGACAGCCTGGCCTACGTGCACAGCCACCTCGGCCACCATGCCGACGCTGCGGACTGCTACCGCCAGGCCGTCGAGCTATACGCCGAACTCGGCTTCCGCTACAAGAAAGCGGAAACCCTGACCTACGTCGGCGACGCCCACCACGCCGGCGGCAACATACCCGCCGCCCGCACCGCGTGGACGCAGGCCCTGACTGCCCTCGACGACCTGCACCACGCTGACGCCGAGCAGGTTCGCGCCAAGCTCCGCCGCCTCACATAGAACATGGCCGGCTACCAATACCGGCGCGCTCCTCGACTGCCCGCAATTCGATCGCAGGCGGCTTGCAGAACTGCCCATCGTTCTGTGCTGCTTTGGCGCGGCGGACTCGTAATCAACGGGCTTCTGTCGCGCCCGACGAGTGTGGGCGCGCCCGGATCCGCTGGGCTGATTCCCGGCGGGCCACCTGATCGTCAAGTCGGCCAACGCGAGAATCTTCGACCGTGACCGTTTTGCAGGACCGTCCAGGCGGCGCCTATGCGAGGGAACGGACTCCATGACTGGCGCTGTGCAATCCGCATCGCCAGGAGTCAGGAGGATAGGCGAGACCAGCGCTCGGCTGTCAGCAGGCCTCTGCACGTCATCGTGTACAACCGCGCCCCCGGTAGGCCGTTATTGCTCGGATCGAGCCCTGCAACGGAGCCGTGCACCGATGTGACGGGCTCAGGTAGAGGTCGTGTCACGTGGCCATCGGCGGCAGAGTGCCGCGAACGCCCTCGCGCGCAGCAAGAGTCGGATGGACTGGGTCGGTGGTTCGCGGACCTCCCGGACTAGCACGCCCTGACTTAAGCTCGATGGCCTCGAGTGCGCCTTCACGGCACTTAGGGTCTCGGAGTCGCTCCGCGTTGTACGAGGCGAGGGCACGGCTCATGCGGATACCGTAGTCGGTCGCGATCTGGCCGTACCGGCGCTCGATACGGTCCACCCACCGCAGCGCAGTGCTGTAGCGCCGAGTCACGTCGTTACGAACGACGTCTATGGCATGACCCATGATGTCGTTGACAAGGTCGAAGTGCCTCGTTCGCGCTGCGCACCTTCTACACGTATTGAGGTGATCATGCTCCGCCAGGTGGTGGCTGCGGGCCGCGATCGGCCTGCTGGCGGCCGGGTGCTCGACCCCGCCGGGACAGGGCACCGCCCCGTTCGGCGGCACCCGCCCTGGCCCGGCCGGGGACTACATCAGTGGCACCGTAGTCATCGGCAAGATCTATGACATCGAGGACGTGCTGCACAACTACTCGCCGGACCGCGTCCGGCTGACCTCGCTGCGCCTGGTCTCCCCGGCTGGCCACGGCATCCACGTGCTGAACGTGCAGGCGTACCTGCTCAGGCAGACGGGGCGTCGGGGACGTCGACGAGGGCGACCTGTCGAAGATCTGCCCGGAACTGTACAAGCCGCACCCGGTGACCGACGTGGTCGTGCCCCACGGCCATCCTCGACTGGGTGATCGCGATCGCGCTGGGATTCCGCACACCCGGCAAATATCACCTCGGCCGGCAGAGAATCGGCCACGTCAGGGCCGGGAAGGCGGGCTGGCAAGACTTTTACATCCGGACCCTCAACCTGACCGCTGCCCCGCAACGCGCGGCTGCGCCGCACCTGTACAGTCCCAGCCGCTGCGCCAAGTACATGGCTCCATCGGTCGCCAGCTATTTCGTGCACAACGTCGGCCAAGGAGGCTACGGCGCCACCGGAACCCTGGACTCGAACGGAACGTCAGCCCTGCCGTTACAGCAGTCTGGTTCAGAACGTTCGATGGGCGGCATTTCAAGGAGCAGATTGCCGGGGGCCGCTGGCGGCGCAGTGGGAATACCATGTCGCTCTGTCGGCGCCTCGCCGAGAGCTCAAGCGACCGACAGGATCTGCGCTGGTCCTGTTGCACGAGGCTCGCAACGGCCGGACGACACCGGGCCTGGCCCGGCATCGGTGCGACCGTCGGCGCGAACGTCGCACCGATGCCGAGTTCTGTGCCAATCCAGTGCCGTCTACCAGTTCCGGCACATCGAACTCCAGCGTCGGCTTGCCTCCCGGTCTCCAATCCCGTCCCCGGACAACCCCCGCTGCAGATCAGGACCACGAAGCACTCGCACAGCCTTGAGCCCCAAGCCGAGATCTCGCCCAAGCGGTGCGCCATCCTCCTACGCCAGCTCATTAGCTAGATCTGCTGCGCATTCACCCCACCGCCGAGGCCCAGCGGTGAGGACCCTGCGGAAGTGCTGCGGCTCCCGCTAGCCAAGGAAGTCGCCAGAATGGACCGACCTTGTTCTAATCTCGCTGTCGTGGCCAGCTTGCTAGACGACGTCAGTCCAGATGCCCATCGCCTGCTGGACATCCTGATGGGCGCTTGGGCTCGGGCCGACCAATGGCCGCACCGGCAGTACGTCGCGCACGAGATGGCAACTGTCGGCCTAGATCTTCCCGAAGTGCTCCGCGAGCTTCCAGAGTGGGATCACGGGTACCAAACGATCCGGGTGGTCAGGGCGACAGCACCACTGCCGAATGCCCCCGTAGAACTCGGAGACAGGATCTCGCCAACCGTTCACGGCCTGGTGCACTGCGGGCACGCCGTCAGATGGTCAAGGTGTTCCTCGCCAGCGTGCAGGTCGGCTATGCGAGGCAGCAGAGCTTCCTGCCCGATCCTGTGAAGGTCAAGCCGATCACGCTCAGCAGCGAAACGCTGATATCGGGCGTGAGGCAGGTCATTGGCCACCCGTTCGGGGAAGGTAGCCCAAGCCAGGTGCGGCTCATGCTGGCCGGAGAGCCCGCGACGTGGCTAGGTGTGAGTCCAGACCCAGATTCTCCGGACTGGGAATGGAAGCTGTGGTTCAGGTCATTGCGCCCGTTCGCAGTCGACACCGGACCCGAGTACCTGGCGGCGCTCGAGCAGATGATCGGGCATCGTCCAGAACCTCCGGCTTCTGCGGTGGCGGTCGAGCCGTCGGCGCTGCCGCGGGCACTCGACCATCTTGACCTCGTGTGGCAGGTACGCACCGGTCAGCGGCTCTTCAAGCGGCCCAACTTTGCCCGCGTTGCATCACTTGCCGCCGAGGCGAATAGCGGCGACGAGTTCGATGCGCGCTGCAGCGCGCTTATCGATGTGCTCTCGATGCTGACCGTTCCTCGGGTCGACAAGATCGAAGGCCCGCTGAATTTCCTGAAGGCGGAACTCGGACAGCGCATCCCCGATCCTGGATCGCTGGAGCGTGCCACGAAGGCCGTGGACGAGCTTCAGCAGGTAGTGAAGCTACGCCGCGGCCAAGCGCACTCGGCTGCAGCTCCTGACTCATTGCAAGCGGCTGCTCGGCTCGGTATCCGGTTCACAGGAGACTGGGCCGATTCATGGGACCGGGTGCGACGAATCACCATTGACGCGCTCTATACCCTGATCGATGAGCTAGACCCAGGCTGAGGCCGGCATCACAGGGGGTGAGCGGATCGGTGGATTCAGGTTTAGGGAAGCGATCCAGCGCTTAAAGGTCGGCTGCCAGGTAAATCCAGTGAGGAATGCCAGCACGGTGATCAGACTTCCAATTACGCCAATCCCCTCGAAAATGTCGGCGATCACGTGCCCGAACCCGGAACTGGCGCCACGCACGGGAGCCTTAGACGCGAGTTGCGCAGCTAGATAGGCATGCACCATTCGACTTCCTCATCATGTTGATGGACACTCTTCGCATGAGATGCGAGACAGAGAGATTCTAGCCCCAGACGCTTGACGATGTGATCGAGCGATCGTGTTTTGGCAATCGCGATCAGCTATGTAGCCGTTGCCTACCCATCGGCACGTCAAGCGGCCGCGGTGCGCCATATCGGCGAGATCTGTGGCTAGCTGACAACCTTTAATGATCGCTCAGGTCGGCGCGCCGAACGAGCCGTCGGCGTGCGCCATATCACTGTCATGCTGATCACGGAGCGCGGCCGCCGGACTGCCGATCTATTGGCGGGGCCGGTGGCTGGTCTGCATGCGCTGGTGCTTGCACCGGTCATCCGCCGCTCTGGGTACGGCGACCGGGATCCGGCTTGGCCGGGACCGCCGCGCCGATCGGGCACCCGGCGACAACGCACGACGAGCCGAGCGTGTGCCCGAGGGCCGCGTGTCTGGCGCAGTGCCGGGCGGCGGCGGGAGCATCCGGTGATGAATCCGGCCATGGCGCCTGGCTGGCCGGTGCGCGGCGGCGGTCTTCGCGGAGTTGCGGCTTGCCGATGCGGCTGGCCGCAGCCGTCGTCTGTGCGACCTGCGGGCCTGCCAGTGCCAGGATCTTGTCCACGCCGGCGGGCGCTGATGTCCTGGTCAGGATCGGCCGGCCCGGGGACGGTGCCCGGGGTTGAGTAGCTGCGCCTGGCCGGATTTGAGCAGCGGTGCTCAGGCCCGCCGCCCGGGCCGGTGCGAGGGTGGACGCATGAATGGTCTTCCGCGCTCTGGCGCTCCCACGCCCGCGCCCGCGCCACCCGTGCCCGCCATCGCGCCTGGCGAATGGTACGCCGGTTCGCCGTATCCGGTGACAGACAGCGTCAGCCCCACGATCGGCTGGCAGAATCAGCCCCAGGAGCGAGGCGGGCCCGTCTTCGTGGTCATCACCCGGTCCGCGCTCGGCGGGCGGAAGGTCGCCGGGCGCTATCCGCTGACCGAGGACGGATGGGCTCATGCGTGGCAGGCGCTGGACCAGTCCAGCCCCCAGGCCGCCGCCAGGATCCGGCATGTCCTGGCAGGCCGGCCCGCCGCCGGCGGCCCGCCGCAGCCCCCCGCGCCGATCTGCATGCCTGACCGGCGCCGTCAGGCCAGGGACCTCATCGTCATGGGCGTGGCCGGGATGCTCGGGCTGGGACTGGTGATCTTCGCCGCCTGGTTCCTGCATGCTTG
>WNFX01004997.1_pt1 | contig 12883 bp, 14 predicted proteins | sample 5400111 | NCBI WGS metagenome assembly WNFX01 (sample SAMN13153363, study PRJNA577476) | soil metagenome | isolation source: 40 cm soil or saprolite under grassland replicate 1 | place: USA:California | collected 2016-06-15
ACGACGAAGCAATCCCCGTTTAAACGGAGAAAACTCCACGCTGATGTTTTTCCGCTACATTGGAGATTGCTTCGGGCTAGCGCCCTCGCAATGACATAATGTTTAAGGATATGTCCATGAAAATTATCGATGACCTCGGCATTCAAATCCCAGAAGTTTATCTCCCCAAAAAAGGCACAAACCTAACCAAATGGGGAGTCATTGCCTGTGATCAGTTCACATCCCAACCTGAATATTGGAACGAAGTTGAAAAGATCGTTGGCGATGCGCCTTCCACATTGAACTTAACCTTCCCCGAAGTTTATCTTGAAAAACCAGATAGAGAAGAACGCATCCAGAACATTCAGTCCACCATGCGCAAATACATGAACGAGGGAATCCTTCAGCCGCATGATGGACTCGTTTATGTGGAGCGAACTGTCGCGGGCAAGACTCGCAAAGGTATCGTCCTGTGTCTTGATCTTGAAGCGTATGATTACAACAAAGGCTCCTCGAGCTTGATCCGTGCGACTGAGGGAACAATTGTTGATCGTCTTCCACCGAGAATGAAGATTCGCGAAGGCGCGCTGCTTGAACTGCCGCATATCCTTGTGTTGATCGACGATCCAAAGTGCACAGTCATTGAACCATTGAGCGCCGCGAAATCGACCCTTGAGAAATTATACGATTTCGATCTAATGCTCGATAGTGGACATCTGGCAGGCTATGCAATGAATCAGGAGTTTGAAAACAAAGTCGTTGATGCACTGCGTGGACTTGCGAAACCCGAAACATTTGCCGCGAAATATGGTATTGGCAAAGATAAACCAGTTTTGCTCTTTGCAATGGGTGATGGCAATCATTCACTCGCGACCGCTAAAGCGATTTGGGAAAAGATGAAGCTACAGGTTGGCATGGATCATCCTGCACGCTACGCATTGGTGGAGATTGAAAATGTCCATGATGAAGGGCTTGAGTTTGAATCTATTGATCGTGTGCTCTTTGATTTGAAGAAGGACCTCTTTGCTGAACTCGAAAAAACATTCGGCGCGAATCTAACTTACAAACCTATGGCAAGCGCAGAGGAAATGGTCAAGGCTGTGGACTCTGCGACTGGTGAGAAGCAAACCATCGGCTTGGTCGGAGGCGGACGCAAGCAGGAATTTGGCGTGCTAGAGATTGCCAACCCTTCATCTAATCTTCCAGTGGGTACCACTCAATCCTTCATTGACGCCTTCCTCAAGGGTGGTGGCGCAGAAAAAGTTGATTACGTCCACGGTGAAGATGTCACGGTGAGACTTGGCAGCCAGCCGAACAACGCGGGCTTTTATTTGCCAGGCATGTCTAAGTCTGACCTATTCAAAACGGTCATTCTCGATGGCGCGCTGCCGCGCAAAACGTTTTCGATGGGAGAGGCGCGCGAAAAGCGCTTCTACATGGAAGCGCGAAAAATTTCGTAATCCCTCGGGGCGGTCAGTAAGCCGCCCCGAGAATTTTTAATGCCTCTTCAAAATCAGCGGGGTGCGGCGCGGAAAATTTCACTCTCTCATTTGTGGCTGGATGAATAACCGACAATGATTGCGCGTGCAGCATTGGACGTGGAAGCCCGTACATATCACGCGCACCATACAGGACATCTTCTACAAGTGGATGTCCCAACGCATAGGCATGGACGCGGATCTGATGCGCTCTCCCAGTCATTGGCTTCGCTTCCACCAAAGCCGACTCTGGATACCGTTTAATGACCCTGAAACGCGTTTCCGAGGGCTTCCCGCTTTTGTCATCCACCATCGTGCGATGTTTATGTCCTACATTAGCGCGCAAGGGATGCTTTGCTATCTTCTCCTCCCATTTTGGATTCCCTTCAAGGATTGCATGGTATGTCTTTTGTGCGTCATGATTTTCAAATTGGATGTTGAGCGATCGATGAGTCTCTGCATCACGCGCGAAAACCATCACGCCACTTGTGATTTTGTCCAAGCGATGAACGATAAATACTTTGTTATTTTGTTCTTCAAGTATTTTGACAAGATATTGGGAATCCTTTTCCCATCCATCAGGCAGGACCGAGAGCCCAGCGGGTTTATCCACAACTAACAAATATTCGTCCTCGTAAAGGAATTTCATGTTTGAGATTTAATTGCTGTGCTCTCTGTAGCTTGAGCAGTCGATTTTGTTTTCTTTGCTAATCTGTTATGCTTGAAACCTGTGCCAAAACACATGATTGCTCCGCCCAAGAAAAATAGACTGTAAGTCAACACGGCGATGACCAAAAAGAGGGCGGACAATACATAAAATTCGAAAGCCGATATTCTATAGGTAAACCATTTTCGATATGAAATCTGTCCTTCCACGCCTCCGTTCTTCCTGATCTCACGAATCAAAGAAACATTACGGAGATGTCGAAGGTGGACAGCAACTTCAAGTAATAAGAACATTCCAAGATATAACGAATAAGCCCATTGAAGGTAGATGGTAATTCTTGTTAACGACCAAATGACAAGGATCAACAAACTGTAGGCCATTAACAAAATAATATGCAACTTGGAAAAGGGTCTAAGATTATCAATATCTTTTTGATATTGTGGGGTTAGTTCAAAACTTCCTTCAAATTGGAAATGCCCAACCTCATGGAATCCACGCGCCGAATAGAGCGTTAAGTAATAGTCACTCGTATAGAGAAGTATCCAAAGAATTACTCCGGGCCACGGACTTGTTGAAAGCCAGTATTCCATAGAACGCTCCTGAAAACATTATAACCTTACGAAGGTTTTAAACCTTCGTAAGGTTTGGCATTGCCCCTTGACATTAACGTTACGTTAGGGTTTAACATGGTGCCATGTTCACTGTAAAGCAACTCTCGAAATTGGCGGGTGTCACGCCGCGTACCCTGCATCATTACGATGCGATTGGGCTTCTCAAGCCGTCCCGTGTGGGCGATAACGGCTATCGTTACTACGGGGAGGAGTCTATGCTGCGGCTGCAACAAATTTTGTTCTACCGTGAACTGGGGATTCCGCTGGAAGACATCAAGAAGATCATGGGACGCCGTGACTTCGATGTGCTGGGCGCGTTACAAAGTCACAAGGGTGCGCTCAAGAAACAGGTAGCGCGTTTAGACCGCCTGATCAACACGGTGGATAATACAATTTTATATCTGAAAGGAAACAAGGAAATGAGCAACAAGCAATTATTCGAAGCCTTTAGTGATGCGCAGCAGGCTGAATACGAAAAAGAAATCATGCAAAAGTATGACCCTATAACCGTAAAGGCTTCTATCAAGAAATGGAAAGAATATACCACTGCTGAGAGACAACGTATCGGAGAGGAAGGCAACGCCGTCTATAAAGATATTCTGGCTGCAGTGCCAAAAGGAGCTGGCTCGCGCGAAGCTCAAGCTGGCATCGAACGCTGGCGAAAACATATTGAGTACTTCTGGATTCCAGATGACGAACAACTGTTGGGATTGGCAAACTTGTATAACGAGGATTCTCGTTTCAAAGCTAACTTCGATAAGATCGATCCGTGGCTGGCCGAATTCATGCGCGAAGCAGCGAAAATCTATGTAAAGAATAGAAAGAAATAAGAGCAGTCAAAGGGACGACTCTTATTGAAAGAGAGTGAAAATGACAGAAGATATTTATCCAATGCCATCATTTCCAATGTTGATTGTGAAGGATTTGGAGGCATCTTCGAAGTGGTATCAGGATGTGCTTGGTTTCAAACACATCTTCACTATGCCAGGTCCTGGCGGACAGCCGGCCCTCGTCCATTTGCGCTGGGTGAAATATGCTGATTTGTTGATTGCAAAACCAAGAGATGGCAAAGAGTTATCTGAGCCAAAAGGAGCAGGTGTATCTCTGAATTTTAATATGTTTGACTGCTTCAATGGCGACATTGATGCTTTCGCAAAACAAGCTCGAGAGAAAGGCGCAAATATATTAGGTCCTATTGATCAGCCTTGGAACGTACGTGAGGTCACCGCGCTCGATCCGGATGGATATAAGTTAGTATTTACGATACCCATCAATATCAATTTGGGATTCGAGAAAGTGATTGAACGAGCCAGCAGCGGCAAAAGTGACGAGTAATATCTAAAATAAAGAGCCAGCGATGAAGTCCCTGGCTCTTTATTTTATTCTTTTCCCTCATGTCTTACATTTTGTGGAACAATGTTATAGCGCCGCGCGGTTGGGTCATAACCGCGCTGAAGTGCCATTTCGTAGCCAAAGATGTACATAGGCAAAACATAAAGCAAGGGAGTGGCAAATTCATCCAGCGAGACTGGAATCTGAATCACGTGGGTTGCAAGGCGTTCAATACCTGATGTAATATTATCCGTAAGGACAATAGATGGTGCTTGAATCATGTCCATTACAGTGAGAAAATCCAACATACGATAGCTGGCGCGACCATGTGGAGCGATGAAAAATATAGGACTATTCTGATCTACCTCACGCAAACGACCATGGAAGAAGTCTTCCAGTTCCTGGCATTCAGAATACATCTTCGCCATTTCAATCATCTTCAGGGAGGCTTCTTCAGCAGTGCCAAGATTTGGGCCCGTACCCAGCACAAAGACTTTAGGCGTTCTGGCATATTTTTCTGCGAGTTGCTTAACCTGCCCCCATTGTTCCTGCAAAAAGTGAGAAGCACTTTGTGCAGCTAGATTGACCTGATCCAACCAATAATTTTTCAGTTGTGAATCATCAGCTAAGTGAACTGCTAACAAATAAAGAGAGATAAGCGCCTGAATATAAGACTTGGTTTTTACAGATATTTGATCGTCTTCTCCGCCAGTTGGAATGACTGCATCCACATTACGCGTAATTGCTGAGTCTTTATTAGCCGTGATTGCCAGCGTTCTCGAACCAGCCTGACGCGCACGTTCCAGTGCATCACAAACCGATTGTGTCTCGCCAGTTGTCGAGATTCCGATAACGAGCGTGTGTGAGTCAAGCAGTCTCTCTTCCATATACGCAGAAAAGGCAAATGCAGGGATTGCCTTAGATGGAATGCCAGCAACGTGCTCGAGAACATATTCTCCGACCTGGCTGTTATAAAGCGATGAACCGTGACCAAGGAGATAAATCTGTTTGAACGTACGTGGAGTTCTCAGCCAAACTGATAACGCCTCATTTGACAAGTCTATGCTCTTTTGCCAAGTGTTCGGATCAGCGAGGGCACGGATATTCGTGAGCATCGGATGGATAGACATTATTTACTCACTCGGAAAGACGCGTAGAGCGCGCGGATGATTCGATCGCCACCCTCCCACACATTAGATGCATCCGCGGCTTGTTCCTCGCTAAATTTCATTAGCTCATCTGGCGTGATCGCGACGCGCCCGCGCAACTCAGAGAGATGCGCGCTGTTGATCATACAAATGCCTCCTGCGGCAACCTCGGCATTCAAAATAGATGGTACGTCTGCCCGGATAGATTTGACGAAGTTATCAATCTCAGCCCGAAACGAACCTGCTTCAGAGAGCTCGTCTTCAACGTGAATGATCCGTTCGCCAAACGTTCGGCTGACAACGCGCAAGAAGTTGTGATCGTTCTCATAATGCTCACGCGTAGATTCCGCACGCTCGCGATCAGGGTCATAGATCGCTGTCAATTCAATGCTATCGAGAGAAATATAAGCCGGCAAATGAGCTTCGTTAAAAATCTGTCCAGCACCCATGCATCCGACACGGAATGGTTTGATGCTCATAGTATTGTTTTCCTCTCATAAGGAATTGTAATTAGATGATTGAGTATACTCTTATGAACTTGCAAGGAATAAAAAAGGCGGCAGTTTCACACCGCCGCCTTTAGCTCAACTACTTGCGCCGCTATATTGCCTCAATCCCGCTTTCCATACACGTGAGGCAATGATGAAACTGATGATACTAATGGCGATGAACATCAAGACGCGCGCTATAGTCAATTCACCACGCAAGCCTTGAAGAGGAACAGTCGTTGCAACCGCGATAGGAACGATAAAGGTCACGAGGATACGTAGCCATACAGGATAAACGGTCACTGGATAACGACCCGCATCGAGTAAAGCCTGCAGAATGGTAACGTTGTTATCAAATTTAGTAAACCAGAATGTCAGCGCGATGAGCACAATCCAAAGACTGTAGATCACGATCGCTCCTGAAACGGTCAGCAGGAAAAAGGTCAGGATGTCAAGCGGCGTAGTTATACTACCAGACATGTTGATACCCACTACAATTAAGACAGCAGAGAGGATCAAGTCCCAGAACCGCCAAATGGTGATGCGCGAAAATGTGATGAGGAACATGCTATTGACAGGTTGCAGGAGGGTATAGTCCATTGAGCCATCGCGGATGCTTTGATTGAATTTTTCGGTGTTGGGCCAGATGAGGGCAATCATCAATGTGTGGACGAGGCGGAACACACCAAGCAAGCCGATCAATTCGCCGAAGCCCCAGCCACCAATGGTTTCGGTGTTGTTAAAGATGATGCTTAAGCTGAGCAATTCCCAACCTAGCCACATGATGTTCAACAGAATGTTGACGACTGTATCGGCGCGATATGCCAGCGACATTTGAACGTTGACTTTTAAAAATGCGGAGAGTAATTTCAAAGTACGCATAGTTACGCTCCCACCGCGGAAAAGCGTTTCACACCGTTGCGCCACATCCAACCAAATATTGCAATAGCAACAGCCAGCCAGATGATTCCCATCGCATATCCTTGTACAATTTGCGCGCTGGAGAGCTTTCCCAAAATCAATTGAATGGGATAGTAAATGAGCAGTTGGAACGGCAGATACTGGGCAATGTCCTGAATGAGTTTTGGCATGAGCGTAAGCGGCACGAATTGACCTGAGAATAGCAGGATCAACGCAAAATAAAACTCGTGGATGGAATAGACACGTGTCGTCCAGAATGCAAGGGCAGTGATGGCGGCTGAAAGCAAAAAGCCAACGAAGAATCCTATGATCACGGCGGGGATGGCGAGCAAAATGCCACTCAGTGCTACGTTGCTAAAATCTGGCTTGTAGAGGAAAAACAAAATAATCCAAATCGGGATGAATCCCATGATTGTTAAGACTTTGAAGGCGATGTTGTTGATCAAAGCGTTCGTCAGCATGGGATGGATTGGTCGTACCAATTCTCCGGAGAGAGTCCCATCTTGAACTTTGTATGCAAAGGTATGGATAACGATATTGCTCGTGATCTGATCAACGATCAAAAGGGTTAGGTAGTAAGTCACAAAATCGTTAGCAGTGAATCCGTTCACGCTGCCTTTGCTATTGGCAATGCTTGTCCACACGGCGAGATAAATGATCGGCGAGACTAACCAGTAGAGCAGATACATGATGAGGTTGGCGCGGTACTGCCATTGTTCTGCCCAGTTCACTTGCCAGAGTCTTTGGAAAATTTTGAACATGATGACACCTTATTGATTAAACGCCTGTTCTATAACATCTTCAATAGGTGGATCGGTGATGGTGATGTCATGGATGGGCAGGTCAGCCAGAAGTCCAGAAGTGATGCGGGCGACATCCTCCGCTTTGACCTGAATGTATTGCTTCTCCCAGTCCTCTTCATTTTGAACCGGAGTGCCATATTTTCTCAAATCGTGTGAGTTTGTTTCCGCCAACCTCACGCCGATTAGTTTGAAGGGAGCGATCTTGCGCGACAAGTCATTGATGCCACCATCATATTTGAGGTTCCCGTGATGGATGATGATAATGCGTTCACACAACGCGGTCACATCCGCCATGTAATGACTAGTCAGCAAGATCGTCGCGCCGGTGCGTCTGTTGTACTCACGCAGAAACTCGCGGATGCGCACCTGACCGGTGATATCAAGTCCAATCGTGGGTTCATCCAAAAACAAAACTTTAGGACGATGGAGCAAGCCCGCGGCAATCTCACATTTCATGCGCTCACCAAGTGAAAGATTTCGCACAGGTTTCTTCATCAGTGGTTCGAGTTCGAGCAATTCATCCAGTTCTTTATAGGTCGCCTTGTATTCGTCGTCCGGGAGACGATAGATTGCCTGATTGAGCAAAAATGAATCTGCTGCGGGAATATCCCACGATAAACGATTCCTTTGCCCCATCACGAGAGTCATTGAACACAGATATTCGGGCTTAAGTTCCCAGGGTATAAAACCAAGCACATTTGCTGTCCCACCTGTGGGATGAAGCAAGCCAGAAAGCATTTTAAGTGTAGTAGTTTTCCCCGCGCCATTGGGCCCCAGAAAGCCGACGATCTCTCCGCGTGTGATCTTGAAGTTGACCTCTTGCACGGCCTTCACATCTTTATATTTGCGTTTGAAAAAACTTCGTACCGCCGCGCCGAACCCAGCTTCACGTTCGGGTACCTGATAAGTTTTGCTTAATTTTTCAACAACGATGGTTTCTGGGGACATAAAAATCGCTCCTCCGATGAAAAGCGATTTTATCATTGGTAGAACAGAAGTGCTAGAGATTAATTTAGAATGAAGATACGCGATACCAAATATCCACGTTGACTTGTATCGTCTTGCTATGCTGGATGTCCATGCCAAGGCTCGGCTCAGACGCTACCGCGCCAAGCGCCCTCTTGGCGACACCCCGTTCAACAAATTGCTGAAATGGCATTTCTTCGTCATACAAATTTTCAATAAAATCATATACACCCAAAAGTTTGACACCCATTGCCGCCGCAACCTTTTCAGCTTTTGCCTTCCCTTTTGCAATTGCAGATTCCAGTCCACGCTCTCGCGCGACCTCTTCAGGATACTTCCATTCGATCCGTTCGAGGGTCGCATTCTTTTGCGCGGCGATGATGTCTATTAAATCAGCGAGTTGATCCAGTTTCTCGACTTGGATTCGCAAACGATAGGTGGCGCTAGATGACTTGAGCAATGTGCCACTTGACATTTCAATGTGGACACCTAATAACTGTGTCGCATTATTCTCCAGCCCAAAGCTGGTCAGCGCTTCGACGAGTTGACTCACCTCTTTGGCTTTTTTCATGGCTTCGTTGCCGCTAACAACAGATGAGCCTTTCACAGTCACAAATAGATTGGCACGAGACGCAAAGATTTCTTCACGATGAAAAGTTGAGATTTTGATAGTATCGGGTTTTGTATCCATGAATCAATGCCTGTAGCTTTCCGCGAGTTTCATCAGACCGTCGAACAACTTTTGCTTTTCCTCTGACGATAATCTCGCTTCAGGATGCAGTAGCAAGTAATTGGCGGGCGGCATGGAGTTTTTATTGAACACTTCCTGGAATTCATCCACATGTTGCTCTTCAGGCCTGTTCCAGTCAGAAAAATTGATGTGCACGCGACCTTCAATCACATCACGGTAGACCAGCCACGACGCGGGCGCGATATTGCTATACCAGGGCCAACGCGTCTCATTACTGTGGCAGTCAAAGCAGGCGCGTTGAGCAAGTGTACGCGTTTCAGGGCTATCCCATTTTGGCTCAGCATTTACGGGTGGGTTGGGGTGATTATGACCATAAGGGATGAGTTGAATCAAGAGTCCAAGGGCGAATAAGCCAATAACAATAAAAAGTAGTTTCCTTTTCATTTTACCTTTTTAGATATTGTAACCTGTCAGTTTTTAATAAGTTGCTTTAGAAAGTTATGTTACTACCAATCTTTGTTTCGGATATTTCTCGTATCGTTCTTCTTCCATGACTTTGCGGATTCTATCAAATCCTTCCCAGATGTCAGCGAATGAGATGTAAAGTGGCGCAAAGCCGAGGCGGATATTATCAGGCTCACGGAAATCGGGGATGACGTTCATCTCTTCGATCATGGCGCGGTTGATGCGATATCCTTCCTTGTGGCGGATGCTAATGTGAGAGCCACGTTCCGCAGAGTCACGCGGAGAGCCAAGGGAAAAGCCCAATGGCGCAAGCAGGTGATCGGTCAGGAAGGAGGCGTAATCTGTCATCAAAATGGATTTAGCGCGCAAGGCATCCATCCCCACGTCGAGCAATGGAGTCAATGCCTCTTCCATCGCAAGTGTCGATAACATCGGCGCAGTACCAGCCAAAAACCGTTGGATGCCTGGCGCAGGCTGATAGTCGAGATTGAACGCAAATGGATTATTTTGTCCCCACCATCCCCAAATAGGAGAGGTGACATCATTTTGGATTGCCTTGTTGACGTAAAGAAACGCAGGCGCACCTGGGCCTCCATTGAGATATTTATAAGTGCAGCCGATGGCGAAATCCACATCATATTTATCGAGTTCAATAGGCACCGCACCAACCGAATGACTTAAGTCCCATAAGATTAACGCGCCCTTACAATGAGCGAGCTCAGTGACGTGCGCCATATCATAAAGATAGCCACTTTTAAACGTGACATGCGAAAGAGTGACGAGAGCTGTGTCTTCAGTGATGGCGTTTTCAAGTGCTGCGAGATCAGGCGTGATATCATCATCTTGCGCGCCAATGCGAATAATTTCATGACGATTCCCAAGTAGCCGTACGATTCCTTGTAAGATATATAAATCAGACGGGAAGTTGAACGTATCTGTGATGATTCGTTTCTTTTGTGGCTGGAATGTCAAAGCAGCGGTGACAAGTTTAAACAAATTGATAGATGTCTGATCTCCTACAACAACTTGCTCCTCCCTCGCACCTAACAGTGTCGCGATTTTTTCACCAATGCGCGAAGGCGATTCCCACCAGCCTTTGTTCCATCCGCGGATGAGGTCCGTGCCCCATTCTTCTTCTACAACTTTCTTCATGCGTTCGATAACAGACTTGGGTAAGCGCCCTAATGAGTTGCCATCGAGATAGATAAGATCAGGATCGTTAATGATGAATTGCTCGCGGTAGGAGGCGAGTGAGTCTTGTTGATCGAGTTGTTTTGCAAACTCACGAGATGGGGAGAAGTTGGTCATGATTCTTTTTTACCACAAAGAACACGAAGGAACGCAAAGGAACGCAAAGATTTTTCTATACTTGTATACCTGTCTACTTGTCTACTTTTTACTTCCTACCTTACTCATCGCGTATTCTGCCAACGCAGTGATCGTCAACGATGGATTGACGCCAGGATTGGCGGGCATGATCGAGCCGTCAATGATGTACAGGCCTGGGTAGTTATGTACTTCGAAGTTTTCGTTCACCACACCTTCCTCCGCATTTCTTCCGATTGGTGAACCGCCGAGGATATGTGCAGTCGTTGGCAAGCCCAACAAGTTCTCACCGAGTGAACCGAGCGCGACACCGTTCGTTCTCTTTGAGAAGTCACGCGTCAATTCGTGGGTACCTTTCAAATGCGCATGGATTTCATAGCCGGGTTCTTCCTCCGCGACGATGCCTTTACGAAATAACGTGAATCCGCTTCGCCCAATGCGGAAGCGCATACGATTGTCTGTATGCTGCATGACAAGCAGAATAGTCACATTATGTGCCCAGCCAGGCAGAATCAGCGCCCTCGCAAAATCAATTGGATGCGTCACTGCCCAAACGAAAAATCTCAACAGTCGTACAGGGATGCTGACATCGGTATCAATCAAAGGCGCGGCAAGGAATCGCATGAGTGATGATCCATCAGGATAGCGGACAGGCTCTACGCGCGTGATTTCGTCATGATTATAGATGGACGAAATAGATACACCTTGTGAGTAATTAACATCGGACTTGCGAGCCACGCTTCCCAACAAAGCCTCAGAGTTGGTCCTGACCATATGACCGAGTCTCCCTGACAACTTTGGCAAAGATCTTTTCACATCACGCAAATCCAGTAGCAGTTTCATCGTTCCCATTACACCCGCGGAGAAGATGACGTTTTTGGCATACACGATTTGTTTGCGTTTGAATGGGTGAGTAGACACTTGATAAGTGACGGCATAACGTATGCCCTCGACCATAGACAATGGACCATTGAGCATGTTTCGTCGGTCATCTGCGGTCAATGGTCTAACGTCAATCACTTCCACTTCGGCTTTTATCTGCGCGCCACTCTTTTCTGCAAAGTACAAATAATTTTTTGGCAACGTATTTTTGGCATTGTGACGGCATCCCACCATACACCCGCCACAGTGACTACACCCTGCGCGAGCAGGTCCTTCACCGTTGAAATATGGGTCAGAGACCGTGACTCCCGCTTCACCGAAATATGCGCCGACATCCGTTGCACGGAAGGTGTGACCCATGTTCCGCTCTTCTGCTATTTGCTTCAGGATATGATCGGCTTTCCACAATTTGGGATTGCGCGCCACGCCAAGCATTTTCTTGGCTGTCTCATAATGCGGATGTAACACTTCGCCCCACTGCGCATTTTGATTCCAGGCGGAGGTTGCAAAGGTTTCGTCAGTCGGAACTTCGAGCACGTTGGCATAACCCAGACTCCCGCCGCCAACGCCTGCTCCGTGCAAGACCATCACACCCTTGAGAATGCTGATCTGCAAAATCCCATAAGCTCGCAACGCGGGAAGCCAGAGATATTTCCAGAATTGCCAATTGGACTTGGCGAAGTCTTTGTCTTCAAAACGTTTGCCTTTTTCAAGAACGAGGACAGAATAGCCCTTTTCGGTCAGTCTCATCGCAGAGACACTTCCCCCAAAACCAGAGCCAATGATGATAAAGTCATAGACTTGTTGCATGAAAGAAGACCTTCGCAGTAAGTTGGGCTGATTATAACAACCCGGCCCCCCTCCGTCTCGCTTCGCGGGACACCTCCCCCAAATCCGACAATATAAATTTTGAATCCGCATCCTAAATCTTCATTGTTGTATTTGGGGGAGGAAGGGTAGGGGTCACCTGAACGGACACACATCCGCTGGCACGTAGATGTGACTTTGCGAGCCGTGATAATCGCTCCCCAATGGCACAAGGATTTCGGGATGCTCCGCCGCATATTGGATCGCCGCGGCGCAGCCGTCGTACATTTTGTGTGTGGATTGATAGGCATTCCAAAAT
>WNFX01005652.1_pt1 | contig 12878 bp, 22 predicted proteins | sample 5400111 | NCBI WGS metagenome assembly WNFX01 (sample SAMN13153363, study PRJNA577476) | soil metagenome | isolation source: 40 cm soil or saprolite under grassland replicate 1 | place: USA:California | collected 2016-06-15
GCCGAGTGAGCCCTTGATTGCAATCGCACAATAAAGTGATTTGTGGGCAGAAGATTAAGAACCTACGGTCGAATTTCCCCACCACTATTCCAAATTCCCTGACCACCGATCGAGGCCGTTCGGTGGCTATGTTGTGTTCTCTGCGCCTGACTTTCAAAAAAGATAAAGAGAGGTTTACATGGCTCGCTTACTCGTACATCGATTGTACAAATTTGCGTTGGTACTAACGCTGTTTGTGAGCGTCGGTATGACTGTGCTTCTTTTCCGTCACTATTCAGCGCCACAGGCCGCCGAAATTCCATCGGCTTCCGGCCACGGCGAACTCCCGCTGATGTGGTGAGCCGATCACTTCCACGTTCAAGGCCACACGCGCAACAGTCGACAGGAGCACTGCCGCGGAGTGTTTAACGCTGGCACAGTCCACGACTGATCCACAGACCCGTGCGGCCCTGCTCATCATGGCGCAGAAGCTAAACGACATGGCGAGCCATCGGCCCAGAAGTTTCGAGATGGTCCAGCGGGAGTTCAATGAACAGCAAATGCTTCCACCGCAGCCGGCACAGCCACAGCCGCCGATGCAGCAACAACAGCAAATCCAGTCGGAGAAAAAAGAATAGGCGAGTTTGAGCCCATGAGCAGTCCAGCTAACCCCGGGACGCAGGGAGCGACCATCCCGATGGGACTGCGAATATTGGCGATCGTTCTTCGTGCGCTGTTTCTCGGGGCGCTCGTGGCCATAACTGTACGCCTTAGCCGCCCCCAGAGCGAAACCATTTGGTCGGTCTACGAGACCCCCGGCGATCTGATTCGGCTCATGCTGGGAGTCGCGGTGTGTCTGTGGATCGTGCTCGATCTTTTTATGCTTCCCAGGACCGCTGAGGGATATAGGAGTTGGGTCTACCTCGGCCTTGTGGTCGCGCCGCTGGCATGGGCGGTCGCCATCGCCATCTGGTGACGGTGGGCTCGCGCACGTCCGCTTTGAGGGACCTATGAAGCCGCGGAACCAGCGGGAACAGGGATCAAGAAACACTATCCAATCCTGCAGGTCGCGGTGTATGACGGCGTGGAGATGAACAAGGTTATCGGGTTCCGTAGGTCATGAAATTTTCGCGCGAGTCCCGTGCTTCATCGCCCGCCAAGTGTGCGGGGCAAATCGACTGGGATTACGACCGCGGTGAAATCATCGCCGACGGCATCGTGCATGCGATAAGCGTCTGTCTGGGGCTCATCGGCGCCGTCACGATCGTCGTGATCGCAGTCAGGATCGAACGCATCGAAATCGCGCCGATCTTGGTCTACGTCATCGGCCTCGTGACGATGCTGGCGCTCTCGGCCGCCTACAACATGTGGCCGGTCTCGCCCGCCAAGTGGGTTCTGCGCCGCTTCGACCACTCCGCGATTTATTTGCTGATCGCCGGAACCTACACGCCGTTCCTGGCGCAGATGAAAAGCGTTCTGGCTTCGGCAGGTCTCGGCGTCGGCGTGTGGTTGAGCGCCGCCATCGGCATGGCTCTCAAGCTCGCGCTTCCCGGGCGGTTCGATCGCCTGGCCGTCGTTCTTTGCCTGCTGCTGGGTTGGAGCGGTGTCATTGCCTACGACTCGCTTGCATCTGCCCTCCCGAGCGCGAGCCTATGGCTGCTCGCGATCGGCGGCATTCTCTACTCGCTTGGCACGCTCTTTCATGTCTGGCGGGGCCTGCGCTTTCACAACGCGATCTGGCATGGCTTTGTGCTGCTGGCAGCGAGCTGCCATTATTCGGCGGTCCTTGCTTGTTTGGCATGGACGTAGGGCTTGATCCACGCTGTCTCGAGAAGCCAGTTCGGAAGCATCCACTCCCACTGCTGTGGTGAGCCGATCTCAAAGATGGCGCCAAGCAGGGGAGGGTCTCCGGGATCGCCCCGCCGGGGTGGCGTAGCTTTTGCGTTCCGCCAATTCAGCACATTGAAGCCATCTCTCCGCCATCTGGCTCCACGCAGCCTTGCTCGCCGGGTCGCGCGCAAGTTTGGCCGTTAGCTTACACTCCGTAGCATGTCTTAAAAATTCCTCTGGCGGATGCATCGAGTTCGAACTCCTTGAACTTCGTACCCCCCGACCCCCGTCGTGGGCACGTTACTTGGAAATCTGTGAAATTCAAAATCGGCCACGAGGGCTTCAACCCGGCCGGTACCCGCGCCCCGAGTATTTGACCTAAAGCGAAGCGCCGGATGATGTTGCTGCCGACCTGTTTGCGCGCGAAGTCCGCTGCGGACATCCAGCGCATGCACCCTGACGTCATGCATGTGGAGGGGTGGATCGAAGACGGATTTGGCCATGCCGTCTCAATTCAGGGGCGCCGGGACCACGGTTCCTGCCCGTTGTGTCCACAACCCCGTATCAGCCGGCCCCACTGCTTGAATTCTCGGCATTGGACGAGGAATCAGTGAGTGTCTTCGCGCGCCCCCTCATGGGGCTGGAGTGGCGCGGATGAGAAGCTGATATTATATTCTCGGCATGCCTGAGCGCACACGCGAACCGCAGAATAACGCCAAATCCATCGACAGATGGGACAATGAGGGCGGGGCCCCGAGCGGTGGTGACCATTCGGCGCGAAAGCGCCCGCGCGACACCAACCTTCAGAAAAAGGCCGCGGCTAAGAAGAGTCCAAAGAAGCAGGCTCAATGGCGCGGTAAGCGTGCTTGAACCGCCGCTTCTCGCTTTCCAACAGGTGCAATGGAACCAGGTATAGATCTTCGTACCTACGCCCGGGCCATTACTGTAAACAGAAGGCAAGATGAGTGATCCAGAACATGACCCTGTACCCAGGCGCGACTGGAAATTGATAGTCGCCGCCGTTCTGGCCCTCGCACTCGTGATTGGGGTTATTGCCTATAAATACACCGGCGACGTCACTGGTGTCGTCAAATTTGGAACCAGCGGGCAACCGGGCCGCAACTAGCCCGACTTAAGGCCTTGGGGGGTGTGCACCGAAAATCGGTCGTGTACATCCGCACAAAACACGCGGCGGGGCAGGCCTGGCTACTGCTTTGGAGGCGGGGGTTGTTTGCGCGTCGGGCGACGCTTGCACCACGCAGTGATCGCGACAGCGTCGATTTTTTCGTCGTTCGGGCCCTTGACGAAATGCACAACGCAGTTCCGCCGCATCAGATCGCAGGCTTGGCGTAGAGCGTCTTCTTTCGAAGCAAAGGCTCGGCTGACAGAATCGCTGTTCAATCGACGATCGAAATAATGCGCGGTCCAATTCATGCCCATGCTCCGGTGTCCACTTGGATACTACTCGGATGTGCCTGTCGAAAACGACATCCGGCTACCGGTTCGAATCCGATCAACATTATGAACAACACCGAGAGGCGTTCAACCAGAGCTATGGAATGATCGACGCCACGCTCGTGTCTATCCGGCGATCTCCTCGGCAATAACGGTCAAGCCCGCCAGGGTGCAGGCGACCGATGTGGTCGCAGCGCGACAGCGGTGCCGTCGAGGATGAGGCGCACGATCGGCTCTGGCGAGCGAACGAGCATTCAAGGCATCCATCCTCGAGGGCGAGGCGGTATCATCGCGGATGGCGGGCGCCCCTGCCGAGGAGGAAATCGACGAACCCACTGGCAAATTCTTGCGGCCGCGAAGCGACGTTGCGCACTTCGAACTGCTCGCGTACCTGAGCCGGGCCAACTGAATATCGGCCGCTAGCTCTCGTCAATCGGCCAACCTTGATCGCGGCGGTCATGGCCGTCCTGCCGAGCCGGCTAGGGCGAGCGGCGTGTCCGAGCGAGATTGCAGTCATTGAGCCCCCCATCTAAACGAACGAGCCGTTAGCGCCTTTACATCTCAAGACTTAACGAACGATGGAGACGGAAACCCCTGCCGAATCCATCGTCGTAGACGAAGCTGAAAATCAGTCCTTTTTGGGTTTCAAATTTGGAGCGATCATCGATTTAGAAAAAAGTGTGGTTTTTCAGCAACTACGGAAGAGACTCTGGACCACATGGATTCAGGGGGAAACGGAGGCCGCCGGAAATGACAGCTCCTTCGGCAAGGTTCTGGGTGTCGGGGTGATCAATATTGCACAGACGGCGTCGCACAAATTCGGGCAGTCCTGTGTCGGATCGATGGACCAGACCAGATGCTCACGAGTATCGAGTGCAGATCCCAAGCCGAAGAGAAGATGACGCAGGCCGAACGCGAACCGCGACATCGGACGCGCCTGCTCACTGCCGCTCAAGCTTGGCTCATTCTCGCAGGTCAAATGAGACGATTAGAAGCCACGATACGCAGTACCGGCAAAATACGCTCGAAAATCCGGGCGGATTAGCCCGCCGCCGTTGGCTGCCCTCAAAGTCCCCGTGGGCGCACGCCTGCGCTCAACAAGCACAGGGAAACGCCATGTCCCCTCTCCAGCCTGATCCGCCGTCGCCCGCACCCGTCTGGATCTGTCCCATCTGTCAAAAGCTCATGCGCACCCGGACCATTGAGGTCGCGGATGGCGAGGAGCAGACTAAGCTCGTTTGCGCGACATGCGGAGCCGAAGCAACCCAAAGCAAAATGCTATCCGATTAACAGGTCGACGCCGGCTTTGACCTGAAACCAAAACACACCATTAAATTTGACCACCGCAGAGGCGCGGCTTCTTAGAGAACCGAGCGACGGCTTTTCGCTGAAGTGGTCAATTTTATACAGACCGCGTTCCCGTGGGCGTCTAGATCAAGACGCCCGCGTGCCCCGTTTCGGGGGCTGGGCTTCCAAGTCGCCCACTAGCCCCGCTTCGGCGGGGTTTTCTTTTTGCGGGGGAGTCTCGCCCGACTTCCCTCTGGGCTTGCCGAGCTTCATTTCGGACAGCGGCTTGTGGCCGACCAACCTTGCCCCGCGTATCGTTCGCATGATCGACGCCAACTAGCCGAGAAAAAATATACCCAGTGGCGAGCTCATTCACCGTGTCCGCTATCGCGGTGCGCTCGTTGGCTGAAAATGGACGCAGAGGAGACCTGCGTCCTCGGACTGGATCGGGACGCCGAACAGTAGGCATTCAAGGGCCGAGGAGCTCGCGCTTGTTGGATTGCGGCATATCTCTCGACCGAGGTACGCGCAGTCCTGGCAAACACCGAAGCACCGACGCGCCCCACTCGCAGCTACAGTGGTCAGCACTTTGTGCAGCGTGTGATGCATCGCGGTTCGCTCGTTCGCGTCGAGCGAGTCCACGGCCCGCACCAGAACTTCGAACGGATCGCGGGCAAGCGCTTTCTTACCTTTGTTCGTCAGTCGCAGACTGACGCTTCGCCCGTCCGCCTTCGATCGCTGTCGGACCAAGTACCCACCTGCCTCAAGTGCCTTGATCGCCTGCGAAGCGGTGCCACGGGTGGTCGCTTGAAACTCCGCAAATGCCGACGGGGTCCGGGAGAACGGATTGGCGCGGGCGAAGTAGCGGAGCGCCATCCATTGGGCGGGACTGAGTTCGCCGTCATAGCCCTCGGCTTGCACAAGCCGCCCCGCCAGCAGCAGGAGCTCTGCCGTTTCGCGTGCTGCCATGGTCACCTCGCAGCCAAGTGATAGCGTTTCGAAATCAAATTGACAATGGGGGCAGATGCAGATAGTTGTGTTTCGAAAGTAGTTGCAGGCGATCATGGCTTGGCTGGCGACCGCGGATCAGAGGGTGACGGCCGAATCCGGCCTCGCCCGCTATATTGAAGAAATCCGGCGGGTCCCGATGTTGGAACCGCAGGACGAGTACATGCTGGCCAAGCGCTGGCGCGAGCACGACGACCTCGAGGCGGTGCACAAGCTCGTCAACAGTCATCTGCGCCTCGTCATCAAGATCGCCAAGGGCTATCGCGGCTACGGCCTGCCGATCTCGGAATTGATCTCGGAGGGCAATGTCGGCCTGATGCAGGCGGTCAAGCGCTTCGAGCCCGAAAAGGGATTCCGGCTCGCGACCTATGCCATGTGGTGGATCAAGGCTGCGATCCAGGAATACATCCTGCGCTCGTGGTCTCTGGTGAAGCTGGGCACCACGGCAAACCAGAAGAAACTCTTCTTCAATCTTCGCAAGGCCAAGAGCAAGATTTCTGTTCTCGACGAGGGCGACTTGCGCCCGGACCAGGTCAAGCTCATCGCCAGACGCCTCGGCGTCACCGAGCAGGACGTTGTCGACATGAACCGGCGCCTTGGGGGCGATGTATCGCTCGACGCTCCGATCCGTGCGGACTGCGATTCCGGCGAGTGGCAGGACTGGTTGGTCGACGAGCATGCCGACCAGGAGACGACACTCGCCGCACGCGAGGAGTTCGGCGGCCGCCGCAAGGCCCTCGCCTCGGCGCTCTCCGCGCTCAACGACCGGGAACGGCGCATCTTCGAGGCGCGCCGGCTCGCCGAAGAACCGATCACGCTCCAGGCACTCGCCGACGAGTTCGGCGTCTCACGCGAGCGCGTGCGCCAGATAGGCGTGTGCGCCTTCGAGAAGGTGCAGAAGTCGGTGAAGAAGCGCGTCGGCATGATGGAAACTCCGGCGCATCTGCCGGTGCATTAGCTTCCAACCCTATCAGTGGTGGGAAAATTGCCGATGGACGTGTCGCCATGAGTACGTTTTGCGGCAACCGGACGGCGCGAAAGGGGTACCGCTCGACGATCAACGCACCGAAATTTGCGTCATAGTCCGAAGATCTTATCAGCGCCGTCCGAGAAACCGAAATGATTGCCGATCCGAAACGCAAACCTCATCAAGACGATGGCGATAGCGATAAGCGTAGGCGCCAGGAAGAGGCGCTCGACGAAGCCCTCAAGAACACCTTTCCCGCGTCCGATCCGGTTTCAGTCGAGCAGCCGACGACGAGCGGGCGCGCCTTTCGTTCCTGACCCCTTTCATTCAAAGGGGGCGATACCGCGCAATTGAAGCGGTAATAAACGGGACAGTTCACTCACTGCGTCATAGTGATTTCCGGCAATCATAAAATCGCGTGCTTGGGAAGCTGCAGCGACACGCTGTAATTTCAATTAGTTGGACGAATTATTCTCTTCCCAGAGCACCTTCGTGGGTGGTCCCAGAGCACCTTCGTGGGTGGCGCGCAAGACCACGCGGCGCGACCCATAAAACTACCTACGTGAAAATTACTTATTGCTCTTTCCGATCTGCTTTCATCAGCAGTTTTCTTATCCTCTGCGCCTCAACCCAACTGCACGAGTGGTCGTGTTTCTTCGCGCAGTTGTCCGCGAATAGCTTCAGCTCTTGCTCCTGCCTCTGCCTTGTTGACCGAATCTTCAAACATCAATTTTCTGATTTCATGCTTGATGGCGATTGTCGAGGGAAGCTTGAGTTTTCTTCCAAACCGATGCGTGTGCATTGCGCACTCCTGTGGCGGATTATAAGCCGTGCTGAAGGATGAAAATTCTTGAGCGTTAAGTCTCGGAATCTTTTTTTGAAGATTCTGCTTTCTTTTTTGCTCTAGCTCGCCCTTGCTCGGCGACTTGCATCACGTGATCTCGATGAGATTGTCCGGGCCAAAAGACCTCATCCGGCATCGCCACCGCAAGAGTAGGGCACCACTCAAACTCTCCCTTCGCGCCCCATTCCGTGCCTGCCAGATCGACGCATCCGGTTGGTGGGTCAAACCGCCATCCTCCGGAGGCTGTCTTGTAAACGACAACTGAGCATTTTGGACAAGCGACGGGCGCCATCAATGAATGCTTTCTTGCCTCGGAAGGATCTCCGATCCCTTCCTAATACTAGACCTCGCCCCTAGTCCGATTTCTGCTGGTCATTCTTATGATCGTGAAGGAAGCGAGCTATCCGTCCCTTGAGCGCCGTCGTTTGCTGCAGATCACCGATGGTGCTGGCGCAGTCGAAGAGTTCCCGCTGGAGCTTCGTGGGAAGTCTATTCCAGCGCATAAGAACGGCCGCGCCCAGGCACTTCAAAATTTGGTCTTCTTCCTCAACAAGGGCAGTACGGTTGTCGTAATTCTTCCTCCGTTGAACCGTCCTATCGATATGGACTGCCATCCATTCTTCGTTTTCGGCAAGCGTCGTGTAGATCTGCTCGAGATCGCAGAATTCCCTCGTTTCGTTCGGCGAACGCGGTATGTTGGTGAGGAACGCCCTGAATTCGGCTGCTTTGACTCGGTATTGCTCCGTAGTGAACATTTGACACGCCCTTGTCTCCGGCAGGTGGGAGCACAACGGGTCTCCACCTTGCCGGCGCCGTGCGTTGCACTGATTGGTCGATCCTCGACGCATATGAGGACGATCGCGCCAATTAGCGAGATCAGCTCAGCGCTTAATGTTTCGACCAGCCATTGTGCTTTACATCCGAGACCCCACATCATCAGACACAGGCAAGCAGCGGCTTGTCCGAGAGCGGCCCAAAAAACGCAGACCTACCGAAGTCTCCGTTTCCTACAGTGGCAGCCCTGGTGCCGTCGGCGGGCACAATAACACTCCAAATAGAGTTGCGTTCGATGCGGGTGCGGTAAGCACCCCGCATCCAGTGCGTGCCCTCGCGCTGCGCGGCGCGCGTCCCACTCATCGAACGGACGAAATCATGCAAGCTTCTTCAATCCTGCAGACCACGCCAGGCCCGCCATTTCTCGAACTCCAAATTTGGACATTGCCAAAGTAGTACAGAATAGAAATGGAAGCGCACTTGCCCAGCTTGGATCAGTTACGCAACAACGCCGCTGAGTGCATTCGATTAGCGGAGGCAGCCCGCATTTCGGCACACAAAAAGTTTTTCATCGAAATGGCCGACCGATGGCTTACGCTCGCCGAGCGCGCCCAGAAGACGCAGGATAGATGATCTCAATACGTGACTCGGACGTTTTGGTTGGGGTTGAGTGCGTCAAAAAGAGTGGTCATGGGCTCGGAGGGTGCAAGATGTGGCTCTCGCTGTTCGCGGTCTGCCTCGCCATTGCAATCTGCTTAGGAGTGGCAGCGACCATCAGAGCCATCAATAATCCGGGGTGAGTCATTATCCCGGATGATCACCCTTCTCGTTAAATCGCAGAGATGAGCATGGACAAACTAACGGCCGAGCAGAAAGTGCGCGAGTACAATCGCGGACAAAAAGCCGCAAGGGAAGGTCGCTCACGTTCCTGGAGTGAGCCTTGGGCGTACCCATTCGAATCCGATCAACATTATGAAGAACGCAGAGAGGCGTTCAACGAGGGCTATGGAATAATCGACGCCACGCCCATGTCTGTCCGGCGATCCCCTCCGTAATAACGGTGAAGCCGGCCAGGGTGCAGGCGCCGGCACAAGCATGAGACTGATCAGCGCAATGACAGTCAGGCATAGTCCGTGTTGTGGAAAAAATCCCAAAGACCAAAGACGAGATCCAACGGTTGATCATCGCCGAACTTCGCACCTTCGCGCAATGCGAGAAGGCACATGGGGAATCGTTGTCGTCCCAATCGTCGATGACACCGGTGTCGCGACGTGGACGGTCTCCCGTTTTCATCGCGGCCAGTCGAATGCATATGCTTGCGATCGGGCCTTGCAACGCATTGTCCCGCACTACCAACGGCTCTACGATCTGGCCCAAAAGCATTAGTGTCTTTCCTTGGCCGTTGGCCGATCGCTCGTCGTCGATCAATCCTGTCCGCCCATTGTGCATCGCACAGTATTCTGATTGATAAATTAAAACGGGCGCCACGCTCGGCCAAAAGGCAGCCAAAACAGTTTCTGCTTGGAAGTGTAGCACGCGGCTGCGCTTAGTCGTGCAGAACCACGTTCAACAATGAGCTGTGAACTTCCAGGCCGCCGCCATTGTAGTCGACGAATCCCAAACGCCGAAATTTGTTCATGAAGAAGCTGACGCGAGACCGTGTCGTGCCGATCATCTCCGCAAGCGTCTCCTGACTGATCTTTGCGATGATCGGCTCGGGCCTCGCTTCTTTGCCAAAATTTGCCAAGAGCAGCAGTAGTCGCGCCAGGCGCTTCTCGCTGGAATTGAAGAGTTGATCCACCAGGTCCTCTTCAACGCGGATAGTCCGGGCCAAAAGATGCGAGATGAAAATCTCGGAAAACCCGGGCTCGTCACGGAGCACGCGGATGATGCTCGTTTTCTCCAGCCGCATGACCACGCATTCTGTCATCGCCGTGACCGTCGACATGCGCCGTGGCTGTCCGGCCAGGCAGCCCTCGCCGCAGAACTCGTCCGTTCCAAGAATTGCGATGACCGCTTCTTTCCCCTGATCGGAAACGACGGTGACCTTGACCTTGCCCTTCTGGACGTAGAATACGGCATCCGCCGGATCGCCCTGTGCGAAGACGATTTGATCCTTGCGATATTTGGATATGGTTCTGCCCTCGCCAATTTTGGCGAGAAAGGATTTCGGATCGAACGCTGGTCTTCGTTTGGTCGCCATAGCAGGAGGCCAGGAGCATCGCACCTCGTGTACTCAAAGGGCTTGGAGCGCCCGCCAGCGCAGCAGGATTGACCGGCCCGCTTGCCGGCATGGGTAGTCTAAATCCCCCACAATAATTTTTCCAGTAGATCCGTTGCTCCGACTGGACTCATGAGTGCGAGGCCGAGGTTAAGCTCGGGGGCGCTTGTTCCGCCCAGACCCGAAAGCCCGACAAGGTGCCGGGACCGAAGATGTGAGTCAGAGGCACATCGGCGGCATCGCGACCGTGCGCGATGAGAACACGCCCGATCCGAGGGGCGTTGTTGCGCGGGTCAAAGGTGTGCCATCGGCCGCCGAGATAGACTTCCATCCACGCTGCAAAATCCATGGGCGCGTACGGCGGAGGAAGGCCGATGTCGGTCATGTAACCCGTGCAATAGCGCGCCGGGATATTCAGGCTGCGGCAGAAAGCGATCGCCAGATGTGCGTAGTCGCGACAAACGCCGTGGCGCTCTGCGTATGCTTCGGACGCGGTTCTGGTGGCGCGGGAGTGCTCGTAGCCGAAGGTGATGTGGTTGTGTACGAAGTCGCAGATGGCTTGCACCCGCGGCCAGCCGAGCGGCGTATGTCCGAAGAGGCGCCAAGCGTCATCGGAAAGGCGATCGGTCTCACAGTAGCGGCTGCCAAGCAGGAACAGCAGGGTTTCCGTCGGGAGGTGCTGGACTTGGTGCTGCAGCGCGTTCAGGTCGACCGGATCGGACACGCCCGGATCACGAACAATGGCGTCAGTGCCGAGGGTGAAACGGCCGGCAGGTGCAACCAGGCGGCTGCACCAGTTTCCAAAACTGTCGCGATAGCCTTCCACTGGGACCGAAGGCTTCGTCACCAGACGATCTGGACCCTCAAGATCGGAGAACCGAGAGAAGTGCACGTTGAGCGTTACGATCATCGGCATCGTCTGTGGAAAGTCGAAGCTGAGTTCGCACCCGACGTGGATACGCATGATGTCTCCATTTCGCGGTTCGGCGGCGCCCGTTGCGACGAGGAGTTCTTTGGGCATCGCGTCTTCGCTACTTTGTCCTTCAGGTATGCCGCGGCGCCAATTGATAATCACCGACCGGGGATTTTCGTTCATTCGATGTCCAATTTTATACGGGCGGCGCCCAGCTAACGGCATTGCGCTGCGAAACGTCGGGCCGGTTCCGCGCCCGTTAGCTTACTCCCAGCGCTCCAGCGCAGGACTCCGGCTGCATGGGTACGATTGGTCTACAGCGAGGCGTTCAAAATTTGCTGATCGGCGCTGGGCGCGAAAACTTTCGGCAAGGTCTCACTTTGGACTTGCGAGAGCCGTGCCTTGTTTCAGGGTTGGATGATCACAAGGTGGTCAATTTTATACAGATTCTATCCGCAAACGAGCGCATGCTCAATTCGACCGAGGCGCCAGATCAAAGCGGCCGGGCCTTCGATTCAGCTATTTGACCGGAACCCATCCGGGTGTCCGTTGCCCTCGCTCCGAAACTTGTCGAGCGAAAGGAAATCATCATGCAAGTGCCTTCAATGCTGCAAGGAGAATCGCTGAAGCGTCTGCTGCAAGGCGCAGCCGCCGGCGCCGTTGTAACGATCTTTGTTGGTTTTTACTGGGGTGGCTGGTCGCTCGGCAGCACCGCTGATAAGATGGCAAAAGAGCGGACGAATTTCCCAAGGAGTTCGTGACCCTCCCGGGTGAATCGTACCCGAGTTCCGCCCTTGTGGACGCGTGCTACACGCTGTTGTTTGCACCGAAGTCAGCCGCGCTCAAATAAGGTAACCGCCACTGAATTCTTGCATCGTTCTTCCGCCGGCTGCTGGCACGCGCAGCAAGCGGTCACGCCGCCACTGCGCCGCCGAGAAGGGTTATGAACGCGCCGTCTAATTGAATATCTCGTCATCTGTTCCCCAATGAGAGGTAATTCTGCCCGACCACTGTAAGCACGGAGCCATGCACGAGCCGTCCTATCTTTAATTATACGCGGCCCAACTAATTCCGCCGCGATAGGGTCATCACCGAAACGTTGTTCCCGCCACCTGTCTCCGGGGGGCTGTTTTTCGAGCCTCGTTATTGCTGCAGGTACGATCAATTTCAAACATCTGCAGACGCGGGTCGGCTGGCCGGGTAGTTTGCAGATTGCTGTCGGAGAAGGTCGAGACACGATCCGAGGCCTCTATGTGTGGGCCACGCGCCGCCCCTCGGCTCGCAGCAACCAGAGCATGATTGATAGGTTTAACAGGTTCCATAGAACGCCATTAACGAAAGTGGCGCGATAAGAGCCAGTGAGGTCGAAGATTGTCCCGGACACCCACGCACTTGGCGTTGAGCAAGACCGCAACGTCTATTTCGGTTTGAGGTCGCCCGCTCGGTTCACGAGTCCAATGACTCCTGTCCGAGGACGAGCGTGACTTGCCGATTGAATTCCGTCACCCTCGGAGGGCGATCAGGCAAAGAGCTTGTTCAACAGCATCTTAAGGGCATCTTTTCCTGCCCGCCTGGCCGCTGCCGTAGTGTCGAAATAGAT
>WNFX01006433.1_pt1 | contig 12878 bp, 9 predicted proteins | sample 5400111 | NCBI WGS metagenome assembly WNFX01 (sample SAMN13153363, study PRJNA577476) | soil metagenome | isolation source: 40 cm soil or saprolite under grassland replicate 1 | place: USA:California | collected 2016-06-15
ACTACACCCCGCCGCCGGTATATCTCCCAGTCTGGCCGCAGTCGGCGGCGCCATCGAGGGCGGCTTTTACCACCGTCACGAACTGGTGGGACAGATGGATGGAGCATCAAGGAGAGACTTACGACAACGGAAAACGGGCCGGGTTCCTGCCATTCTTAGATCTACCCCGACGCACGACCAAACCGCTGGAGTTGGCCATTTGTCTAGGGGGAGATAGCACCGGCGAACGCGCGATGTTACACAAGCATGGCTGGCGCGTGCAGGAAGCCTGGGACGTCACGTCAACGCCGTGGGACTACCAACGCTACATCCAAGATTCCTTCGGGGAGTTCAGTTGCGCGAAGCCATCGTGTGTCCGACTCCAGAACGCCTGGATCAGCGATCGGACTCTTTGTTATCTGGCAAGTGGGAAGCCGGTCGTGATCCAGCACACAGGGCCCAGCCGTTTTCTGCCCGACCGCGGTGGCCTCTTTCGTTTCCGAGACGTTGACGAGGCAGCCGAATGCCTCGACGCCGTCGCGATCGACTACGAGCACCAATGCCGCCTAGCCCGCAACCTGGCGCAGGAGCATTTCGATGCGAAGACGGTTATTTCGCGCGTCCTGGAAAAAGCGTTCAGCTAAAACAGAAGTGATACCATATGAGCACGTTTACTGCGTCCTCACAGCGTCAGTCGATCTCGGAAGATTGGATCAACGTCCCACCAGTGTTTATCGTCGGCAGCGCAAGATCCGGAACGACCTTGCTGAGGCTGATGCTCAGTGCGCATTCTAGAATCTCGATCTCATCAGAAGGCGCTTATATTTATCGCCTGCGATCCACTCTCCCTTCCTGTCGGGATCTGTCCAACCCGCGCCACCTGAAAGCGCTCCATCAAGAGCTCGTGCCTTGGCTTGAAACTGAAAAGTTTCTCAGCTCCCCTAGTTTGGATCAGCTTCTCGGTTGGGTGGGACAGTTTGGTGCCGACTTGTACTCTATCATTACTTTTTACGGCACTTGGGAAGCGAGGGCAGCGGGAAAGGAGCCACTAGCTTGGTGGGGGGACAATGCTCCTTATCATGTTCATCATGTTCCCTTTTTCAATCGCTTATTCCCCAGCTCCAAGTTCATTTTCATGATTCGCGATCCAAGGGACGCATTCGCGTCCAGTAAGGTTGCCTTGGGTTACGACGTTCACACCGCCGTAGGAGCATGGGAAAAATCGCTGTTGGATGGAGCGTTAGCGGAATCGTACGTGGGTCCTGCGCGGATTCGACAGCTGAAGTACGAGGATCTTGTGACGGCGCCTCGTGCGCGGCTTCAAGCTCTTTGCGCCTTTCTCGGTGTCGAGTACGAAGAAGCAATGCTTAACTACTATCATTCGGATGCTGCGAAGGCGGTGGCGCAACTTAAGCACCATAAGAATTTGCTCAGTCCTGTGTTCGCCAGCTCAGTTGGAAGATACCGTCAAGTCTTGACGCGGGAGGAAATCGCGACGATCCACCGTCGACTGTATTCCCCCATGACGTGTCTCGGGTATCTCTCATACGAGGAATATGACCATTACAGTCGCACGGAGCTGAGCAAGGTAGCCACCCGCCGATCGGAGTCACTCAAAAATCTGAGCGTCAACCGTGTGGATCGTCGGCAGCCGGGTCCACGGGTTGGGATGGCGTCGCCTCATTGGATGGAGATCCCTCCGGTCTTCATCGTTGGTCACGGAAGGTCTGGCACGACGCTGCTCAGAATGATGCTGAGCGCCCATCCTAAGATCTTTATTTCTTCAGAAGGCGCGTACATCTGCCCTCTCAGATCGCAGATCTCGACCTATGGCGACCTTCGAGATGCCAGGAACCTCACGAAACTCCATAACGACCTGTACCCCTGGCTTGAAGCCGTCAATTTTCTCAATCCTCCAGGGGTTCAGGATGTGATCGAGTGGGTGGATCGGTTTGGTTGTGGTCTATCACGTTCCTTTTTTCAATCATTTATTCCCCGGCTCCAAGTTAATTTTCATGATTCGCGATCCAAGGGATGTATACGCGTCGTTCAAGACCGCCTTGCCCGACACTCACACGGCGGAAAGCCTCGCAATGGCTTGGGAACGATGTCTTTTGGACGGCGTTCTGGCCGCTTCACGACTGGGAAGCGGCGTCGTCCAACAGGTGAGGTACGAGAATCTGGTTATGAATGCTGAGACGCAACTCAAAGACATCTGCAGATTTCTTAAGGTGGAGTACACAGACGCTGTCCTGAAATTTTATGAATTAGAGCCCGCAAAGAACCTCTCGCGGGCATTCGAGCATCACAGGAATGTCGCCCAGCCTTTGTTTTGCAGCTCAGTCGGAAGGTATCGTCATGTCTTGAGTCAACAGGAGATCACGGCGATCCACCGTCGACTGTATTCGCCCATGACGTGTCTCGGGTATCTCTCTTATGAGGAGTACGACGAGATCAGCCGAGACAAGATCGATTAGTTAATGCACCGTCCCGCGGCACCCAACAAGCACTCTCCGTCAAGGGAGCACTCAGATCGATCGATATATAGACGGCTGCTGATTGAGGCAAAACCCTACTGGCTGGCGATGGCCGGTTATTTTCTGCTCACCCTACTGGAAATCCCTCTTGCGCTGCTGTTGCCGCTGCCGATCAAAATCGAAGTGGATTCTGTGCTGGGGTCGCACCCGCTACCTTGGTTCCTCACCCCCCTGATTCCCGACGGCAGCGAAAACTCCATCACATTCCTACTGCTTTTTCCGGCGGCGCTTCTAATTGCCATTGCCGTTCTTAACCAAGTTCAAGCGCTCACGGCGATGGTGCTTTACACCTATATTGGGGAGAAGCTGGTCCTGCGTTTTCGCGCAAAGCTGTTCCTTCACATGGAACGGCTTTCTCTCGCCTATCACGATCGCAAAAGTTCGTCGGAGTCTGTGTACCGTTTGCAGAACGATGCCAGCGCTTTGTCGTCCGTGGCACTCGATGGCCTAGTCCCATTTACTACAGCAACGTTGACCGTGTTCGCCATCCTCTATGTAACAGCGCGCATCGATTGGCAACTTGTCCTGATCGCGATCGGGGTCTCGTTAGTTCTCATGTGGGCCACCTATTGGTACACGGGCCGCCTCCGCGACTCTTGGCACCGCTCGAAAGAGAAGGACAGCTCTGCAATGGCGCTTGCACAAGAAGTCCTTGGAGCGCTCCGCGTCGTTAAAGCCTTTGGAGGAGAGACACGCGAACAGCAACGATTTGCCCTGCGGTCGGGTGAAGGAGCGCGGCTACGCATTGCCGTGAGCTACCGCGCCGGAATTTTCAAACTGATTGTGGGGCTAACAATAGCCTTGGGAATGGCCCTGACGCTATTTGTCGGCGGGCTTCACGTGAGATCAAACCGCACCACCTTAGGTGATTTGGTGATGATCATGGCATATCTGGTGCAGCTGTACACACCATTGGCGGTGACGACGAACAAAATAGGCGCGTTACAGACCGCGCTGGCGGGGATAGAAAGGGCATTTTCGGTCCTCGGTGAGCCGGCTGAAGTGATCGAGCGGCCGCATGCGCGGTCGCTCGCACGAGCCGAAGGGAGTGTCATTCTTCAACGTGTGTCGTTCGGACACCGCGATGACGGTCTCGTCCTGGAGGATGTCTCGTTCGAGGTCCCCGCCGGCAGCAGCGTTGGCATCGTCGGCAGAACGGGCGCTGGTAAGACGACATTAGTGAATTTGCTCTCGCGTTTTTACGACCCCACTCACGGGCATGTTTTGCTTGATGGTGTGGATATTCGTGAATACAAGCTGACGGATTTAAGGAATCAATTTGGCTTGGTTCCTCAGGATCCTGTGTTGTTTTCGCGGACGATCGCCGAGAATATCGCGTACGCGTCCGCTGACGCTGGAGAACACGACATCATCGAAGCGGCGAAGGCAGCCAACGCTCATGCCTTCATCATGAGGCTTCCGGAGGGTTATAGGACTATCGTAGGCGAACGCGGTGCGACACTTTCAGGAGGCGAACGTCAGCGCATCGCTCTCGCGCGGGCGTTCCTGAAGAACGCTCCGATCCTGATTCTGGATGAGCCTACGAGCTCGATTGATCTCAAAACGGAAGCTTCGATCATGGAGGCAACCCAACGGCTGATAGGCGGCCGCACAGCGTTTATCATCGCCCATCGCCCCAGCACTCTGGAGAACTGCGACATTTTGCTTACTATTGAGCACGGAAAAGTCGCGACGACCTTCAGACAACCCTGCGAGTTGCACTAATAGCCGCTGCTCCAAAAACAAAACGAAACATCGCCAAGTTTGACAAACCGTTTTGTGCCTGCGGGCAATTCTGTAACGATGTCTTCCGCCGTGCTAGAACCCATCCATACAACACCACCAACCCGCTTGGGCGAACCCTGCAGATATTTCGTCCAAGATCGATAGTCGACAAGTTTTGCGATAAGAATCCGTTGCGCATAGTAGCTTAACTGTGGGCCATCGTGGAAATTGCAGAGGACATATGTATCGGAAGAAAAACTTTCCCCAATTGCCGTCCCGAGTTCCGGAATGAGATTCGCCGGCTCAACGGCCTTGTAATCCAAGATCCGGCTCTGCTTTTCTAGCGCTCTTGCGCGAAGCTCACCAGATATACCAGCCGCGACCAGGAGGAGGCAAGTGATGCAGACCCCTCCGCCGCGAAACAACCGTGGGGCCAGGAACACGTCTATCCGAGTTATTAGGTGATCAAGAGCAACCCCGGCGGCAATTGAGACAGGAGCAATTAAGTAAAATGCAATATACGGATGAATATAGGAAGCGTTCTGAAAGACACCGAGAAAAATAGCGTCCATCATAAACACCATAAGGCAGGCCCAGCCAAGCCACCGCAAACCTTCATTACGCCGTCTACCTTGGAGGATAACAGTGCCTCCAACGGCTGCAAGTACCCAGCTGAGAGGCGGAAAGTAAGTTATTAAGGAGGTAGCTACGCGTTTGATCCACTCAACTTCGGTAAAGTGCTTAGGTGCGAGGCCTACGGGCGCTCTGCTCCCCGATCCAATTCGGAAAAAGAATGCATTATTCAAGTCTCCCCACGCATCAGGCCTCAAGAGACGAATGCTTATGAGATACAGGAAGCCCGAAATAAGCGCTGCAAAAAGCACAGCCCTGGCAAAGCGCCTGAGGGTAGCGTTTGAATTGAGGAACCACCAGGTGCACAAGACCACCACAAAAATATACATGGCCCAATCCACCCACATCCCGATTACTAGAAGACCAAAGGCGGCGGTTTGCCAAAGTGACTTCGTAGAAAGGTGCCAATATCTGAGGCACAGGAGCGCACCGAGTATCAGCATTAATACAATCGGCTCAAAGTTAACCATCCTGCCCCATCGGAGTTCCATCGGAAGGCACGCAAATACCGCTGCGCTCAAACTTGCTGCCCGGATACCGAAACAGCTCCGAACCAGCAACCACAAAAGAATTACGCTCGCAAGAGAACAGCTTATGGGCAATATGCGGGCGACCCATTCATGTTGTCCAAAGAGGGCAAAAAGAGCGGTGAGAACTAAGTGGAGTCCAGGGGGATGGTGCAGATAGTAGCCCGAGGGAGGAATGGGTAACGGGCCGAAGTAAAAAGCAGACGACTGGCCCCACGTCGTAATCAGCCCGGCACGCAAAATATTGTGCGCCGCCTGTGACCAAACGGCGCCATTATAGTCAACAACTCTAATCCAAGGATCCTGGACGTCCCTCGACAAGACCCAGCCTAACCAAGCTAGGACCACCAACAAGAGGACAGCCCACGCGTTTGAGGAACGAGTGATCGGTCGGCTGTGTCTATTCATGCTCTCCGGACGCATTTGTGGAACTTCCTTGGGCGATTACAGGCTTACGATTCCCGGTATCGGCTCCGATCTCTTTTCTTGATTTGCGGGCCCGAATCCGCCTAGCTTGAGAAAACATTTACTCGTATCGGAGCGCTTCAATCGGATCTAATCGCGATGCTTTCCACGCGGGATAGTAACCGAAAATCACTCCTACAGTGACGGCGACGGCCACCGAAGCGATAATTGCAGAAATCGATGGCGATGTCGGCCAGTGTAGAAGCGCATTGATTGCGATCGAGGCTCCGCGACCCAGCAAAATTCCGATCGCGCCACCGGCAACGCACAATGCGATCGCCTCGATTAAAAATTGTCGCAAGACGTCGCGCGCGCGCGCGCCCATGGCCATGCGAATGCCGATCTCGTGTGTCCGCTCAGTCACCGACACGAGCATGATGTTCATGATGCCGACGCCACCGACCACGAGCGAGATGAGCGCCACAGCGAGCAACAAATTCGTCATAATTCCGGTCGTAGCCGTGAATGTTTGTGAGATCTCCGTGAGATCGCGAATCTGAAAATCATCGGGTTCGCCAGGTCGAATCTGGTGACGCTGGCGCAACAGCGACCTGATCTGTCGAATGGCAAGCGGGATGTTGTCGCGCGAACCGGCCGCGACCCAGATGTCGTCGAGATCGAAAAAGCGAGTCAACCGCGGCGTGTCCGCCACCTGAGCGTCCGATTGCGCTGGATAAAGTTGGATTTGCTCGTTCGGATAAGTCTTCGTGTTGGTATTCACCACGCTGGGAGGACTTGGCGCGGGCGTTGATTGCGTCGCCCGACGCCTTCCGGTGACTCGAAATTTAATCGTCGTCAGCGGCGCAGCGATAAAATCATCCTGGTCCCAACCCATCACACTGGCGCCCTTGCGACTGAGAGTGCCGACCACTTTCAAACCGACACTCCCCAATCGAATTTCTTTGCCGATGGGCGATTCGTTGTCGAACAAACGTTCCACGATGGTCTGCCCGATGACGCAGACCGACGCGGCAGTGCGCACATCTTGCAAAGTGAGGCTTTCTCCCTCGGCTATCGGCCAATTCCTGACCACGAAATAATCAGGTGTCACTCCGAGTATACGATTGGGGTACCAATTCCGATTACCGTAAACCGCCTGACGCCAACAATCCACGCTTGGCGCAACCGATTGAAGCGCCGAACATTCGCGTCGAATCGCCTCTGCGTCATCCGGTGTCAGAGTTACGCGGCCGCCGGCGCCAGAGTTCACACCCTTAATGGTAACGTCCGCCGGACCAATCTGAATCACGCTCGCGCCGAGATTGGCAATCGTTTGCTCGATCGAGCGCGCTGATCCGCGGCCGATCTCCATCATCGCGATCACCGCGGCAATGCCGATGATTATCCCCAGACACGTTAGCACTGATCGCATCACGTTGCGGCGAAGCGCAGTCAGCGCCGTTCGAAAAATGCGCCAATCGAGCTTCAACATTCCGTCGTGTGTCACGGCCGCGGGCAGTCCGGCTGAATCGCCGTCCGTGATAGACTTTGCTTGTGATGATTGCACTGGCGGTCCTTCATCGACAATCACGCCATCCATGATCCGAATGATTCGGTGGGCATGACGCGCGACGTTCTCGTCATGCGTGACGATGAGAATCGTCAGTCCCTCCTCCTGACTCAATCGTCGAAGCAATCGCAGCACATCTTCGCTCGTGTGGGAATCAAGATTGCCGGTCGGCTCATCTGCCAACAGCACTCGCGGGCGATTGATTAGCGACCGCGCGATTGCCACGCGCTGCTGTTGGCCGCCGGAGAGCTCGGCGGGTGAGTGCTCCATTCTGTCCGCGAGATCAACAAGCCGCAACATCTCGGTCGCGCGTTGCACGCGTGTAGCATCGGACGAATGTTCCAGCGAATAATCCAGCGGCATCCGCACGTTATCGAGCGCGTTTGCTCGCGGCAGCAGATTGAAGTTCTGAAATACGAACCCGATCTTGGTATTGCGGATTCGAGCCCGCTCGTCCGGGGACAAAGAGGAAATCTCCTGGCCTTCGAACCAGTATCGCCCCGCTGTCGGCCGATCCAGGCAGCCAAGTATATTCATCAGCGTGCTCTTGCCCGAGCCGCTCGCTCCGACGAGCGCTACTAATTCGCCCTTTTCGACTTTAATCGATACGCCCTGGAGGACGGGAATTTCCAAATCGCCGCGGCGATAGCTCTTGAAGATATTTTCGAGCCGAATGATCTCCATGCTCGATCAACGCTTAATGGGTTTCGGCAGGAACGGGCTTTTCGCTTCGGCCTGAGCGGCGGCGGCGGTTTCACTGATCACTACAAGTTGGCCCTCTCGCAAATCGGCGGCTGAGACAACAGTGTTCGCTCCATCCGCCGGCCCGATCTTTACTTGCATCGGCCTGACGAATCGGCCGGTCTTCAACCAAATGGTGCCCTCAGCGGAGTTCCCTTTTTCCTGCGACGCATCGCTCGGGGGGTCATCTACTGGCGCGTTGGTGCGATACCGCGGGGCGACTTCCGCAAGCGACGACGGCATCCAGCGCAACGCCGCGTTTGGAACCAGCAACGCATTCGATTCGTTAGCCAAAATGAAACGCACGTTTGCGGTGAGATACGGCAACAGAATTTGATCGGGATTCTCCGTATTCACTTCGACCGTGTAGGTCACCACATTTTCCGTCATCGCCGCGTTCAGGCGCACCTTCCCTACCGCGCCGCGAAATTCGTGCCCAGGAAAAGCATCGCACGTGAACATAGCCGGCGTTCCCGGTTTGATGCGGCCGACCTCGGCCTCGTTCACTGCCACCCAAATCTGTAACTTCGTCAAATCCTTTGCGATCAGAAACAGGCTCGGTGTGTTTAAACTGGCCACGACTGTCTGCCCGATATTCACGCGTCGATCGATAATGACCCCATTTACCGGCGAGCGGATGGTGCAGAAATCCAGATTCCGCTTCGCCTTATCCACCGCTGGCTGCGATTGCAGCGTGTTCGCTTTCGCCTGTGCAACAGCTGCTTCAGCAACACCGATGTTCGCTTTAGCAACGTTGTAGTTCGATTTTGCGGTGTCATAATCGGAGTGCGACGCCACTTTCGTGGCGATCAAAGTCTGCATGCGTTTCCAATCCGCTTCTGCCAACGCGAGCTTTGCCTTTGTCTGGTCGAGATTCGCTTGCGCGCTCAACTCGCCTGCTTTATCCCGTTCTAACTGACCCTTCGCTACTGCGAGATCGGCCGCATAAAGCGAGTCGTCAATTTTCGCGAGCACATCCCCAGCTGCAACGACCGATCGATAATCAATCGGTTTGCCTGATTGGTCCGGGCCAAAGGCACTGATCTGCCCTGCCACTTGCGCACCTACGTCCACGACCTCCACCGGTTCAATGGTGCCCGCTGCTGCTATCGTTGAAGTTACACTGCCGCGCTTGATGGCCGCGGTGACAAAGGATGATTTGCTATTGGCGTGCGCTTGCCACCAAAATGTCACGAGCCCAACAACCAGAATTAGAATCGCAACAAGGATAATTCGCCTTCCCCTCGGATTCATTTGACCGACTGCTTGTTCGACCGGTTTCAGCTGTTCGCCGAAACGCTCGAGGCGGTAGAGCAATCTGCTCTTATATGTGAGACCATTGGCCATATTTGACCTCTGCGAACGAATCTAATCACATAGGGACGGGCTGTGCTGTCAAACTGGCAGCAATTGCCCGCCATATTGCAGCCGACCAAATGGCAGCGCATCACTGCCTTCCGATCTCTGATGTGCTCTTTGGCGAGCGGACGCATTACTTCCGCGCCTATGACGCAACCGCCAGTTTAAAGTCGGTAATCATCGCCCTCAATCCGAGCCAAGGTGTATTCATAATTCAAGAAAGAGTTTTTGCGCGCGTTTTCACCGCGTTGCACAGCATCGCGGATGCTAGGTAATTCGGCCATTCACCATTCACAGTGCGTTACGCAGAACAGATAGTAACCCCAGGAAGGAATGGGTAGCAGGCCAAAGTAATAGCGACGACTGACCGCACGTCGTAATCAGACCGGCACGCAAAATATTGTGCGCCGCCTGCGACCAAACCGCACCATTATAGTCGTCAATGCTGACCCACGGACGCTGGATGTCCCTGGACAAGACCCAGCCTAACCAAGCAAAAACCACCAATAAGAGGGCAACCCCCACCTTCGAGTAACGGGTGATCCGTGGACTTCGCTATTCATGTTCGTCCCTTGGCACTCAATTGACCTCGCACAACAAAATAACCAGTCACGTCACTTACCCGGTGCCTTGCGCGGCACACCGACCGCAGCATGAGTTGACCCGGAAGGAAACGCCTTCGCGACCAATTCGATTTGCGCTGTGTCTCCTTCACGGTGAACTATAAGCAACTGATGAAAACAAAGAGATTTGAAGGCAGTCTAGTTTGTTTGCCAGCTCTTGTTCTTGCAGGTTGTTTTTGGTCTTGTCACGTTTTTTCGCCAAAACTCGTCGCTCTCACATTTGATGATGGTCCTTACGGGGAGGCAACAAGTCAGATTCTCGATATACTGAAGAAGGAACGAGTTCATGCGACCTTCTTTTTGCTTGGTATAAATGTTGAAAAATATCCAGCGATCGCGAAACGCATTGTAAGTGAGGGACACGTAATTGGAAATCACAGTTATTCACATTCGGAATTGTTATCCAAAATGCCAATCGAAGACTTTCAGGCTGACGTCCGCCATGCGGAGAATTTGATCGTGAACGCTACTGGTCTTCAGCCTCGCTATTACCGACCTCCATTTGGCATGCACACACCTAGCATGGATCAGCAATTGAAAGACATGGGATATTTCGTTGTGCTCTGGGACGTTGGTACTGGTACTAAGGCTGCGGACTACGACCAGGGTACTTCTTCCGAAGCTATCGTTGAACAAATTGTCAGAAACACTTTGAAAGGGAAAAAGCGTCAGCAAATTATTCTGCTTCACGACGGGCGAGATGTTCAAATTGGTTACCCACGGCAAAACGTTATTCAGGCTCTTCCTCGAGTTATTGATCAATTGAAGGAAAGGGGCTACCGGTTTGTAACGGTTGAGCAAATAATTCATCAATCGCCCTATCATTGAAGCGCACATACGCGCAAGCACAGATCGTGGCGAATCGAAACTGTCATCGCGTTCGAATCGGACCAGTCAAGGCAATTCGTCGCAAGCTCGAATCGCCGATTCCAGTTCCGCAAAAGCCGCAATCATTAGCATCGCCCAACGGAACGACTGATCCCACCCGCGCAGATTTTTGAATCCAAGCAAGCGCATGATCTCATCTCATCAGAGGAGGCAGATTTCCCATGAAGAAGATCACGATCGTATTTCTTGCCGCATGCATTGCTTTGGTCGTCGGATGCCATTGGGTCGGAGTTCGAGGCAACGGCAATATCAAGACCGATCAACGCACGATCAGCGCCTTTGCCAATATTGATGCGAGCGGCGCATTCATAATTCAGTGGCAAAATGGAGCGCCCGCTCTCAGCATCACAACGGATGAAAATCTTTTTGCCTACATCGACAGCGATGTTTCTGGCGACACCCTTCACTTGCACACGCGCGACCAAATTTGGCCGACTCACGGAATTAAAGTCGGGATCTCGAGCCCTAGACGTAGCGGGGCAAAGATTAGCGGCGCAGTGAGACTGACCGCAACTCAGCTTGCCGGTCCGGAATTCGCTTTCCAATCGACAGGCGCCGCGCGTATCACGCTCGGTGGCAGCGTCGACGAACTCCTGGCTGATATGACTGGCGCCAGCGAGTTAAAGGCGAATGCTCTCCAAACGAAAACCGTCGAGATCTCCACGACCGGCGCAGCTGACGCCGAGGTTGCAGTCAGCGAGATATTGAAAGTCGCAATCACCGGCGCTGGCAAAGTTTCTTATTCTGGCACTCCGAAGACGATCGAAAAACACATCGCCGGCGCAGGCTCAATCCGCCACAAAGATTAAATCTGACAAATGGTAAGGACGGATGGCCGAGACATCCGTCTTCGACACGCGCCCTCGCGTGTTGTCTCCGGCGGCTCACCGGAGATTCTAGCTAATATTTTCCGGCGAGGACGCCGAAAATTGTCGCTATGGCGATCGCTTTCCAATCCAAGATCGACGTTCGTTTCCCTCTTAACAGTCGCAACTTTTCCCGCAGTTGCATTCCTTGTTGTCGTTCATCGGACAGTTCTTGCCGGTCTTTTTGCAAGTCGGCTTGTCGGCGGCAAAAGTTGCCGTGCAAATCACTGCTGCCAGAATCGAAAACAGAATCTTAGTGTAATTCTTCATGAGATTAGTTTTGTTCGCGATGTCATCCGGCGCTAGCGAAAAGAATTAATTAGATTTTCATACGATTGCCGAGGCGCTCGGCAGTATAAGAGCTTCCCTTGAATTTTGCGACAAGGGTGGAACGCGCAGTCCCTTGCGCGTTGTTAATATTCATGCGGCAAACCGCACATTATCTGCCATCGAACGACGGAGCGTTCGATCCACCTCGCACACTGAGATAAGCTAACCACGATGGAAAACTTCATCTGTATCCAATGCGGAACGCAGTTTGACGCGACTGCCGCGCCGCCGCCGCGCTGCACGACCTGTGAAGACGAGCGGCAATTTGTTCATTATGGCGGGCAGGAGTGGACGACACTCGAACGCCTGGCAACCGATCATCACAACCGTTTCCAAGACGAAGCGCCGCAACTTCTTGGAATCGGCACCGAGCCGGAATTCGCAATCGGCCAGCGCGCATTGCTCTTGCAATCCCCCGGCGGAAATCTCCTCTGGGATTGCATTTCATTGCTGGACGACAAGACAATCGCAGAAGTGAAAGCGCGCGGCGGTATTCGCGCCATCGCCATTTCACATCCGCATTTTTACTCGTCGATGGTCGAATGGGCCGAGCATTTTGACGCGCAAATCTTTTTGCATGCGGCCGACCGCCATTGGGCCATGCGCAAGAGTCCGCGGATTCAATTCTGGGAAGGAACAACCTTATCACTTTGGGATGGTCTGACGCTGATCAATTGCGGCGGCCATTTCGAAGG
>WNFX01005824.1_pt1 | contig 12874 bp, 14 predicted proteins | sample 5400111 | NCBI WGS metagenome assembly WNFX01 (sample SAMN13153363, study PRJNA577476) | soil metagenome | isolation source: 40 cm soil or saprolite under grassland replicate 1 | place: USA:California | collected 2016-06-15
TCACCATCGCCGATAAGCCTGGAGAGGGAGAACGCCTGTTCGGCGCGCTGCGCGACGCGGGCGTGAACCTGCTGGCGGTCCACGCGTTCCCGAGTGCGCGCCGCTCCCAGGTCGACCTCGTGCCGTCGGACGCCGCGGCGTTTCTCGCGGCGGCCAAAGCCGCGAAGCTCAAAGTCTCGAAACCGAAAACGGTGTTCCTCATCGAAGGGGACGATCGGGTCGGCGCGATGGCGCAGCTCCTGGGCCGGCTCGGCGCCGCGGGAATCAACGTGACCGCGACGAGTGCCACGCGCACGGGGATGGGCCGCTACGGCGCCCTGTTATGGGTCAAGCCCCGCGACGTCAAGAAGGCCGCCGAAGTGCTGGGCGCGTGATGGCTCCAACGGAACGTAATGGCGTATCAAGGGGCGACCCTCAGCTCTGGAGGATCCACATGGCTTCACGCACCGAGCGCTTCAAAACAGCAGCGGTCAAGGCAGCCAGGACGGCCAGGAAGTGGGCGCAGACTGCTGCACGAGAGGCCGACCGGCTGCTGCAGGAAGCGCAGAAACGCGCCAAGACGGAGGAGCGGCAGCGGCGCATCAAGGCCGCGTTGCGCCGCACCGGGAAGGTGCTGAAAGCCGCGGGCCGCGCGGCGATCGTCGCCGGCGTCGCGGCCGGCATTGCCTCGGCGCGGGCGGAGAACCGCAAACTGAGAAAGAAGAGGCCCTAGTCGTCCGCACCGCTGAGCTGCAGGACTCGTTTCCACTGGGGCGCCGTCACTGGACTCACTGACAGGCGCCCCTGTCTTACAATCGGCAGGTCGGCAAACGTCCTGTCCGACTTGATCTGCGCCAGCGTCACCGCCCGCGGCAGGCGGCGGTGCGCCTTGAGATCGATGACCATCAACGTCGGGTCCTGCTTTTTCGGATCGGCGTACGGGGCCGACACAACCGTCGCCCACCCGACGACCGCCTTCTCGTCGCCGGTGTGATAGACGAGCACCTGATCGCCGGGGTGCATCGCCCGCATGTTTCGCAGCGCCACGGGATTCTTCACACCGTCCCAGACCGCCGTCTGCTCGCGCTCCAGGTCGTCGTAGCTGTACGTGCTCGGTTCGGTCTTGACCAACCAGAAGTTAGGCACTCTCGCTCCTCGCGCTGACGCTGACGAACCACGTTTCGACTGCGTGTGCGAGCTCCCGGATCACGTCCGCTTCCGTCTTGCCCATGCGCTTCGGCACCTTGAACGAATGGTCGCCGTCGTCGACCAGATGCACGGTGGCGCGCCACCCCAGGTTGTCGATGACGCCCCGCAACAGCTCGGGCGTCGCAAATTCGTCGCGCGTCCCCTCAAGAAACAACATCGGCACCTGCACCTGCGACAAGTGCTCGGCCCGGGCGGTGCCGGGGCGTCCCGGGGGATGGAGCGGAAATCCGAAGAAGACGAGGCCCCGTACGCCGGCGAGCGGCGCGTTGGCCTGCGCCTGAGACGTCATCCGCCCGCCGAACGACTTACCACCGGCCAGCAGGGGCAGCCCCGGGGCGGCGCGCGCCGCCTCCGCCACGGCTTCACGCACGCGCGCTTCGGCAACGGCCGGAGGATCGGGCCGCTGCGCGTGACGCTCCATGTAGAGGAACTCATAGCGGTAGGTCGCAATCCGGGAGGCCGCGAGGGCGGCGGCCGCGCGCTCAAGGAAGGGATGCCGCATTCCAGCGCCCGCACCGTGCGCGAGCACGAGCAGTGCTCGCGCATCGGGCGGGACGTTCAGCACGTGCTCCATACACCGTCACTGCGTGACGGTCGCACATCCCTTCTTGCAGGCGGGAGAGCCGGCGCTGCGCGCGTTGCTCTTTCCACCACTCCAAACTGTACCGGCCGACGAGACAGCGTCCGCCGCGTCCGGCTGGGCGCGCCGCGCCGCCACGTCCGCGGCAGCGGCGGCGGCGTTGCTGCGCAGTTGATCGAGTCCCTCACCAGCAACGATCGCGAGCCAGAACTGCGTCGCCGCCCCTTGTGGCAATGTGATCGGGCCGATCGATTGGACGTAGCGGTGATCGCCGGGTTCGTCGGCAGAGGGATTGCTAAAGTCACCCGCCAGCGCGGACACGATCTCGGCCGTTGTCTGGCCGAAGTCCGTGAAGAATGCGGTGCCGGACACCGGAGCGTCACTGATGATCACGGAGCCGCCCGCAGTGCCACCGCCCGCATTCGTCATATACATCAGGCGCCCTTCGGTCGCTCCGACGTCGTCCTGAAAATCGTCGTCGATATCCCAATCGGCAAAGAATCCGGGATAGATCGTGATGGGCGCCGCGCCGCCGTTCGTGAGCGTGAAGCGGAAGAGCACATAATCCGCCGGTGGCACGCCGTCATACGACTTCTGCACGACCTTCAGGCCGATTCCCTGCGATGATGACGCGTCGGAATACTGCCACGTCACCTTGGTGCCGTACTGGGGTGACGACGTGAAGTGCAACCGGCCCTCGGGCCCGAAGGCGCGGCAATTGCCGCACTGGATGTAGCCATTGAGCTCGTTTGCGCTCAGCAGCCGGTCGGGTCGAATGCCGATAAGCAACCCGCCCAGGAACAGCTGGGACACGGTTATGTCCCCGAATCGCGGCTTCTCACCGGGATTCACTGGAAACTGCACACCCCAGCCGTTGCCGAGGTCCTCTGTCAGAGCGAGCTGTCCAGCACCTACATCTCCCGGACCTGGCGTGACGACGAGCCGAGTGCGGACGTGCGAAAACTGTTGGGCGGGTGCATCGACCATATCGCACGAGTAACTACTCTCTTCGTCAGGGAACTCAAACGGCTCGAATGACACGGGTGTGAGCAGCCTCGTTCCCAACAGATCACAGACGATGTTGGGCCGGACCCGGATGCCGTTCTGGAGGATCGTCTGCGGCCGCCCGATGAATTCTTCCCACCCTCCGTCCGCGCTGCTCGTGGCCACTGTCACACCGAACAGCGTTGCATCAGCGTGCACGAGTGAGAGGTTGACGCCTGCGAACGGTTGCCCATTGATCGTGACTCCACCACCCAGCGGCGACCCTGGTGTTACGGTGATGTCGGCGGTGAGGTCGCCCGCCAATTCGACCGGCGTGAGCAGGTATGTCTGCCACGGATAGCCACTCGCAATTGCGCCGCCGAACGGCAGTCGCGCGCGAACCAGATACGTGCCAGGTGCCAGTGAGAACGTGAATGTGTTTTGCGGACAAAAGAAGAATTGCGCGCCGGCGGGAGCTCCAAAGGCTCCCATGTTGATCACATTGATTTGAATTCTCCCGCCACCCGGAAGCGAGTTACAGATGTTGCCGCCGTCAGGGCCCAGAACGCTGCCGCTCAGGACCGGGTTGCTCATGACGTCGAACGAGGGGCCCGCCGGCGCAGGCCGATCGGTGCTACTACAAGCCGCGAGCTCCGCTGCGACGACCGCAATTGCGAACCAGCGATGGAGGGTCATACGAGCCTTCCTTGGTGGGGTGTCGCTACGTGTTACCCGGATGGGCCACGAGAAGGCAAGGCGACCGCGCCAAACGACATAATGCCGAGTTCTCACTTCAGCCGTTCATTCAGCCGCTCCAGCACCCCCATCAAGTCGGGTTTGCGTTCCAGCACGGGCAGCACGGGATCGTGCCCGAGCTTCTGCATGCGCTTCAACGCATTGGCGATCGTGAACGTGCTGTTATGAAGCTTGCCGTTGACCTCGTCCCACTCGATCGGCATCGACATCGGCGCGCCCGGCGACGGCCGCACGCTGTAGGGCGCGACCATGAGCTGGCCGGCGCGATTCTGGAACGCATCGACGTACACTTTGCCCTCGCGTTTGCTGATCGTGCGCTGCGTCGTGGCAATGTCCGGATGGCGATCGGTGACGAGGCGGGCGAACAGCATCGCGAGCTGCAGGCACTGCGCATACGTGAGCTGCCGGCCCAGGGGCAGCATGATGTGCAGGCCCGACTTCCCGGTGGTCTTGACGAACGCGGGCATGTCGACCTCGTCGCACACTTGCTTCATCGTCTTCGCGAGCACGATCACGTCGGCGAACGGCGCGTCTTTCGGGTCGAGATCGATGAGACACCAGTCGGGCTTTGTGAGATCGGTGATGCGGCTGCCCCAGACGTGCAGCGGGATCGTGCCGAGGTTGACGAGATAGACGAGAGACTCCACGTCATTGCAGACGAAGTAATCGATGTCGCGTTGCGTGTCCTCGCTCCAGATCGGAATCGTCTGGATCCAGTCGGGCACAAAGCCGGGCGCGTCCTTCTGGTAGAACGATTTGCCGTTGATGCCGTCAGGGTAGCGCGTGAGTACGACCGGCCGATCTTTGAGGTACGGCAGCAGCCAGGGCGCGATCGACCTGTAATACTCGATCAAGTCTCCTTTTGTGTAACCTTCCTCCGGCCAAAATACCTTGTCCAGGTTCGAGAACTTGACTTCCCGGGGAAGAGGGACGGGGGACGAGGGACGGGTGGATCCCACCTCAGGTTCACCCATCCCCCGTCCCTCGTCCCTCGTCCCCGGCATCATCACATCCTCCGGCTTTTTATCGTCGCGGAATCTCACAAACACCGATTGCCTGAGGAGGCCGTCCGGCGTGAACTCCTTGTACCGCACGTCGCACACGAGACGCGGCTCGACCCAGGTGTGATCCGGGCCCTTGGGAAGTGCGCCGTTCTCGGGCGGCTCGCACGGCGGCGTCTCGCGCACCAGTTGGTTCAAGGTGGCGCTGATCTCGTCGAGCTGCGCGCCGCTGAACCCCGAGCCGGCGCGCCCGCAATAGATAAGCTTGCCGTCCTTGTAGGCGCCGACGTGCAGCGAGCCGAAGCCGCCGCGCGATCCTTTGGGCTTCGAGAACCCGACGACGACGAAGTCGTCGATGCGGTCGGCGCGAATCTTCAGCCAATCGGCGGAGCGGCCGCTGCGATACGGGCTGTCCGCCTTCTTCGCCATGATGCCTTCGAGTCCCAGCCTCACGACCTGCTCGTACAACGCCTCGCCGTTCTTCTCGAAGTGCTCGGAGTACCGTAACGGCCCGGTCCGGGGCAGCACCTGCTGGAGAATTTGCTTGCGCTGGACGAGCGGGAGTTTACGCAGGTCATAGCCGGCGAACGCCAGCAGGTCGAATACATACAGGGTTGCCGGCGATTCAATGGCCGCGCGTTTCGCTTCGCGCGCGCCCAGTTTGGCACGCACCTGCAGCTTGTTGAAGCTGGGATGGCCGGATTCGTTCAGCACGACGAGCTCGCCGTCCAGAATCACGCCCTCGAACGGCAGGGCTTTGACCGCGCGCGCGATTTCCGGAAATGCTTCCGTGTAGTCCAGGCCCTTCCGCGAATAGAGGATTGCCTCGCCGTCCTGACGCGCCGCGCGCATCCGGTACCCGTCGAGCTTCACCTCGAACAGCCACCCGTCCTTGCTGAAGGGCTCGGCGCGCGTCTCCGCCAGCATCAACTCCGAGTCTTCCACGCGCAGGGCGCGTGTCGGCGCACCCAGCTTCTCCAGCTCCTTTATGATCGGCTCGGCGCGCTGTTTGGCGTTACGCAGCTCGTCGTTGGTCAGCCCTGACAGCACCGACTCATCCGAGTACGGCTCGGTCGAGACGTACTCATCGCGTTCCTTGATGAGCAGCCACTCTTTCTCGGTCTTTTTGAGCTTGATCAGCGTCCAGCGGCCGTGGAGCTTGTAGCCTCGCAGCTCGAACAGCAGCTTCCCTTTTTCGAATCCTGCGCGCACGTCCTCGAGCGGGACCCACACCCCGCGGTCCCAGACGATGACCGTTCCGGCGCCGTAATTTCCTTCCGGAATGATCCCCTCGAAGTCGCCGTACTCCATGGGATGATCTTCGACTTTTACCGCGAGCCGCTTGTCGGTGGGGTTGGCGGACGGTCCCTTGGGCACCGCCCACGACTTGAGGACGCCGTCCATCTCGAGCCGCAGGTCCCAATGCAGCCGCGTGGCGTCGTGCATATGAACAATGAACAACCCGCCCGGTTGTGGACCGGGTTTTGGGACTACGCCTCCAGGCTCCGGCGTCTCATCGAATGCGCGCTTCGCCCGATAGGTGGTGAGCGAGTCGCCTCCGCCTTCCTCCGGGCGGGGCTTCCGACGGGTAGGCATGAGGGCGTATCATACTCCGATATGGCCGCCCATTCCATCGGTTCCGCCACGGTTTCGTTCGGCCTCGTGTCCGTGCCCGTGCAGCTGTTCGCTGCCGGCGAGTCGAAGGCCGCGATCTCGTTCAACTGGCTCCATAAGAAGGATGGGGCCCGCCTGAAGCAGCAGTACGTTTGCTCCGCAGACGGCGAAAAAGTCGAACGCAGCGACATGATCAAGGGCTACGAGTTCCAGAAAGGGCAGTACGTCACCTTCACGCCGGAGGAGCTCAAGGCGCTCGAAGAGCGCGCCACCGGCGCGATCGACATCGTGGAATTTCTGCCCGCCGAGCAGGTGGACCGCATTTATCTCGACCGCACGTATTTCCTGGGACCCGACAAGGGCGGCGAGCGCGCTTACAAGCTGCTGACGGAGGCGCTCGAGAAGACCAAGCGCGTGGCGATCGGCCAGTATGCCGCGCGCGGCAAGCAATACCTGATCATGGTCCGTCCGATGGACGGCGGGCTGGTGATGGAGCAGCTGCGCTACGCCGACGAGATCCGCGACATCGCCGAAGTACCGATTCCCAAGACCGAGGTCAAGAAACCCGAGCTCGACCTCGCGATCAAATTGATCGACCAGGCCGCGACCGAGGAATTCCATCCGGAGAAATACAAGGACAACGTGCGCGAGCGGATGCAGGAGCAGATCGACCGCAAGGTGGAAGGCAAGCAGATCACCGAGGAGCCGGAGGAAGCGCCGAAGACCAGGGTGCTCGACCTGATGCAGGCGCTGAAGCAGAGCCTCAGTGCTCCGGCGGCGGATGAGAAGCCGGCGAAGCGCAAAAAAGTCGCGGGCAAGCGCTAAAGCATTATCTTGGGGCGACCTTTACCCCGGGGGTGGCGCCGTGCCGCAAGACAGCTTCACGACGACAGGGTCGCAAATCAGTCCGATGGTCTGGGTGATCATCTGCGCGCTCGCCATCTTCGAAATCGCCAGCATCTGGAGGGTGTTCACGAAAGCGGGCCAGCCGGGCTGGGCAGCGATCATTCCGATCTACAACGGAATCGTGATGCTCCAGATCGCCGGCAAGCCGATCTGGTGGATTCTCCTCTATTTGATTCCATTGGTGAACATCGTCATCTCCGTGATCGTGACGCACAACCTCTCCAAGAATTTCGGGCACGGCGTCGGCTTCACGCTCGGCCTTATCTTCCTCAGCGGGATCTTCTTTCCGATCCTGGCGTGGGGGGATTCGGAGTATCTGGGGCCAACCGCAGGAACTCCCGTGCCAGCTTAGGGCCCATCCCCTGCTCTTCGTGCTTGAAAAAGATGTACGCATCGGTCCAGGCGCTTCCCAGCGCCTGGATCTTTTTTGCCCACTCCCCCAGCGCCTCCGTCCCGTAGCCCTCATCCCGTAGCCGCACGTAGCCGAAGTCGGCGGTCACCTCGAGCGGCGTCGTCCCTTCCTCTGTATCCGCGATGCACAACGCCGTGTTGGTGCTGCGCAGCAGCTCATACACGTCGTCTGACCACCACGAAGCGTGACGGAACTCACACGCCGCGCGGACATCCGTCGGGAATTGCGTGAGTAGACCCCCTAGCCGTTCGAGGTCTTTCTTAAAATTGGGGGGTAATTGAAATAACACTGCCCCAAGTTTGGCGTTAAGCTTGCGAACTGTATCACAGAAGTAGCGGAGCGGTTCATCAATGTTTCGCAGGCGCATGAAGTGCGTGATGCGTTGTGGCGCTTTCAAAACGAACGTGAACCCCGCCGGGGTCGCCGCATCCCACCCGGCGACAGTCTTGGCGCTGGGCATGCGGTAAAAAGTGTAATTGATCTCGACCGTGCCCAATTGTTGGGCGTAGTACTCGAGCCACTTGGCGCTCGGGAGCTTGGGCGGGTAGAAGCTTCCCTTCCATTCCGGGAAGTTGTAGCCTGACGTACCGACGTGCAGCCGCGGCATCGCGGCAAAGCTAGTCTCACCATTCTTGCTGGGGGAGTCGTCCCATGACGATGCTGAAGTTCACATCCGCCGCGCTGGTGTTCGCGGTCGTCGCTGCCTGCGGCACCTCGGCCGAAACCGAGCGCAAGCTGGCCGAACTGGAGCAGGCCAACGCGCAGAAGGACAGCCTGATGCAGGAAGTGGCGATCAGCTCGCGGCTCATCAGCGACGTCAACGTCGAGCTCGCCAAGGCGAAGATCCGCAACAACCGCCTGCACGTCTCCAGTGAGAGCCCGATCACCGCGTCCACCGATACGCTGATGGCGAGACTGCGGTACGTCGTGGCGCGCGTCCGGGAGACCGAGAGCGCGCTGAGCGCGAGCCGGGAGCGGATCAAGGGGTTGACGTCGCTGTCGGACAGCCTGCGCGCGACGCTCGATACCACCGTCGGCAACTTGCAGACCGTCATCGCCACCCAGAAGACCACGATCGACCTGCTCACCGACCGCGTGAACGCGCTGACGGAAGAGAACGTCGCGCTGAAGGACAGCCTGTCGACCGGCTACTACGTGATCGGCACGCGCGATGCGCTGAAGAAGAAGGGCATTCTCACCGAGCAGGGCGGTGGGCGCGTCTTGTTCATCCTGTGGCGGACGGGCAAGACCCTGCAGCCGGCGCGCAACCTCGATCCCAGGCTGTTCACGGCGATCGACACGCGGCAAGTGACCCAGATTCCGCTGCCGAGCGCGACCGCGGAGTATCGGATCGCGTCGCTGCAGGATCTCGACTACGTCGCCGAAGAGCGCCACGACAACAAGTACGCCGGCGTGCCCAGCCTGACGATTACGTCGCCCGTGGATTTCTGGCGCACCTCGAAGTTCCTGATCATCATACTCGAGGGATCGTCGGGCACGATGGCCGACCGGCCTGTGACGAGCTCGGAGCAGCAAGCCCTGAGTCGCTAGAGGAGTTGCCGCAAGTAGAAAGAGGCCAGCGATTGTGCTGGCCTCTTTGCTTGGGTGGTATGCTTAGGCATGGACAACCGCTGCGGCTGGTCAACTTCCAATGAGCAGATGATCGCGTATCACGACACAGAATGGGGCGTGCCAGTCCATGATGATCGCCAACTCTTTGGCAAGCTGGTGCTCGACGGATTTCAGGCCGGCCTGTCGTGGGCCATCATCCTGCGCAAGCGCGACGCGTTCTTGCACGCCTTCGAGGGCTTCGACCCCGACAAGATGGCCCGGTATGACGCGCGACGCGTCGCCAAGATCCTCAGGGATCCGGGAATCGTTCGCAACAAGCAGAAGGTGAAATCAGCGGTCGGCAACGCGCGCGCCTTCCTGAAAATGAAGGACGCGGGCGAGTCATTCGATCGGTTTCTCTGGCAATTCGTGGGTGGTAAGCCGAAGGTCAACGCCTGGAAGACGCTGAAACGGGTTCCCGCCGAAACCAGGGAATCGATCGCGATGAGTAACGCGCTGGTCGAGCGCGGCTTTCGCTTTGTGGGACCGACGATCGTATACGCGTTCATGCAGGCGGTGGGAATGGTGAACGATCACTTGGTGTCCTGCTTCCGCTACCCGCTGCTTACTTCGCCCGCTCCAGATACTGGCCCGACCGCGGGTCGACGCGCACCTTCTCGCCCGGTGAGATAAACTCCGGCACCTGCACCGTCACACCGTTCGACAGTTTCGCAGGCTTGGTACTCGCGGTCTTCGTCGCCGTCTTCATCACCGGGGACGTCTCGACGACTTTCAGCTCGATCACCGGCGGCAGCTCGATGGCGATGGGCCGTCCCTCCAGCCATTCCACCTGCACCACCATTTCCGGCTGCAGCCACGGCGTGTCCTCGCCCACGGCGCGCTCGTCGAGCGTGAACTGCTCGTAGGTCTGTTGATCCATCACGTGCACGCCGCCCTGATCCTGATAGAGCACCTGCATCTCTTTGGTGTCGAGACGCGCTTCATTGAGGAAGTCGGTGGCGGCGAGGCGCTGATCGAACGTGTTGCCCGAAACCAGATTGCGAAAGCGCACCTGCACGAACGCGCGCAGGTTGCCGGGAGTCCGATGTGTGAAATCCATGACGCGGCACGGCTGGCCGTCGATCATCAACACGTGCCCTTTGCGAATATCTGTGGCTTTCATAGGAGCGGGAACATAAACCGGTCGCCTTAGCACTCAAAGGGGCCGAGTGCTATCGGCTTGCCTGAGGGATGGCCATTTACTAGCGTGAGCAGCCTCACACTCGACTGCTGTGTCGGATTGCAGCTTTCCGTAGCACCATGTCCCAACGTTAGTGGACGGTTTCGAACGTAAGGCTTTGCATAACAGTCAGATAGATGACCGGCACCATCTTTGCCTCTCGAATTGCCGTAAGGGAGGGAAGCATGATCAGGCCTATCATCCATCGTCAGCTGACCCGCGGCGACCTCGCCTGCCTCGTCGACGAGATCGCGCGGATGGATGTCTCCGAAGGTCGTGAAGCCGACCAGGCGCTGCAGGCCGGCGCGGTCGATATTGTCCTCGATTCCCCCGCGGCCCTCGAAGCGGTACTCGGCCGCGGCGGTGCTCCTGCGCCGCTCCCCCTGACCCTCCTGTGGTACGTCCCGATTCGCGCCCAACTGCGCAACCGCGGCGTAACCGACATTCTGCTGGCGGACTATGCCGCGACACTCCCGGTCGTGTTCGCCAGCTCGCATTCCCAGAGCGCCATCGCGCGGGGTGAGAACGGCATGGAGGATTGGTGGCGCTTCGTCGCCGCGCTGCCGCAAGGCACCGTTGCCCAGGCCGAGGCCGCCGCTGACGCGGCGGCACTGGCGCTGTGGTGGGCCGGTTGTTTCCCTGAATGGGTCGAACGCGGCGGCGCGGGACATGGGATGGTGCGCGCCTACGTGACGTTCGCCGGCCGGATGCTGGCGCTCGCTGCCGATTTGCTCGAGGCATCCGCGCCCGAGGAGGCCGCACTCTGCGCCCGTGCCGCGGAAGCGCGCACCGAGCTCCATGCCGCCCTGATCGAGGCGCGCGCCGACTACATCGGTGAGGATCCGCACAGCAGCGAAAGCCGCCTCAATCGGTTCTTGAGGCGGCTTTCGGAAGACAATTGACGTACGGGCACGCCAATGGCGTGCCCGCTACGTTTACCATTTGGAAATCTCTTCCTGAAACGATTTCGACCGCTCCGCCAGATCCACCGGCGTGACTGACGGATCCTGCTTCACCAGCTCGACACGCTGCAGGTTGGCAACCGCCTTCCCGTAGGTCCCCTCGATCGCCAGCGCCGCGCGATACTGCTCGATCGCGATGTCGAAGCGGCCGGTCAATTCGAGCGCCATGCCGAGGTTGTTGTGGAACGTGGCGACCTTGTCGTTGAGCTCGACCGCGCGCGCCAGCGGACCGATCGCGTCTTCAAACCGCTGCAGCCGCATGTAGAGCGCCCCGAGGTTGTTCATCGCCCAGACGTCGCTGTCGTCTTTCACGATCGCATGCTGGTAGGCGACGATCGCATCGTCGTTCTTGTCCTGGGCCTCGAACGCGCGGCCCTGCAGCCGCAGCGGCTCGCTCGACGTCGAGTCGAGGGCGATGGCGGCTTCGATGTGCTGCAACGCGCTGTCGGGCTTGCCGGACTCGAGCAGGACGCGGGCCAGATTGAGATGACTCTTCACGTGAGTGGAATCGAGCGAAAGTGCTTGAACGAACGCGCTCTCGGCCTGCTCGCGATCCCCCGACTTCCAGGCCGACAGGCCGAGCATGTAGAAACCCCACGGGTTGGTGGGCCGGTCTGCCGCGTAGGTCTTGAAGAGAGGCCGAGTCCGCCATCTCGAAAGTCACCGGGCCGCTGATGACGAGCGCCGGCTTCGCGGTGCTCGTCGGCGAGCCACTGGCGGAGGGCTCACTGGCACGCGCCTGGTCGGGGTTACGGTCGCCGCAGGCGGCAAACGCGTATGCGGCGATCACGGTGCACACGATGCCGGCCATCAGGATGACCGGGAATCGCAGCGAACGGTTGGACTGATCCAGCTCGAATTGGTATGACATGGCTCCTCCGGGAGCAGGGTTCGGCTCCTGGAAAAGCAAAGGCGGTACCGGCCGTTGGCTATTGGCTATCGGGTGGTTTATCAACGAGTTACGGATTTCGAAGGTGAGAGCTGTGTCGCGACCAACACCACTATTTCGAGTTCATGTGTCCCGCTGAACACCAAGGCGTCGCATGATTTTCAAGAGACTGGCGTGGTCGGAGAGGCCCAGCTGCTTCGCCGTCTTGGTGACGTGCCACTCGTTGCGCTCTAACGCCTGAATTACGATCTGCCGCTCGGCCTCCTGTTTCTGCTCCTCGAACGTGCGTGGTGCGTCCGAGGACGTGCGTCGTGTGTCGTGCGTCGTGCGTGAGCGGATCTCCTGGGGAACAGCTTCGCGAGTCAGCTGCTCCCCGTCGGTAGCGATCAACATGCGCTCGATCACGTTGCGCAGCTCGCGAATGTTGTTGCGCCGCCAGTCGTAGGCCATCAGCGCCTCGACGGCCTCTGGTACGACGGCCTTCGCCTTCATGCCGAATCGCTCACACGTCGCGGCGACCAGGTGCTCCACCAACGCCGGCACGTCGGACAGGCGATCGCGCAGCGGCGGCACCCGCAGCACATGCACGTTGAGCCGGTAGAACAGGTCTTCGCGGAACCGGCCTTCGGCGACCTCCTTCTCGAGATCGCGGTGTGTCGCCGCGACGACGCGCGTGTTCACCTCGATCGGCTTGTTGCCGCCGAGGCGGGTGACTTTTCGCTCTTCGAGCACGCGCAACAGCTTCGCTTGCGCCGCCGGCGGCAGGTCGCCGATCTCGTCCAGGAACAGGG
>WNFX01005004.1_pt1 | contig 12870 bp, 9 predicted proteins | sample 5400111 | NCBI WGS metagenome assembly WNFX01 (sample SAMN13153363, study PRJNA577476) | soil metagenome | isolation source: 40 cm soil or saprolite under grassland replicate 1 | place: USA:California | collected 2016-06-15
CGGCCGAGTCAACACCGGTGGAGACAGCTCCACCGATTCAAGAAGCGGTTGAGACGTTGCGCAATTCCGATGTCGAGCTGCGTCTGACAAATCGCGGCGGCGGCATCGCCCAGGCGGTTTTGTTGAATCACAAAGCGGAACAGAATGCGCGGGTGACCTTAGATTCTTCGGACCGCCTGCCCATCGGCGCTATCATCGACAATCCCGCCGCCCCAGCTTTGCCGGAATACAAAATCGCGCGAGCAGGGGATGCTATTCAATTTGAACGCACCGTGGCCGAGCGCATCACGATCCGGAAAAAGTTTTTTTTCCAAAAATCTGCGGAAACAAAAGACAATTTCATCACCGAGCTCGATCTCGATCTTGAGAACGGCGGCGCAGCGCCTTACGCGAACCCTGGTTACTTTGTCGCGCTTGGGTCTGCTGCTTCAATTCACCCGAAAGATTATCCATCTTACACACGACTTGTTTGGTGCATCGATGGAAAGGCAAAAGGCATCGACGTCGGCTGGTTCGGAGGCGGTAGTGGATTTTTCGGTTTAGGCCAGCGTACCGCGCAACCCTTCTACCAACAAAATGTCACGGGCGCGGAATGGGTCGCGGTGAGCAATCAATTTTTCACTACTCTGATCGCGCCGCTCACCGCCAAAGGCGACGGCACCTGGGCCCGCCGTTTCGAGGTCGCACGCTGGCCGGATCAAAAGACCTTCGGACTCGAAGGCGCGTTGGGCATGCCCGGCTTTCAATTGCAGCCCGGACAAACTTACAGCGCGCGCTTTGAAATTTACACCGGCCCGAAGCTTTACCATCGGCTCGCGCAACTCGAGCACAACGAAGCTGAGATCATGGACTTCGGCATGTTCAAGATCGTCTGCCAATTCTTGCTCAATGCTTTGAACTTGTTGCACGGCGTGCTCGGAAATTACGCGGCCGCTATTCTCGCTCTCACCACCATCATCAAGCTCACGCTCTGGCCGATTCAAAACAAAGCCAACCGTTCCATGCGCCAAATGGCTGCGCTCTCACCGAAAATGCAGGAGCTGCGCGAGAAATACAAAGACGATCCAACCCGCATGAACCAGGAGGTGATGAAGCTCTACAAGGAGTACGGGATCAATCCGGTCGGCGGTTGTTTGCCGATGGCGATTCAAATCCCGATCTTTTTCGGCCTCTTCAAAATGCTCGGCCAGGCCGTGGAATTGCGAAACGCAAAATTTCTCTGGGTGAAAGATCTTTCGCAACCAGACACCGTGGCGCACCTGCCCTTGCTCTTCTTGCCTTGGGGGCCGGTGCCAGTCAACATTATCCCTCTCTGCATGGCGGCCACGCAGATTTGGTTGATGGCGATGACGCCCAAGACCGGCGACGCCACCCAACGCCGAGTGATGATGTTCACCCCGCTCATCTTTCTATTTATCTGCTACAATTTTGCCGCTGCTCTGGCATTGTATTACACGACTCAGAACCTTTTCAGTATCTTGCAATTTTATCAGAACAAAAGACAGCCGGTGCCAACACTCGAAAAACGTTCGGTCGCCGCGAAACGAAAAAACCGATGACACCGAAGGAATTACTCGACACCATCCTCGGCTATCTTGGTTTCGTCGTCCAAATCGAGGAATCGCAGAACGAGGCGGGCAACCTGGTTCTGCAAATTTACACGGAGGAAAGCCGCCGTTTAATCGGTCGCGATGGCGAGACGCTGGAAGCCATCACTTTTCTTCTCAACCGGCTCTTACAAGCGAAGGACCGGGACGCCGCCAAAGTGATCGTCGATTGCGAGCTCTATCGCTCCATGCGCGAGGACCGCATCGTCCAGCGCGTCCGCGAGTTGGCCGAGCGGGTTCGCATTACCGGGCGTTCATTGCAGCTCGAGCCGATGAATTCTTACGAGCGTCGCATCATCCACAATGCTTTCAAAGACGATCCCGACGTCGCGACCTGGAGTCCGTCCGATTCCGCCCGGATCAAGCAGATCACCTTACTTAAACGCCAGCCAAGAAAAGAAACGGCTTCCAAAGAGTAATTGATTCGCTTTCTCCGGAAAGCTTACCCGTTCGGGTTGTCCATCCATGTCGCTCGCGTCCTTACGACTTCATTGTCGATCTAACTGTAGCGGCGCTCTATGAGCGTCGCACTATTTCGCCGGTCATAGACCGCCGCTACAGATTCCCTTGAAAACGCGCGGATTCTTTGCGTGCGCCGAATTGAACTTCCGGTCGCCAGCGAAATTTTTCCAGGAGCGGGCTCGATTTGCCCTCTACCGCATCGGCGATGATTTCGCCAAGCAGCGGCGCGAATTTGAATCCGTGACCGCTATCGCCCGTTGCCACAATTAATCCCGGACGCTCCGGATCAGGCGCGATCCAGAAATCTCCGTCGTGCGTGTCACAGTACAAACAAATCCGCGTATAAACAATTGGTGCGTCAACCAGAGCAGGAATTGTCTCGGACAAAAACTCCCTCAAATTGCTTTCTTCTTCCGGGGTAACTACCCGATCGGGAGAGTCCGGCGACATCTCGCGGCCGGGTCCATGATTGGCGATTTTCACGACGCCTTGGTTGAGCGGGAAACCGTAATATCCGGTAGTGGAAATATCGGCGCCGAAAAAGGGAAAATGTTCCGGTAAAAAAAGCTCGGGCTTCTCAGGCTGGAGATGGAACACCGGATGTCCCGTTGCGCGAAAAAATCTTCGCGTGAACGGCAGCGCGTACGGCGTCCACGCGCCTACGGCGACAATGACTACGTCACCGACAATTCGATGTCGGTCTTGCAAAACAACGCCTTTGACGCGGTTGTTATCTTGGTGCAAAGCCGCAAATTTTCCGTTGCATGATTCAACGCCAAGCAATTTCGCGCGCTCGATCAGTGTGGCGACGACGCGCCCGCTTTCGACATAACCCGCTTCCGGATCGAAAAAACCGTCGCGATAATGTTCTCCACTTAACGCCGGAAAACGCTCGCGCAGTGTTGCTGAGTCGATGCGCTCGAACTTGTGTTCGCGTTTTTCAAATATTTTGCAGCTCTCAAATTCAAAATCGCCGGGCTGCATCACTTCGCGCCGAAGGAACAGAGCGCCGGTCTGGTGGTACAACTCGGCGCCAAAGTCTGTGTTCCATTTTCGCCAAAGCTCGATCGAACGTTCTGCCAATGCGGTGTAATCTTCATCCGCGCCATACGCCGCCCGGACTGCCTTGCTAATGTCAGTGGAAGCAGCGAGTGGATGCGGCAGTGGCCCTGGGTCGACGAGAATCACTTTATGGCCGCGCTTTTTTAGCTCAATCGCGGAAGTAACACCGTTAATACCTGAACCGATGATAATTATCTTGAGCATTCCAAAGTTTTCTGTAGCGGGGCTCTATGAGCGCCGAAGTTACGGGGCGGTGGTCACAGACCGCCGCTTCAATCAAAATTCAAAAATGATTTTTCCGCCGCGTTTTCCTTGTGCAGCGTGCGTAACGGCGGCTTTCGCTTCGCTGATCGGATAAGCTCTTTCCACTTTCGTTTTCAGCAGTCCGCGCTGCGCCATTTCAAAAAGCGGACGAAAAGCGTCCATCCGTTCGGCCATCGTCGCGTGATCGTACCATTTATTGATCCAGATGCCGCGAAAACGCAGGTCTTTGAAAATGAGCAGACCGTTTGGAATTTTTAACGGCTGTAAACCCATCGCGCCAAACGTGACCATGGTCGATTCTGGCGCGAGGCAGTTGGCAAGGCGCAGCGCGCTGTCGCCGCCGACTGCGTTCAATCCCAGCCGAATTGGCGCACCGCTGGTTGCATTCTTTACTTCATCGCGAAGGTTTTCTCCATCGACAAACACCACGTCGCTGCCTTCTGCGCGCAATTCATCGATCAATTCGGCGCGGCGAACGACGTTCACAGTTTTGTAGCCAAGATCGTGCGCGATTTGAATCACCGCCCGGCCCGCTGCCGAATTGGCTGCGTTTTGAATCAGCCAATCGCCGCTCTTTAGCTCGACATAATCGTGTAATAACCGCCAGGCAGTCATCGGGTTGATTTTCAACATCGCCGCCTGCACGGGCTCGATCTCCGGTGGGACGGCGACCAGCTCGCTTGCTTTTACCGCAACGGCCTCGCGCCAGGTGCCGAGATTGTGCGGCAGGATAACGAGCGCCCCGGCCGTCATTCCCGTGACGTCGCCGCCAAGATCGACAACGACTCCCGCGCCTTCAAACCCCGGCGTTGCCGGAAGTTCCGGTCGCACCGGATATTTTCCCTCGATCGCATTGAGGTCGGCCGGGTTGATCGGGGCCGCGCGTATTTGCACCACCGCTTCGTCTGCCCCCGGTTTTGGCCACGGCATATCCTCCACCCGCAAAACTTCCGCCGGATTTCCGTGCCTTTCGTAAACGACCGCCTTTATATTCTGGTTCATCGATGACTTTGGCGCCGAATCCTCAGGCTTCCGCGAACAATCTGCAAACTGGGGCGCGCGTCGCGCTGCTTGGCCTCGCGATCAACATCCTGCTGGCGTCGGCCAAAATAGGCGCCGGCTTGTTCGGCAATGCTTACGTCCTGATTGCAGACGGGATCGAATCGGCGCTCGACATTGGCGGTTCGATCATCATTTGGGGCGGGTTAAAATTTGCCGCCCGTCCGCCCGACGCGACGCATCCTTATGGCCATGGCAAGGCCGAACCGATTGCGGCGGTTGTGGTTTCCATGGGTGTGCTCGCTGCTGCCCTTGGCCTTGCTGTCCAAAGCGTGCGTGAGCTTTTTCTTCCTCATCACGCGCCCGCGCCGTTCACCCTCGTCGTTCTAATCGTGGCTGTAATCGTGAAAGAAAGTTTGTATCGCTACGTCATTCAATTCGGTCGCGGCGCCGAAAGTACTGCCGTGCAAACGGACGCGTGGCATCATCGCACCGATGCCATGACTTCCATCGCGGCGTTTATCGGCATTTCCATTTCACTTGTCGGGGGCGAGGCCTGGCGCGGCGCGGACAACTGGGCCGCGCTCTTTGCCTGCGCATTGATCGGCGCGAACGGTTACCGGCTTCTTTCGCCGGCCCTGCACGAGATTATGGACACAGCTCCGCGCGGGCAGATCGTCGATCTTATTCGAAATGCGGCCAAGTCGATCCCCGGCGTGATTGAGATCGATAAATGTCTCGTCCGCAAAATGGGCCTGGACTTCTATGTCGATCTTCACGTTGGCGTGAGCGGGAATATTTCCGTGCGGGAAGGACACCACATCGCGCATCAAGTAAAACGCGCGATCCAGGCGACCGACCCTCGCATTGCCGACGTGCTGGTTCACATCGAACCGGCGCAAGAGCTGTAGTCGCCTCGCTCTGTCGAGGCGCGACACGGCGACTGAACGCCGTGGCTACAGAGCTCGCACCAATGCAACAATCGCATCGGTCAAAATGCTGCGAGCTTGTGTAATTTGGCGCGCGAAACGAACCAGGTCGAAAATGGCGGCCGGGTGTTTGATCAAATAAAGCGATAATTTCGCGGCATTGGTTCGCTGGCGCTCGAGGTCGAACAGGATGCTCGGCGTTACTGGAAAGGGTTCACGAAAACTATCGCTGATTACCCGCAACGAAAGCATCGGGATTTCGCGCACCGCGCACGCTTGCGCGATTACTTCGGTTTCCATGTCGACTGCGTCCGCGCCGTTTTTGCGCGCAAGCTCTTTTCGGTCATCGATCGAATCGACGATCGTTGCTGATGTAAAAAGTTTCGCGGTGCGCACATTCGTAGCCGCCAGAATTCGCAGCGCCTCAGAAAGCAGTTGTCGATCCGAGAAATTCCCGGCGAGGATCAAGTCGCCAACTTGAAAATCTTCCCGCGCTGACCCCGCGAATCCTGAGCTGATCAAACAGCGAGGTCGCTCAGAGCGAAGGAAACTGTCAATCTTTTCGCAGCTCTTTCGACCAACGCCGGTGTGCAAAATCGCGATCGATTGGTTGTCGATCTTTCCGGACACGATTCTGCCGCCGCTGGAGGGTGCACGCTTCCTTTCTTGAAGCAGACCGATCAGTCCTGAACTTTCCGCCCGCAAAGCAAAAGAGATAGCGATCATCTTAGGCAAGTGGAGGGACACCCGCCGTCGTGTCCCAAATATTTGGGCGCCGACAGCGCGGACGCCCTCCAACAGGAAACGCGATCGCGATCACTTCTCGGTTGCAGGCAGTGACTCGACGATTTGCACAACGAAACTCTTTTTTTCGGCTGTAGACGGGATCGTTGACCCCGCTGGCCCCTTACTTGTAGCCGGAGTCGCTGACTCCGGCGCCGGTAAGGCCGCTGCTCCTCCTACAATGGAGGTAATCGCCGCTCGAAATTCCGTCTCGTGATTAGATGGAAGATCGACCAGAAGGCCGAGCCGATGTTGCTCTGGAATTCCTTTAGTCGCCGTGCCGCCTAACTGACGAGTTATTGAAATAATTTCGTTTGCCACCGCATCCAGTTGTCCGGGCGCGGCCGGGATCGTGATCTCACTCACACCAAGCGGCGCCGGCGTCAGCTCAGCCGCCGCCGCGTGCTCAAGAGAGTTCGTCAATTGCCGCCGCATTTGCGCTTCGAGCAACGCGCGATTCGGATTTTTCGTTTCGTGTCTTGCGATCAGCCATAGACCGACGCCCACGTTGACCGCCATGAGAATGATAAATGCCGTGCCGACGCGACGCGCCATTTTTCGCCCGCGCTCGGAAACGTTCGTTTCCTCAACGAGCAAGACCTCGCGAGAATCTCCGCGCATGCCCGCGTGGATCCGTCGCGCGACCGCGAGCTCGCGTTGCAATTGCTGGTCCGAAGCCAGCCGTTCCTCCAGCGCGGCGCGTTCCGCTGCCGGAAGCTTGCCGTCGAGATAATCGAAGAGCTTGTCGGGATTCATGTGCTGCGAGAAAGCGTGACGCCGGACGCCGTTGCGCGCAACGGCGAACTGCCGGGTGCGGGAGTTGTAGCGACGGCGCTCTGTCGCCGTGTGGCGCGAGCTCGTCAGCCCTCTTCAAAAAACTTTAAATTTTTTGAGAACTTTGCCAAACCAATCCCGTAGAGGGATTGTAAGGAGTCATTATGAACAAAAATCCATTATATCTAAATCTACATTTACTGAGAACTTGTAACCCGTTGAGCTGCGTCGCTTTAGAGCTGGCGATCCGAATTTGCCGTCGGAGCGACACAATATCTTTAGCCGTAAGAAATTCAATCAGCCGCCTCTCTTCGCGGAGCGTTCTTGTCGCGTTCGTACTCGTCTGTCTAGCGCTTTTGACGGCCCCGACTGCTTTCGGGGTTAGCCCGCCACCAGACGGCGGCTATGCGGGAAACAACACGGCTGAGGGAACTTCGACGCTCTTTAGCCTGACCAGCGGGATCGACAACAGCGGTCTGGGTTTTCAAGCCCTCTATCACAACACCACCGGCAACTACAACACGGCCCATGGCTATCAAGCGTTGTATAGCAATACGACTGGCGGCACCGACACTGACGCTCAAGGTAGTACGGCCACTGGTTATCAAGCGCTATATAGCAACATCACCGGCTCTGGGAATGTGGCTACTGGTTATCAAGCGCTTTACAGCAATACGACCGGCACCTTGAATACGGCTACTGGCCGTTTCGCGCTTACGAATAACACGACCGCCAGCGACAACACGGCGGATGGTGCTTCTGCACTTCGCAATAACACAACCGGCTTTGCCAACACCGCCGTGGGGCGTTTAGCGCTCTTCAGCAACACAACTGGCAGCGGTAACGTTGCCAACGGTCATGCGGCGCTTTACAATAACACGGAAGGTACTGCTAACACCGCCGTCGGAAGTGCGCTCGGTAGCAACACGACTGGCAGCGCCAACGCAGCGGTGGGGCACGATGCGCTCGCTTCCAACACAACTGGTGGCAGTAACACGGCGGTAGGTGCGAGTGCACTGTATAACAATACAACAGGCATCAGCAACATCACATTGGGCGTTGTAGCCGGCTACAATCTCACGACGGGTGATAACAATATTGACATCGGCAATCGCGGTGTTGCTGGCGAGTCCAACACCATCCGGATCGGCGGCGACATCGGTTACGGAGCCCAAACCGCCACCTTCGTCGCTGGCATTAGTGGGACAACCGTTGCTGGAGGGGTAGGAGTTGTCGTCGATAGCAACGGCCAACTCGGTACGAGGGCCTCGACGGAACGGTTCAAGGACGCAATCAAGCCGATGGACAAAGCGAGCGAAGCGATCCTCGCGCTGAAACCGGTTACTTTTCATTATAAGAAAGATCTCGACCCCGAGGGTACCCCACAATTTGGCCTTGTGGCCGAGCAAGTGGAAAAGGTGAATCCCGATCTGGTAGCTCGCGATGACCAGGGGAGGATCTACACTGTGCGCTACGACGCCGTGAACGCGATGTTACTGAATGAGTTCCTCAAGCAACACCGGAAGGTAGAAGAACAGGAGCACAAGGCGCAGCTTCAGGAGGCAACGATCGCGCAGCAGCAGAAGGAAATTAAAGCCCTTACTAAAAGCCTAAAAGAGCAGGCGTTGCAGATCCAGAAGGTGAGCGCACAACTCGAAGTGCGCAAACCCGCGACGCAAATGGTCGATAACAATCAGTAAGCCTAATAATCAATCTACAAAAAAGGAGAAGAAATAAATGAAAACCATAACCATACAGAATAAAAACTTGATGAACTGCTCGCTTTTACCGCGCAAGTTACTTGTGATTCCGCTCGTGCTCGCTTGCTTTGCGCTTTTGCCCAGAGCGCAGGCTGTGAGCCCGGCGCCAGATGGCGGCTATGCGGGAAACAACACGGCTGAGGGAACCTCGGCGCTCTTTAGCCTGACCAGCGGGATCGACAACAGCGGTCTTGGTTTTCAAGCCCTCTATCACAACACCACCGGCAACTACAACACGGCAGAGGGATTCCGCGCCCTTTTCAGCAACACCACTGGTGCCCAAAATACAGCCAACGGTGCTAGCGCGCTCATCAGCAACACCAGCGGCAACTTCAACACGGCCTATGGCGTTAATGCGCTCTATCGCAATACCACAGGCGCCAACAACACAGCGAATGGAGTTTCTGCCCTCTTCAGCAATACCGGCGGCGTCCAGAACACGGCCATTGGTGTTTATGCGCTCTTTAGCAACACTGCCAGCAGTAATACGGCCGTTGGTTATGGTGCGCTTTATTCCAACATCTTTGACGGCAACACTGCTACCGGTTATCTAGCGCTCTTTCACAACACCGTCGGTTACGCAAACGTCGCTAATGGTTACCAAGCGCTCTTTAGGAACACTATCGGTATTGAGAATACCGCCAATGGTTATCACGCCCTCTACAATAATAACGGCACCGACAACACGGCCACTGGAGTCAGAGCGCTCTCTGGCAACACCACCGGCCCCAATAACACAGCAACTGGCGTTGCTGCGCTCGGTAGCAACACCATTGGAGAACGCAACACGGCCAATGGGGTTGCTGCACTCGTGAGCAACGCGAGCGGAAGCTATAACGCCGCTGTTGGCTACGGCGCACTCTACTACACCACTGGCAACAACAACACGGCCATCGGCGACTCAGCCGGCTTCAATCAAACAACCGGCAGCGGTAACGTCTACATCGGCTCCGGCGAAAATATTGGCGCTGCTGGCGAGAACAATCACACCTATATCCGAAATATTAACACCACCTCAGTAAGCGGCACCGGCACTGATACCGTGACCGTAAACTTATCCACGGGTTTACTTGGGCACTTGAGCTCCTCACGGCGTTACAAGGAGCAGATCAAGCCAATGGAAAATGCCAGCGAGGTGCTCTTCGCGCTGAAGCCGGTCACCTACCGGTACAAGAAAGAGATCGATCCAAGCCAGGGCCTTGACTATGGGTTAGTCGCAGAGGACGTGGCCGGAGTCGACCCGAATCTTGCGGTTCGCGACGGGAAGGGACGAATCGAGAGCGTACGCTACAACGCCATCAACGCGATGTTGCTCAATGAGTTTCTGAAAGCGCATCGACAAATAGCGGAACAACAGAAGAAAATCGTTGCACTTGAGTCCGAACTAAAAGAGCAAAGGGCGCTCATCCAAAAGGTGAGCGATAAGGTGGAGTTGAACAAGCCTGCGCGGCAAATGGTTGTCAACGAACAGTAGACACAGGACAGAAGTCAGAGGTCAGAGGTCAGAGGCCAGAAGGCAGAGCGGCTCGCGCTACAATTTCAGTGCTCTCCGGCACCAATCGCGAAAAGCGCTGGCGCCCTCGATTGCCTCCGCGGCCAAGTCCTGTGTGGCTGAAGCGCCGGGGTAGCGAAATTCGACAGCATATCTGTCCAGACTGGAGAGCGTTGGACGAAAGCTTTCGGGAAATTTCAGAACCTCCGGAACTAGCGCGCCAAGCTCGTTTAGGTCATGGGTTTTTGGAAACGGGACCGTGTTTTCGCAGAGTAGCGCCTTGAGATATTTCTCGACCGATTGCTGTCCCAAAGCAGACAAGATCGTAATTGAGATCCTTAGCGGCGTTCATTTCTCTGACCATGGAAGCGAAGTCCGCTTCGGCTTTCTTGATCCACTCTGTTGTCTCAGGCCGCATAAAGGACACGTCCTTTGTGCATCACGTCGCGCAGAAACCAATCGTTCATCTGGAGCCGTGTGCGGGCTGTCTCTGGACTGCGCACGATGAGATCGAGCGGATACCGGCGGGGGTGAACGCCAGGACTTGAATCTCGCTCAGGGACGCCATCGCATTACTTTAAACCGCTCGAACGATTCTCTCTACGCCAAACTGCGAGATCGTTTAGGAATTTTGTCGCGCTCTCTTGTTCGTCGGCACGCCCGCCTCCAACTGCGTAGAGCCTACGACTCGGAGGGGCGGGCCCGCTCGCGAGCACTTTCGGAGTCGCGTCCTATCGTTTGCTCTTTGCCTTCGGGGAAATAGAGTAACGCCCTCGTGGCGGAAGATGGTCAGGCAGGCGCGCAGACGCAGAGACGACTTTGGCGTCGCGTGGGGGTGGCGCTTGCTGCGTGCATTGCGCTTCTCCTAATTTTTCATCGCCCACTTTTGCTTGGTCTCGGCCGCCAGGTCGCGCGGCATTATGCCGGGCGCGAACATTTGAAGATCGATTTTGCTCTCGAGGGAAACATCTTTACGACACTCTCGGTGCGGCATCTTCATGTCGTCCCGATGGGATCGACCGACGTCGAATCAATCGATGTCGATCTTGCCCGCGCCGATTACAGCTTGCTGGCACTTCTCCTGCATGGTCCAACGCAGTTTCTGAAAAACCTGGAAGCGAATTCTGCGCGGGTCGTTTTGAATCCGGCCAAAACGCCAACGCGTCCGCCAAAGGTTCACGAGAGAATCCGGCTACCGCTCGTCTTTCCTGACCGGGTTCGCTTATCAGACGTCACTCTGATTGTCCGGAATAAACCGCACGATTTCATTTTGGAACATGCCGATCTTGAATTGGAACCGCGCAGTCCGGGCGAATTGCGGATCGATAAGTTGCAACTGCCGGCGGGCCAAGGCTGGACAAAAATTTCGGCGCAAACGTCCTATGCCAATCGAAACCTCGTTCTCCGCGATCTCCTGCTCGATAACGAAGATCGCTTTCGAATTTTAAATGTCGATGCGTCGCAGATCGGCGCCAAAATCCTGACGATCAATGTCGATAGTGCGATTGGCGGCGGAACGCTTTCCGGCTCGATCACAATGACCCAGACTTCTTCTTCACTAAATACAAAAGTGCGTTTGCTTGGAGAAACGATCGGGGCATCCGCGCTTAACAAATACCTCGATTTGCCCGAGGGATTCATCGGCGGACAAATCGAACGGGTGAAGGTCGATGTTGCCGGCATCCTGAATCTTCCGAGCTCCTGGAGCGGGACGATGGCCGCGCAGATGAGCAATCTGCGCCGACAACAAATGGTTTTCGATCGTTGTATTTTCGAAGTCTCCGCACAGCAGGGAAAAGCGACATTGCAAAGGGCGGATATCGTTCAAGGGAGGAACGAATTTCACCTGCGCGGTTCGGCTGATTTACCGGCTGATATTAAACAGTTTGGCCAGAGCGCGGCGACGCTGGAAATGTCAGTCGCCGCAGTTGACCTCCAGCGATTGACCGCCGGAACCTCGCAGGAGCTGACGGGCTCGGCTCAGATCAACGGCAGGATCGACATCAAGAATGGAAAGCTGAAGGCCAATCTGACCGCGTCCGCGGGTTCGGTCGGATTTGTAAATGGCACGATCGACAAACTCACTGCGAATTTTAGAGCAGTTAAGACAATGCCGCCGCCGAATCTTAGGAAACCCTGGTTTGCCGACCTCCGCTCGGCGCTCGACTTGGATATTTCTAATATACGGTATCGAGACTATGTGATTGATTCCGTGGCCGGCTCGCTTAGCGGAGTTGACGACTTGATAAGCGCGGAGCGTTTCAATTTCCGGCGAAAGCAAAATGATCTGAGTGTTCGCGGCCGATACTGGCTGCCGGTAGAGCCGAGCAAGGCTGCGTCGCAATCGGCGCAGTTGAATGTTTCGTTAAATGCGACCGAGGTCGCGGATTACTGGGCGGCCGATTCGCCGGACAAGATCAGCGGACCATTGCAACTGACCGCGCAGATCGAGCGGAAACGAGGCGTCAGTAACGGCCTGATCTCGGTCTCCGGGTCGAATCTCAAGATGCGGGATTTGGTCTTTAAACAACTGAGCTCGCAATGTTCCATTTCGAACAACGTGATCTATCTGAACGATTTTACCGCGAGCTTGAACGAGCACGATTTTGTCGGTGCGCATGGGATTGTCGATCTACGCGCGCCGTATCATTACAGCGGAAAGTTCTCGGCGAACGTTTCAGATTTATCGACGCTCGAGCCGCTGCTCGCCGCTTATGGAAATGAGCGCAAGCTGGCCG
>WNFX01005570.1_pt1 | contig 12865 bp, 15 predicted proteins | sample 5400111 | NCBI WGS metagenome assembly WNFX01 (sample SAMN13153363, study PRJNA577476) | soil metagenome | isolation source: 40 cm soil or saprolite under grassland replicate 1 | place: USA:California | collected 2016-06-15
AAGGGAGGTGCCGGCACCAATCTCGGCAATGAAATGGTCGCGCGTTCCGATCCTGACGGCTACACGGTGCTGTTTGCCACCGCCTCGCTTGCAGTCAATCGGAGTCTCTATCGCTCGCTCAGCTACGATGCGCTTGCCGATCTGGCGCCGGTCTCGCTTGTTTCCCGATTTCCATTTTTCATGTTCGTGCCGAACTCCTCGCCGGCGAAATCGGTGATGGAGTTCATCGCCTATGCGAACGCACATCCCGGTAAGGTCACGTTGGCCTCTCCCGGGACCGGCAGCGCGCCGCATTTGGCCGCCGAGTTGTTCCGACAAATGGCCAAAATCGACCTGGCGCATGTGCCCTATCGCGGCGCCGCGCCCGCGCTCAACGACCTCATTCCCGGACGGGTGGACTCCTATTTCGGCAGCGCCAGCCTGCTCGAAAACATGCGGTCGGGCCAGATTCGCGGACTTGGCGTGACCGGCCTCAAACGAGATCCGGTGGCGCCGGAGCTGCCCACGATCGCCGAGGCCGGCGTCCCGGGATACGAGGTCTCCTCTTGGCAGGGACTGTTCGTGCCGGCCAGAACGCCCCCTGAGATTGTCAAGAAGATGAGTGTCGACACCATCGAGGCGCTGGCCGATCCCACGGCCAGACGCAAGCTGGAACAAGCCGGCTACCCGGTGGCGGGATCTTCCCCGGGCGAGCTTCAGGCGCTGCTGAGATCAGACATCGACAAATGGAGTCACGTCATCAAGACGGTCGGGATCAAGATCGATTAGCAGTTTGCCGGGATCGGGGCTCGCGAGGGCATTGCTCCGCCTGAACGCCGACACCGCAGCAGCCAGCACGAAAGCGCTGTCACGCCGTTTGGATGTAGTCGCGCAACGCTGCGGACTCGTGCTCGATTTCCTGGAGCCGGTATTTGACGACGTCGCCGATCGACACCACGCCGACCACCTGTTCCTGATCGATCACCGGCACATGGCGGAATTTCCCCTTGCACCCTGCTCGGCGAGGACGCGCACGATGTCGCGCTCGGACAGAATGCCGATAATCCGTCGATCCGGGCCAAGCACGAGCAAGGCGCCGATCTTATGCTGGGCGAGCGTGCGTACCGCGGTTTCGAGAGTAGCCGTCGGCTCGATCGAAACTACATTGCTGCCCTTGACCGAGAGAATGTTCTTAACGTGCATGGGTCGCCTCCCTCGACCGGCTTCCCGCCCTGCGGAGTGCCAGTCGATAACGCTCGATTTGTCATCGAGTTCCGTCGCGTCAGCTGCATCTACCGGCGAGCCGCTAGATCTGGACCGCAGGACAACTGGCTCGGCGGGCTCGACATCGGCCGCGCTCGGCGGCGCCGGCCCGACCCAATTATCGATCGGAATGTCCTATGCTGCAAGGTGCTCGCGGACCCCGTGGTCAAGCGCAGTTAACGCTCGACTGAGGCCGACGTCGGGACGGGATCGAATGCGGCAAATGCCAGAAGCCCGACCAAGAACCCGCCGATATGTGCCTGCCATGCGATCGCCTGCTCGACACCCGGCATCCCCACGGAAAATGCGCCGAACAGAATGTTGACTCCGAACCAGACCGCGAGGAACGCGAGCACGCGAGCATCGCGAAGGCTATCGGCGAGCGGCGCTGCCGGAACCCGACTCGCCTCGGTGCGATCTCGCCAGAATTCGAGCGGGCCGCCGCGTTGAAACATGAAACGTGTCGCCGCGGCCATGGCTCCGGAAATCGCCGCCGAGGCGCCGACCATCGGCAATAATTCGCCGAAGTGGGTGACGAGATGCACGGCGGCGCCGGCGGCAGCGGTCAAGGCCATGAATGCCATAAATCGCAGCGAACCGAATCTTTGTGCAACCGGGGAGCCGAAAGCCAACAACCACACTGCGTTGAAGAGGAGATGGCTGAGGTCGGCATGGATGAGCGCATAGGTGACGAACGTCCAGACGTCGGCTGCCCACCCTCCGGGCCAAGCAAGGTCGGGGAGGACGCTTGCGTCGTAACGTGCGGGAATGAAAGCAAAGAGCAGCAGAAACTCGGTCGTCCGTTCGGGGCTCAGTGCGAACATGAGCAAGAGTTGAACGAGCGCGAGGACGGCAAGCAGCGCGACTACGGCCGCCGGTACGTTGAGCATCCGTTCGCGGCGGGGCTGATCGAACATGTTGGTGCTGGAAGCGATCGATTGAAGTAATTTGCGGCGATGGGCCGCGTATAGGCTGCCACGCGCATTCGGGCAAGCCTGCAGTGCCGCAAGTGGGGCATAATCCCCGGCCGGCAGCCTTCTGCAAGAGAAGGTCACTGTCGGGTAAATGGAAGCAGCGCCCGGACGCGTGCCGCGGCCCAGGGGGCGAAGCCCGTCACCTGCGTTCACCGCCGCGTCGTTGCCGCGAGCGGCGCAACGCGAGCCTTAACGGCGACGCGCCGCGCGCGGGCAAGCACAACGCGCGACCGCGTCTGGCGGGTTAATGGCGGAATTCATTTCAAATTGTATCAGCTGCAATTTTAATGGAATTGCTTTCGAATAATAGCTGCATTCGTCCAGCTGTTTACTTGGCTTGTCGTCAAAATGAGTTGGCGAGATTAGCGGCGGTTCAAACCGTCTGTGAGAAATGTGGCCCTCAAGACCAGGGAGGGTCACAATAATGAAATGGAGTGTTGCTGAACGACTGGGAGCCAGCCTTGCCAGCATCGCGTTGGCCGGGACGCTGGCGCTGGTGCCAGCTCAAGCCGCAAGCGAGCGGGCCCTGTTCATCTCGGTCGGCCCCGTCGCCCGGGCGCCGGTCGGATGGAATGAATTCTGCGCCGAATATGCGTCGGAATGCGAAACAACGGCAATAGCCACGCGCGATGCAGCCTTAACGAACCAAGCGTGGAATGAGCTCGTACGGATCAATGAATGGGTCAATGACGCGATCAAACCGATGACCGACCTGGAGCATTGGGGCGTGAGCGAGCGCTGGAACTACCCCGACGACGGTTACGGCGACTGCGAGGACTACGTTTTACTCAAGCGCAAGATGCTGGTGCAGGCCGGATGGCCCCCTCAGGCGCTGCTCATCACCGTCGTGCGTGACAAGCAGGGCGATGGGCATGCCGTGCTCACCGTCAAGACGGACAAAGGCGAGTTCATCCTCGACAACCAAGCCGAAGACGTCCTGCTTTGGTCGCAGACGGGATACCGCTTCGTGAAGCGGCAGTCGCAGACCGATCCGAATGTTTGGATCGCGCTGGGCGATCCGCGTCCGGCAGCCGCGACCGCCAGTTCGCGCTAGCTGTGTCCCGGGCGCGGTGCAGCGTGACGTGCGTCAGCGCGGAACGGCTCATCCGATCCGCTTGAGGCCCTTGGCATATTGCTGCCAGCGCCGCACGTAGATGTCGGCGTCGTGGGCGATGGCTTGCGCGGCTTTTTCATCCAGAGCCCTAACCGCGCGGGCAGGCGTTCCGAGGATCAGTGAATTGTCCGGAAATTCCTTGCCCTCGGTCACCACGGCACCGGCGCCAATGAGGCAGTTCCCTCCGATCCTCGCGCCGTTGAGCACGACCGCGCCCATACCGATCAGACTGTTCGCTGCGATCGTGCAACCGTGCAGAACCACGTTATGGCCGATCACACAATTGTCGCCGATCTTCAAGGGAAAGCCGGGATCGGTGTGCAGCACGGCGTTGTCCTGGATCTGCGAGCGCTCGCCGAGTTCGATCCACTCGTTGTCCCCCCGCAGCACCGAGTTGAACCAGACGCTGGCGTCGGTCTTCAGCCGCACGCGTCCGATGACGATGGCACTGTCCGCGATCCAGTACCGGCCGTCGGCCGGCAGGTCCGGCGCTTCGCCATCGAGCTCGAAGATTGCCATTCGCGCCCTCCTTTGCGGGGACGCGACCTTGCCATGACGCGCAAAGGTTTGCGAGGCGGCCTCGCCGCGCGTTCAGCCCGCAATGATGCCGAATGCTCGCAGCGCCAGCACCACGACCGTGCCCGAGACCAGGCTCCAGCAACCGGCGATGGCAAAGCCGATTGCAAGTGCCAAGAAATCAACCCGCTCCGCTACCATGCGCCCCATCCCCATCGCCCGATGCGATCCTTCGCACAGCGCGACACCCCACGCTACATTATGCTGAATCAAGGGTTAATTTTTCAGTAATCGCCGTAATCGTGCAGCATCGCGCGGCAATCGCGACGCAAGCCTTAAGGACATAGCGAAGCCTGATTGCTGATGAACTGATGAGCAACGAGTGATTCGCAAGGCCGCGACCCATGACAACGCTTCACTTCGGCCAGCAGCGCGGTCGGCAGTTTAACCAGCAGCGGCGCCGCTACGGTGGCCAGTTTTCGCTACTGCTCATCGCATTTGCGGTGATCGCGTTGGGCGCGTTCGGCTATGTCGGTTATGTGCTGTGGCCGCGCTGGCCTGCACCGCGTCTGGATGCGCCGGCAGTGCCGATCACGGTCGCAGGTGTTGCATTCAACCTGCCGCCAGCTGCTATTCGCAGGGCGGCACAGCGGCGATCGGGCGCGCATGAGCGTGTCGACCTTGTGTTTCTGTGGCCTTCGCTCGAGCCGCCTGATCCCACCGCGAAGCCGTCCGCCGCACCGCCCGGTACTGTGGCACAGACGTCACAAGCGGTTGCACGGGTATTCATGACCATTCTCTCAGCCGGTGACACCCTTGCCGCGGACGACCGCGCGCTGACCATCTATCCACGCTACGCCGCGGCCGAGCCGGTGCTCGACGCGAGCGGGCTGACTGTCCTCGCGTTCCGCGACGGAACGCCCTATCAGGGCGAGGATCTGATCTATGACGCCGAAGGACCGAGCTTTCTCGTACGCTGCACCCGCGATCGCGCTGGTCCCACTCCCGGCACCTGCCTCTACGAGCGGCGGATCGGCGCAGCGGACGTTGTGGTGCGCTTCCCGCGCGACTGGCTCAGCGATTGGCACATGGTGGCCGACACGCTCGACCGATTGATTGCAAGCGTGCGGCCACCGCGCTGATCTCGCTCAATCGAATGTCGGCAGTCACGCAACGGTTCGGGTCCGTCGATGCGATCGCTAATTCGCAGCCGCGCTATCCCTTGAGCAGCCCTGGCTCGTCCAAATCAAGCGCCAGGATCGGTAGCTCGAAATAAGACGAGCGTGCGTCCTTCTCGTCGAAGAACAATACGCCGATATACTCGTCGCCCACGTAGACTTCGGCGGAGTCCTTTTTGCGCGACCGTGGAACGACGCGGAGGCGCTCGGTGTCGAACTTGCGCTTGAGATAGGCGTCGAGCTTCTTGATATCGGGGGCGGTCGTGGAGGCATCACCTAGCGTGATCTTCACCTCGAAATTGTAGGAGCGACCCTCATCATCTTCGTCTTCGTCGAGAACGAGGGAGCCGATCCGCTCCTCGCCGACAAAGACATCGGCCGCGTCAGCTTTCGTCGGCACCACGCGGATGCGCGCGTTGCCAAACAACCGCTTGAGATAGGCGTCGAGTTTCCTGACTTCCTGAACGTCCACCGCTCCCGCCCCCGCCTTAGCCGTCCTCGTCCTCAAAGAGATGGTCCATCGTGCGCGACGGCTCGGGACAGCCGGCCTCGCCGATGACCCGTGCGGGAACGCCGGCGACCGTGGTGTTGTGCGGCACCGATTTGAGCACCACTGAGCCGGCGGCGATGCGCGCGCAGTGACCGATTTCGATGTTGCCGAGAATCTTGGCGCCTGCGCCGATCAGCACGCCGCGGCGGATTTTTGGATGGCGATCGCCCGCCTCCTTGCCGGTGCCGCCGAGAGTTACTTCCTGGAGAATCGACACGTCGTCCTCGATCACCGCAGTCTCGCCCACGACCAACCCAGTGGCGTGATCGAGGAAAATTCCGCGTCCGATGCTTACGGCCGGGTTGATGTCCGTCTGGAACACCGCCGACGATCGACTCTGGAGATAGTAGGCGAAATCCTTGCGGCCCTTGTTCCACAGCCAGTGGGCAAGCCGATGGGTCTGGATGGCATGAAAGCCTTTGAAGTAGAGCACCGGCTCGAGAAAGCGGTTGGTTGCGGGATCGCGATCGACGGTGGCCACGATATCCGCACGAAAAGCCTCGCCGATCGCCGGCTCGGCCTGGAGCGCATCGGCATAGGCCTGCCGGATCATCTCGCCCGAGACCTCGGGGCTATCAAGACGCTCGGCCACGCGGTGCACCACCGCTGCTTCCAACGAGTCATGATGCAGGATGGTGGAATAGATCAGGGTCGCGAGCTCGGGTTCGCGACGCGCAATCTCTTCCGCCTCGCCGCGAATACGCGCCCATACCGGGTCGACCTTGTCGAGCGCGCCCGCTCGTGCCTGCCGTTGGGCCATGGATCGTCTCCCGCGCATCTCCTTGCCACGGTCAGCTTAGCACAATTTGACCGGGCAATGGGCGTATATGGAGCGTGCGGGGGCGTATATGGAGACTGTGGCTGCCAACCGCGAGGTGCGTGAGCGACCATCAAGCCGGCGAAAATATCCTTAACCTCGGGTGGGCTGCGCGGGAGTGCTTACACTCGACCCGCTCTTTGACGGCGGCGCAGCCAGAGGCGACACAAGACTGGACGCCATGCCCAGCGCGCACGACCACATTGCAATGTACAAAAGAATCGGCACTGGCGTGTTCCTTGTGATGTCGTGCATCTTCAATGCCTTCTGGGCGCTCCCGGTTCGCCGTCGCAGCAGTCCCCTGCTCACTTTTATTTGACCCTCCCCCGCGCGGTTGCGGGAACCAATTTCCCACGTCGTGTCGGCTCACTGAGCAAGCCTTCAAAGCGGCTCGGCCAGAAAGCGCAGCACCTCCGCCTTGAAGGCCTTATCTCCCACCGCGAGCATGTGATCTCGCCGAGGGATGTCGAACGCCCGCCCCGATGGCAGCAGGGCCGCAAGCTCCCGCGCCGAGCCCGCCACTTTATCCTCAGTGCCGACCGCAACCAGCACCGGCGTGCGAATGGCTGCGACCTCCTCGCGCGTCAGCGTCTGGCGCGAGCCGCGGATGCAGGCCGCCAGCGCCCTGAGATCGGATTTGGTTTGCTCGGCAAAGACGCGAAACGTACGCCCCGCCGGATCGCGAACATCCGCGAGCGAAGTGGCTTCCAACGCCTCCGCGATGCTCTCCGGCAGCCCGACGCCGTCGACGAGATGGATGCCCAGCCCGCCGAACACCGCCCGCTGCAAGCGCGTGGAGTGGGCGCGCGCAAAGAATGCCGTGATACGCGCGCCCATGGAGTAGCCCATCATGTCGACGCGTGCGAGATCAAGATGATCGAGCAGCGCGCCCACATCCTCGGCCATACGGGCGCTGTGGTAGGCCGCCGGATCATAGAGCTTGCTCGAGCCGCCATGACCCCGATTGTCGAGCGCGATGACGCGTCGGCCGACCTTCGTTAGTGTCGCAACCCAGCCGGGATAGACCCAATTCACGTGCGCAGTCGAAGCAAAACCGTGCACGAGGACGATCGGCTCGCCTTCCCCTTCATCGAGAAATGCGACTTCCACGCCGTCGTGCTGAAAACGCTGCATATTCGCAATGCGCATATCCTTTTCCTCGGCACTGCACGAGGACGACCGTCTTAATGCGCGAGGATGCAGTGCTGTGAGATGGACTGAGCGTGAGCGCGACGCGCGCGGCGAAGCCTGCGGCGCGTGCAAGATCGCTCGATGATTGCCTCGGTCATGCGCTTGAGCGAGGCCACGAAACCTAGGAGCGTCACGAGTGCCCAGAACAGCCACATCGAGAGATCGAAGGCACCGACCGCGAGGACAATAGCGCTCCGGCCGACCAGCTTGAGGATCGCGCGGGTCTTGCCCCCCTTGGCCGTAGCGAACCGCGCAAGCTTCGACATGTCGCGCGGCCCCTCGGCCAGCCGCAATCCGTCAAGCGCCGCTCGCGTTCCCGCGCTTGCCTGCACACGTCCCACGTCGCCCACCAATCTCAGAAGCGGTTGCGCCTTTTCGACCCTGACCGCCTCGCGCACGGTGCGCGCCGCGACTGCAGGCTGTGCGAGGCTTCGGGCGCTGACCGCGCCCTTGAGCGTGGTCCAGTCAACCATCTCGCGCAGCGAGCGGTTGATCCACGCCGCCATCGCCCCGCCGAGACGGCCGGTCTTGCGTGCCGCCTTGACCAGCGTCAGCCCCACGCGCGCGGGAGCCGCGGCGCCGAGCATCGCATAGGTGCTCGCCGTCACTGCCAGTCCGGCGCAAGCTAAGGCGAGCACGGCCTCGTCGGCCTCGCCGCCGGTGGCAAGTCGCGCGCCCTCGCGCACCGCGTCGCGGACGTCCCCGAGGACGAAGAGGTCTCCGAGCGCCGTGCCGGCAAAACCCGAGACATCATCAGCCTCGCCGGTGACGAGACCGCGAGCGAAGCTTCCGAATGAGCGTGCCGCGACGGCGAGCTTTGCATTGGCGCGTTCGACCTTTTCGACAAGCGTAGGATCGATCGGAACATTGTGTTCGCGGGCGAGGTCGAGGAAACTCAGGGCAAGATCGGCGTCATCGGCGGCAAGCGCCGCATCGATCTCGCGCCCGGCAATTGCAGCATCGAACGAGCGCGCGACCGCGTAATCGGCGAGCGCCGCTGGATCGTCCTGGGCAGCGAGCAGAACCTGGGCCTCGAAGGCGCGCGGCACGATGGCAAGCGCGGCGAGCGCCGAGACAACGGCGAAAGCGAGCGGCACTGCGATACGCACCGGAGTCACTGGCTCCTTCTCCTCGACCTCCCCCGTTCTCTTCCTTTAACCCCGCCCTTAATTTCTTCAAGCTGACGCCGGCAAGATGCCAGCTGAAAAATGCTCATGGCGGTGGACGTGTCGAGGCATTTCGTCCGCGGATTTGAGGCAATTTGGGTAGCCATCGATACCTCGGATGGCTATGGTGCCGCGTCCGCGGGACCCACAGCGCGGCCCGAGTTGACGCGCGGCGGCAGCGGGGCGGGCAAATGCGGACGAAACCACATGGCCGAGCGCATCGTTCCTCATTTCCACAACACACCGGGCGTCGGGGTCATCGAGATCGGCGCGCGGGAGTTCATGTGCGAGGGCGAATTGGCGCCATTCGATCATCCGCATGTGTTCCTCGATATGGGCGATGCGAACGAAATCATCTGTCCGTATTGCTCGACGCTATTCCGCTATGATCCTACGCTCGCGCCCCACGCGGCACGCCCGGCGGAATGCGCATTGCCGGACAGCGCAACCGCCTAGCGATAGACGGGAGATGAGCCGTGGCGTCCTCGCGCACCGTCATGATCGCCGGCGCGGGGATCGGAGGGCTGACGGCCGCCTTGGCGATCGCGCAGCGTGGATTCGGCGTCGCCGTGTTCGACCAGGCGCAGCGACTGGAAGAGGTGGGCGCCGGCATTCAGCTTTCGCCTAACGCGTCACGCATCTTGATTGCGCTTGGTCTCGGCGAGCAATTGCGACGACACGTCGTCGCTCCCGAGGAGCTGCGGGTCATGAACGCGCGCACGGCGCGCATCCTTGCGCGCGCCCCCCTCGGCGCGGTCGCGGAGAAACGCTATGGCGCGCCCTACTGGGTCATCCATCGCGGCGACTTGCAAGCCGTGCTGATCGAGGCGGTGCGCGCCCATCCCGACATCGTTCTTCATCTCGGGACACGGGTCGAGGATTTCGCGATGCAGGAGGACGGCGTCATCATCTCCGCGCGCGCGTCGGAGCACCGTTTCGAGGATCGCGGCGCGGCGCTGATTGCAGCCGACGGGCTGTGGTCGAGCCTGCGCCGCCGGCTCGGTCATCGCCGGCAGCCGCGCTTTGCCCGTCGGACCGCCTGGCGCGCGCTTGCTCCGGCGGCCGCGCTGGAGCCCGAGTTGCGCGCGCCTGCAGTCAATCTGTGGTTCGGCACCAGGGCTCATCTCGTCCACTATCCGGTCCGGGGCGGTAGCCTCCTCAATGTCGTTGCCATCATCCGCGACAACTGGCGCGAGCCCGGCTGGAGTGCGCCTGGCGAGCGCGCAGACATTCTGGCCCGCTATGCCGCCCCGATGTGGTCGGCGCCAACGCGTGCGATCCTTGCCGCCCCGCAACACTGGCAGAAGTGGGCGCTCTACGACCGGGCGCCGCTTGCCCGTTGGGGCAAAGGTGCGGTCACGTTGCTGGGGGACGCCGCTCACCCCATGCTGCCCTATCTCGCCCAGGGTGCCGCCATGGCGATCGAGGACGCGGCGGTGCTCGCGCAACGACTGGCGGACACGCGCAGCGACCCCGCCGCTGCCATGCGCCGCTACGAGCGGCAGCGGCGGGCGCGCACCGCGCGCGCCCAACGCGCGGCCCGGCGCAACGGGATCGTCTATCAGCTGGGCGGACCGGGCGCGTTTCTGCGCACGCTCGCGCTCAGCGCCATCGGCGGCGAGCGGCTGCTTGCGCGCTACGATTGGCTCTATGGCTGGACGCCCGCCGCAGGCTAAGATCGCATTCAGCATGCCGCTATTTGCGACCACGATCGCCGGAAGCCTGCCCAAGCCCGCCTGGCTCGCCGAGCCGAACAAATTGTGGGCACCGTGGCGAGCCGCCGGCGCAGCACTCGAGGATGCCAAGCGCGACGCGACCCTGCTCGCGCTGAAGCTGCAGGAGGACTGCGGCATCGACATCGTCACCGACGGCGAGCAGTCGCGCCAGCACTTCGTGCACGGCTTTCTCGAGTTCGTCGACGGCATCGATTTCGCACGCAAGGTCGAAATCGGCATCCGCGCCGACCGCTACAAGGCGATGGTGCCAACCGTCACGGATTCCCTGCGCCTCAAGTCCCGCGTGCATGCACGCGAGGCACAGCTCGCGCGCGCCCACACCGAGCGGAAACTCAAGTTCACGCTGCCGGGTCCGATGACCATCGTCGATACGGTCGCGGATGCCCATTACGGCGACAGGGTAAAGATGGCGATGGCGTTCGCCGACCTGCTCAACGCCGAGGCGCGCGCGCTCGAAGCCGATGGCGTCGATGTCATTCAGTTCGACGAACCGGCGTTCAACGTGTATCTGCGCGATGTCCAAGAGTGGGGCATCGATGCGCTGCACCGCGCTGTCGCGGGGCTTTCCTGCACCACCGCCGTGCACATCTGCTACGGCTACGGCATCAAGGCCAATATCGACTGGAAGGCAACGCTCGGCGGCGAATGGCGACAGTACGAGCAGATTTTTCCGGCGCTCGCCAAGAGCCGGATCGGCCAAGTGTCGGTCGAATGCCGCAATTCCCGGGTTCCGATCGAGTTGTTGAAGTTGCTCGACGGAAAGGACGTGCAGGTCGGCGTGATCGACGTGGCGAGTGACGACGTCGAGACCGCCGATGAGGTCGCCGCCGTAATCGGCGAGGCGGCAAGACATCTGCCCAAGGACGCCATCATCGCCGGTACGAATTGCGGCATGGCGCCAATGCGGTGGGATATCGCTTTCAGCAAGTTAGCGGCGCTTGGCAAAGGCGCAGAACTTGCGCGCAAGCGTTTCGGTTAAGCGATGCAATAGCGCGCGACGAAGCTCCAGCTGTGAGCGCCATACGGCTGCCTCACCGGATGCTCGAACTGCTGCTCCAGTTCTCCGGTATCTTGCAATTTTTCGCGCGCGCGGTTGCGTCAAGCTGCCCGACTTGCTCCCTGGCCATGACGTAATCGGTCTGATAGGCGATTACGTTGATCGCTGCGCCGCCTGTGCTCTTCTCGGCCTTGGCCATCAATTCTCTTAGTTCCTGCTCGCGCGTCGACCAGTGCTTTCGGATATTCGCGAGCTGATCGCAGGTGTGGTACTGGTATATTCCGGGCTCGGCGAAGAACGTGAGCTGAGTGTCGCCTGCCGACGAGCACGCCGATAATACCGGACCCACCAACAGCCCGCCGACCGCGAGCGCGATCAGTGTCACGCGCGCGGGCCAAGGCTTATCGTACTGTGATGCATGTGGGGGTGCCACCTCGAATGCCCTCGCGTGCGACGGTAATAGTCCGTGCCCGAGTTCCTCTATGGCTGCGGAATGCGCCCTAATCGTGGTGCAGGCAGATGGGTTGCAACCGCCGAACGCTCAATTGATGTGGACCAAGGCGCCGCCATCGACCGGGAGCGCGACCCCGGTAATGAAATTCGCCTCATCGGATGCGAGAAAGAGCGCTGCGTTGGCCACGTCCCAAGCCGTACCCATCTTATGACGCAGCGGCACTCGCGCATCGCGGGAGGCCGCCACCTCGGCACGGCTTTTTCCGCTCGCGCGGGCGCGGGTATCGACGGCCATGGGCGTGTCCATCAGTCCCGGCAGAATGACGTTGGCGCGAATCCCGAACTCCGCGTTCTGGATGGCGATCTGTTGGGTGAACGCGATCATTGCCGCCTTGCTCGCCTTGTAAGCAACATTGGGATACTGCTCCCAAGCGGCGACCGACGAGATCATAATGATCACTCCCGAGCGCTGCGCGCGCATGACCGGCAAGACGTGCTTGCAGGCCATGATCGCGCCGCGCAGGTTGATCGTCATGATGCGATCGACTGCCGTCTCGCTGATTTCGGCGAGCGGCGCGTCGCCGCCGGCAATGCTCACGCCAACGTTGTAGTGCAGCACATCGATGCGGCCCCACCGCCGCCGCGCAGCTTCCGCCATTGCAGCAAGCATCGTCTCCTTGGTGACGTCCGCTTCGAATGCAGCGCATTCCCCGCCCGACTGCCGCGCCATCGCCACCGTTTCCTCGGCAGAGGCGAGATTGTTGTCGACGGCGAGCACCTTGGCGCCTTCCTGAACGAAGCGCAGCACGGTGGCGCGGCCGTTGCCCATGCCCTCCCCCGGCGACTGGCCGGCGCCCACCACGATCGCGATCTTGTCCTTGAGACGCATGGAGCCTCGACTGCGATGTGCCGCCATAGCTTATGGAAATCT
>WNFX01015071.1_pt1 | contig 12864 bp, 14 predicted proteins | sample 5400111 | NCBI WGS metagenome assembly WNFX01 (sample SAMN13153363, study PRJNA577476) | soil metagenome | isolation source: 40 cm soil or saprolite under grassland replicate 1 | place: USA:California | collected 2016-06-15
GAAAATGGGCGCTAGTCGATACCGGCTCCGGCAGCACCATGGGGCCGACGCTCGGCAAACTCCCGGAGAATCTCCGCGCCTTGGGCGTCGCGCCGGAAGAGATCGCTGGTCTTTCTCACCCATATCCACCCCGACCATTCCAACGGCCTCGTTGATGACGCCGGCCGCGCCATCTATCCGAACGCGCAGCTGATCCTGCACGAGGCGGAAGCGCGATTTTGGCTCGATCGCGACGAAGCGAGCGGGCAGAACGAGTATCCGCCGCAACATCGCCAAGGCTGCGGTCACCACCGCGCCTTATCGAACGCGCATGCGCAGCGTGCGCGAAGGCGAGGCGATGGCGGGCGTGTCGGCGGTGCCGCTGCCCGGCCACACGCCCAGCCATACCGGATGGCTGATTGCGTCGGGCAAGGAGAGCCTGCTGATCTGGGGCGATCTCGTTCATCTCGCGTCCGTGCAAATCCCGCGACCCGAGAGCGGGCTCGTCTTTGACGTCGATCCACAGGCGGCCTGCGCCACGCGCCTGCGTATGTTCGATCGCGTGGCCGCCGAAAGGCTTACGGTCGCCGGCGCGCACCTCGATTTCCCCGGCTTCGGCACGATCGTGCGCAAAGGATCGGGCTTCGCGTTCGAGGCGGACGCGTGACGTTGCCAGCGCGTCAGGTTTCTCGGTCCAAAGATCCTGCGGCCACGACGTTGTCCCGCGCGAGCGCCGGCGCGGCGGGCACGGCGAGCCATGCGTTCATCGCCTGCCGCGCCGCATCGCAGGCCTTCAGGCCTCTTGCACGCTTTCGATCAGGTCGCGACTGCGCGTTACTCCCGGCCATGCCTGATCGAAATCGGCAATGAGTAGCTTGAAGTCCGGGGAGTCGAGACGGTCGCGCAGAGTTGCCATGTCTTTGAACTGGTAGAGCGCATAGTGGACCGATGAGTCGCTGCGGCTCCAGAAGCGCCAGCCTTTCTCGGCATGGAACTTGTCCATCGCCAGGGGCAAATGATGCGTTCCATACCATTGATCGAATTTCGCGCGATCGGATTCGTTCGGCACCTGCGCTCGAACCATGAAATAGGCTTTCCTTGCTTCCATGCCCGCTCCTCCTGGCAGAATGGCGCCCTCGACCGCTCTGAGCGCGGACGCAATCGAGCCGGCGTAGACCGCGTAAACTTGTCTGCGTTTGCGCCCGCGCCCGCTGTGGCGCCGGGATCGCGGTTAAACTACCATTGTCCCAGGTTCGGTCCCAGAGCCCATCCTGCTTATCTGCCGCCACGGGGAGGACGTTCATCAGCGCCCGATCCGAAAGTCGGATGCCATTGCTTCGGCCGCTGGCGTGGCCGTCGGCTCGCGCCCTGTCGCATGCGCTGTGGCATGGCCGCTCAGTGCGCGCGCAGCTCCTCATCGTTTTCATTGTGATCGACGTGATTGCGGGATTGGTGGCGGGCGCCGTGACAATCCTTCAGGCGCGCGCGTCCACGCGGGTCGAGGTCGCTGCGTCGATGGAGCTCGCCGAGTTGCTCGTGAGCGAAGCGGTCGCGCTCATGCAGCAAGAGGTGCCGGCGGAAAAATTCCTCGCCGACCTCAGCTCGCAATTGCGGCTCGTGCGCCACGTGCGGATCGTGGTGAAGGACGCCGCCGGCTTTCCCCTCGCGCCGCGTCCGCCGGTTGGCGCCTCCGACGCCACGCGGCACGATCGTGTGCCGGCGTGGTTTGCGGCACTGATTGCTGCTCCGATCGCAAGCCGTAACGTGCCGGTCGTCGTCAACGGGGCGCGCGTCGGCTCGGTCGAGATCGTGGCGGAGCCGCACGACGAGATCGCGGAAGTGTGGGGTAACACCGTCGCGCTCGGAGCCGTTGCGCTCGGCGTGAACGTTGCCGTCATCGGCATTCTCTATGTTCTCTTCGGGCGGGTGCTCGATCCCATCACCGGCGTCGCCCGCGGCCTCGCCGACCTCGAACACCGCAACTACCGGGTGCGGTTGCCACGGCCTCAGGCGCAAGAACTCGCCGCCATCACCGACCGGTTCAATGCGCTGGCGCAGGCGCTCGAGGCTGCGCGCGCCGAGAACGAACAACTCAACCATCGGCTGATTACGGCGCAGGACGACGAGCGGCGACGCACCGCGCTCGAGCTGCACGACGAGGTCGGTCCGAACTTGTTCGGGCTCAAGGCCCATGCGGCTTCGATCGCGACTGCCGCCGCCAAGCTCGAGGTTGAGGCCGCGCGCAACATGACCGAGCGCGTGCGCGACATGCTCGCGATCATCGAGCAGCTGCAGAGCATCAATCGCAGCATGCTCAACCGTCTGCGTCCGATGGCACTCGGCCACGTTCCCTTGCGGGATATTCTCTGCGAGCTGGTGCGCGATCGCGCGCGCCAGTATCCGCAGATCGACTTCTCCGTCTGTGCCGACAACCTCATGCGCAGCTACGGCGACTCGGTCGACCTCACGATTTATCGCTGCGTGCAGGAAAGCCTGACCAACATCATTCGGCATGCGCAGGCTAAGCACGTGACCATCGAGCTGGGTGAAGCCGTGAGCGAGGCGAAGGCGAGCGCGAATGGCGCGTCGCAACTTGCGCTCACGGTCCGCGACGACGGGCGTGGAATCGATCCCGTGGCAGCGCCGGGCTTCGGCCTGCGCGGCATGCAGGAACGCGCGCAAGCCCTGGGCGGCAGTTGTAAGGTTGAGAGCGCGAGCGGGTGGGGCACTGCGGTCCGCATCGTGATCCCGCTGCACGAAAGGAGATCATGACCAGGGTTCTGATCATCGACGATCATCCGATCGTGCTGCAGGGATGCCGCCGGATGCTGGAGGATGCGGGCGTTAAGACCGTGCTCGAAGCTCGCGACGTGGCCTCCGGCTATCGCCTCTACCGCCGCCATCATCCCGACGTAGTGATCGTCGACCTCGCCATGCAGGGGAGCGGACTCCGCGGCCTCGACGTCATTCGGCGCATGCGGTCGCATGATCCGCGCTCGCGCATCCTCGTGTTCAGCATGCACGGCGATCCGATCATCGCCGCGCGCGCGCTCGAAGCCGGCGCCACCGGCTACGTGCTCAAGGACACGTCCTCGGACGAGCTGCTGAAGGCCTTCGACCAGGTCCGCTCCGGCACGCCTTATCTCAGCAATGATCTCGCCATGCAGGTCGCTTTGGTGCGCACAGGCGTGCGGGCAAATCCGCTCGCCGACCTCACTCCGCGCGAATTGCAGACATTGTCCTTGTTGGCGGAAGGCAAGCCCTATGGCCGCATCGCCGAGGAGCTCAACGTCAGCTACAAGACCGTGGTCAACGCCTGCTCCCAGCTCAAGCAAAAGCTCAACGCCAAGAACCTGCCGGAGCTGATCCGCGCGGCGGTGCAGCTGCTCTCGGCCGAGTCATAAGATGCTGGCGTACGAGTGAAGCGCCCATCCGCCATCTCCGCGCGGCTCAAGCTCGGCGAGGGGTGCCGGATTACTTCAGGAGTAGCACGAGGGAACGGCCTGCGGCGCTCTTAAGCTCCTTGGCGTCAATCGTGCCATCATTGTCGGGATTGGCTGCGTTGAAGCGTTTTTCCACGAGCGCGAGAAATTCATTCTTATCCAGAGTTCCGTCGTGGTCGGGGTCGGCCGCGGCGAAATCCTTGGCGTTGAGCCGGCCGCGCAATTCGCGTTTGTCGAGGGTGCCGTCGTGATCGCGGTCGAGCTTGTCGAACAGCTTGGACGCTGCGCTCTTCGCTTCGGCGAGATCGACCGTGCCGTCGTTGTCCGGATCGAGCGTTTTTAGGAGGCTCTGCGACCACGCCGGCGCGGTGCCGATCAGCATGATGGCGAGCGTAATCAATATGCTCTTCCCGCGGATGCTCATGTCCATGTCCTCTGATTCGATGGAGATCACATAATACTCTCCACAAAATACTCTCCACAAACGTGGCATGTGCGCCGGCGGTTTATCAAATCTTGAGATCGCCTCGCCGGTGATGTCCCTCGTAGGTCGCCTGACATCCGCGGGAAGGGGAGCATCCGCTGCGGTTTGCAGCGTGTGTCCCCGCGGCCACATTGCCAAATGTTCCCAATTGAATTGGCAAAACGTCATGAGACCCGCAGCCGGCGAATGCTCCAGAATTTGAGGCAAATTCGCCGGTCGGTGCCATGCGTGGGGCGGAGGGGTGTGGTCGAGGGGCGTCGCGGCTTGCGGCCGCGAAACGCCGTTTGCTGCAGGCTGCCGCGGTCGGCGCGCTCACATTGCCTAGCGCCTTGATGGTGCCGGACGGGGCCTGGGGGCAGGTGGCGGCGACGCTGCCCGAGGTGACCGTCACCGCCCCGCGCCCGGCGCCGGTCCGGCGGGCCGCCCCCGCTGCCGCGCCCGCGCGCGCGGCTCGATCCGCGCGCGTCTCCGCGCCCGCTCCCTCGCCTCCATCGGCGCCGGCACCCGCGCCCCAAATCCCCGCGTTCCAGGTTGTCGCCACCACGCCGGTCACCGGCCTCGGCTTCGACCGCGACAAGGTGCCGGCCATGGTGCAGACGCTCCCCGCCGAGGACTTCTCGCGCGTCTTTTCGCCTAACGTGACCCAAACGCTCGATCAGCGCGTTCCTGGCGTGTTCACGAGCGACGTCCAGGGCAACGAATTCACCTCGGATTTGCGCTATCGCGGCTTTAGCGCCTCGCCGCTGCAGGGCACCCCGCAGGGGCTCGCGGTCTACATGCAAGGTATCCGCGTCAACGAAGCCTTCGGCGATACCGTCAACTGGGACCTCATCCCGACCATTGCCATCGGCCGCGCCGATGTGTGGACCAACAATCCGGCCTTCGGTCTCAACGCGCTTGGCGGCGCAATAAGCTTCCAGATGAAGGACGGCTTCACCTATCGCGGCATGGAATTCGACGCCTCCGGCGGCTCCTATGGCCGCGTCGGCGGCTCCCTGCAATACGGCGTCAGGAATGGGGAATGGGCCCTCTACCTCGCCGCCCAGGGGCTCAAAGACGATGGCTGGCGCTACCAATCGCCATCGCGGATCGCCCGTTTCTACGGCGATCTCGGCTGGAAGGGCACCGATGCGGAGGTCCATCTGGTCGCGAGCGCCGCCGACAATTTCTTCGGCGTGATCGGGCCGACGCCGGTCGAGCTTCTCAACAACGACTACCGGTCGATCTTCACCTGGCCGCAGACCACGAGAAATCAGGCGCAGCTCCTTGCCCTCAACGGCCGCTACGCCGTCACCGACCACTGGACCGTCCAGAGCAATCTCTACGTGCGCCAGTTTCAGCAGGCCCACGTCGACGGCAACGGAGCCGAGCTCGAGCGCTGCAGTGGCACGCCGGGCAACGCGCTGTTCAACACGCTGTGCCTGGAAAACGACGGATTCCCCACCCAGCCGCAGGCGAATTTCCAAATTCTCAACGCCAACAACCGGCCGATCAATTGCCCACCAGGTAGCGGCAACACCTGCGCCACCACGCCGTGGGGGACGGTCGACCGCACGTGGACCAACGCGCTCACCACCGGCGGAACCCTGCAGGCCACCAACGACGACAAGATCTTCGGCCACGACAATTATGTCACCATCGGCGGCAGCATCGACCACAGCAACATCGGCTTCCGGGCCAACAGCGAACTTGGCTACGTCTTCCCCGACCTGTTCGTCGGACCCAATGCCGCCGTGCCGGGAACTGGGCAGATCATCCACACCGCCGCGAATCTCGGCTTCAGCCCGGTCAATCTCGATGCCCAGAATACGTATTACGGCCTCTATGGCAGTGAAACGTTCGACGTCACCCCACGGCTGTCGCTGACCGCGGGCGGGCGCTACAACCTCGCCAAGATCGTCATGGCCGATCTCTTGGGCACCAGCCCCGATATCAACGGCAACTACACCTTCAGCCGTTTCAACCCGGTCGTCGGCCTGACCTACAAGCTCCTCCCGGACATGACGTTCTACACCGGGTATTCGGAAGCAAACCGCGCCCCGACCCCGCTCGAGCTCGGTTGCTCCAATCCGGCGAAGCCCTGCCTGTTGGAAGGTTTTCTGGTATCCGATCCGCCGCTCCAGCAGGTCGTTGCGCGCACGCGCGAAGCCGGCTTGCGCGGCAACGCAAAGGTCAACGGCGCACCGCTGGACTGGAAGCTCGGGCTGTTCCGCACCGACAGCCAAAACGACATCATCCAAGTCGCAAGCATCATCCAGGGCCGCGGCGTGTTCCAGAACGTCCCGGGCACCCGTCGACAGGGCTTGGAGGCGGGGGCGCAGTATCGCGCCGCGCCAATTACGCGCTTGTCGATGCCACCTATCGATTCGCGGGCAAGCTCGCGTCGCCCAACAACCCGTCAGCGGACGCGGATGGAAATATCTTCGTTACGCCCGGCGATCACATCCCCGGCATCCCGCTGCATCAGATCAAGACCGGCGTCGACTATGCGGTCACGCCGGCGTTGAAGCTCGGCACCGATGTGATCTGGGTCAGCAGCCAATGGTATATCGGCGACGACGCCAACCAGAACGTCAAATTGGCGGATTACTGGGTCGCGAACCTGCACGGGTCGTATCAGCTCACCAACGAGCTGCAAATTTACGGCGTGGTGAACAATCTGTTCAATCGGAAGTTCGCGACCTTTGGCACCTATTTCGACCCGCGGGCGATTGCCAACGCCATCCCCGACCCGCCGACCGATCACCGCACGGTCACGCCGGCGCAGCCGCTCTCGATTTATGTGGGCCTGCGAGCGAAGCTGTGAGTGCTTCGCGCGCGCCCCTCGTTATCGTGCTGACGAGCACCACGAGGTGATGCGTCTCGAAGCATGCAGCCGCTTTATCCTTCGACACGGGGCTACGGCCGTTTCCTCGGGGGTGAGGATGGATTTAGCCACCGCTCTCCCGTCGTGACGTAGGCCCACAATGCCTCAAGCTGGTCGGGGCTGAAGAAATCGCCCCATGGCGGCATCTGGCTCTTGCCGCGCGTCACCGAATTGACGAAGCGTTCGCGCTGGTCGGGCGGAAATTTCCGCAAATTGAATGCCGCCCCGGGGTCCTGCATGCGCGCGCCGTGACACGGCGAGCAGTTGACCGCGTAGAGCTCCGCGCCGGTCGCGATCTGGTGCTTGGAGAAGCTTTGCGCCTCTTCGGCGGCGGCCGGTGCGCTGATAACAAAACATGCCAGGGCGATCGGTAACGCAACGTGCTTCATGCCGGGAACTTCGATACTTCTTGGATGCCCGCCGGCGCGGACATCACACTTTGACATCCTGCCTCGTCCCAAGACGCGTCATGGCCGGGTGGGCGTCCGGCGATGACACGTTGAGTAACAATGGAAAGCTCGGCCTTTACTCCGGCAAGAGCGCGAAGGTCCAGACCGATCCGCCTTGCGGCACCTTGTCCTTGAGCCGCTCGCGCGCGATGTTCCAGTACAGCCCGCCGATGCCGGACAGCACGGTGACGTATTGCCGGCCTTGGTGCGTGTAAGTGACCGGCATGGCGTTGATGCCCGACCCGGTCTGGAACTGCCAGACGATCTTGCCGGTGTCGGCATCGACTGCAATGAATTCGCCGGTTTCCTTGCCGGTGAACAGCAGGCCGCCGCCGGTCGCCAGCATCGCCGACCAAATCTGGAAATCCATCAGCGGAGTTCGCCACTTCTTCTGCGCGGTGAGCGGATCGATGGCCTCCATGTGGCCGAGCGGCTCATCCGCCGCCCGCGGCAGCGGCAGGTTCTCGATGAATTGGTAGCGCTGGCCGACCACGTGCGGCTTGATCTCTAGGTGCTTGTACATCCGCCCCTCGTGGAGCGTGTTGGCGTAGAGCAGGCCGGTCTGCGGATTGAACGCGGCGTGCGGCCAGTTCTTGCCGCCCCGCGTCGAGGGCCAATGTTCGGTCGCCTTGCCGGCACGAATGCTCTTGGCGATGTCGGTCTCGACCGGCCGACCGGTCTCATTGTCGACGTGGCTCGCCCAGTTCACCTTCTCGAACGCATTTGCCGCCAGCAGCTTGCCGTTGGTGCGGTCAATCACATAGAGAAAGCCGTTACGGTTGAGCTGCATGATCACCTTGCGCTTCTGGCCGCCAACATCGATGTCGGCGTTGATTAGCTCCCAGCAGGCGTCGTAGTCGTAGGCATCGTTGGGCGTGAACTGGTAGTACCAGACGACCTCGCCGGTCGTCGGTCGCATGGCCAGCACCGATGAGGTGTAGAGGTTGTCGCCGTCGCGACTCTGCGACGCCCACGGTGCCGGATTGCCGATGCCCCAATACATCAGGTCGAGCTCGGGGTCGTAGGAGCCGGTGATCCAGGACGAGCCGCCGCCGATCTCCCAGGCATTATTGTTCTGCGGCCAGGTCTCGTTGCCGTTTTCGCCGCGGGCGGGGATGGTGTAGTGCCGCCACAGATGCTTGCCAGTCTCGGGGTCCCAGCCGTCGATAAAGCCGCGAATGCCGAACTCGGCGCCGGAAATGCCGGTCACCAGCACGCCGTTCGCGATCAGCGGCGCAACCGTGAGCGAAAAGCCGTCCTTCCATTCCGCCGCCATCGACTTCCACAGCTCCTTGCCGTCTTTGGCGTCATACGCGATGACGTGAGCGTCGAGCGTGGTGCGGAAGACCTTGCCGTTGTAGATGGCTGCGCCCTTATTGGAGACGCCGCAGCAAACGACGCGCGGAGTCTCCGGCGGCCAATCGAGCGCCTGTTTCCAGATCTGCTTGCCGGTGGCGACGTCGATCGCGACGGTCGCCCTGGCATTGGTGACGTACATCACGCCGTTGTAGACAATCGGCTGCGCCTGCTCGCCCCAATTGTTGTCGAGGCTGAGATTCCACACCGGCACCAGACGCTTGACGGTCTGCTTGTTGATCTCTTTGAGCGGGCTGTAGCGCTGCTGATGATAGCCCATGCCGTAGGTGAGGATGTTGTCGGTCGAGCCGCCGTTGCCGTCTTTCTTGAGGTCGTCGAGCGTCTGCGCCGAGGCGCCGGCGCCGAGCAACCACAGAACACACGCAGCCGATGCGAGGATCTTCATGAGCGTCGCTCCCTGATAAGCCGTTCGTGGCGGCGGTACTGGCGGGCGGTTGAACCGACCTGTTGCAGGCAAGAATAGTGCATCCGCGTCCGCCGTCGAGAGCCCCGACCGCGGCGATGGGGTGGATGGCTGGCGTGCTACGGGGGACTATGTCTTCGGGTGGGCAGAATCCCGCCGGGGGTGGGCACGACAATCAGAGATTTGCCTCAGAGAAACGCCTGATTGAGCCGCCGCGCGATCTGCTCGCGCAGGTCCGCGAGCTCCGCCGCCGTGTGCGGCGCGCGCGGGCGCGCGACCGCAACGTCGGCGAGGACCCGCGCAGGACTGACCGAGAGCAGCAGCAGCCGATCGGCGAGCCCGACGGCCTCTTCGACGTTGTGCGTCACCAATAGCGTGGTGACGGGACGGCGGTTGACGAGCTCGGCGAGTTCTTCGCGCAGTCGTGCCGCCAGTGCGTCGTCGAGCGACACGAACGGCTCGTCGAGCAGAAGCAGATCGGGTTCGACCGCGAAGGCGCGCGCCAGCGCCACCCGGCGGGCGAGCCCGAGCGAAAGCTCCCTGGGATAATGATGGCGATGAGCCTTGAGCCCGAGCGTCTGGAACAGCGCGTCGAGCCCGGCGTCGGTCACGTGCGGGGCGGCAAGCCGCACGTTCTGCTCGACCGTGCGCCACGGTAGCAGGCATGGCTCCTGGAACACCATGCCGAGCGTGCCGTGCGCGGGGAGCGCCACGCCGCCCTCGAAATCGCGGTCGAGCCCCGCGACGATGCGCAGCAGCGTGGTCTTGCCGCAGCCGGATGGCCCCACCAGCGCGGCGACCTGCCCATTGCCGAGGCTGAACGCAAGCTCGCCGAGCACCTGGAGCTTCCCGCCGGAGGCAGCGCGAAAAGACTTTTGCTTGATGTTGACGTCAAGCCGGTCGCGGGCGCCAGCGGGCGACATGTCGTTCAAGCGGCTGCACCAGGAACGTTTCGATTGCCAGCATGACGGCGATGAAGGCGAGAGCATAGGCCAGGATGCGCGTGACGTCGAACAATTGGAACGCAACCCCGATCTCGAAGCCGACGCCGTTCGGACGCCCGAGCAGCTCGACAATGAGCACAATCTTCCAAACCAGCGACAGACCGGAGCGGGCGGCGGCAGCGAGATAGGGCGCGAGCTGCGGCAATATGACGTGGCGCATGCGCGTCCATGGCCCCATGCGAAACACCTGCGCCATGTCGTCGAGGGCGTGGTCGAGCGAGCGCGCGCCTTCGCGCACGGTCACGGTGGCGATCGGGAGCTTGTTCAGCGCCACCGCCGCGATCGCCGCGGTTTCCGTCAGCCCCGCCCAGACATAGGCGAGCACGATGATCACCAGGGCGGGCAGGTTGAGCAGCACGATCAGCCAGGGATCGCCGAGTCGGTCGGCGATCCGCGATCGGCCCATGATGAGGCCGATCGCCGAGCCGAGCAGCATGGCGATGATGAACGCCACCGCGACACGCGCGAGCGTCGCGCCGAGATTGAGGGCAAGCATGCCGGAGCGCGCTTCGTCGACGATGGCGAGCGCCACCGCCTGCGGGTCCGGAAGCAGGCGCGCGCCGGCCAGTTGCGAGCCGGCGTACCAGGCCGCGATGAGGAGCGCGAGCGAGAAGAGCCTGGCACCCACGTTCACTCTCCGGCAGGCGGCCGGTAGAACGTTCCAGCCGCGAGCTCGCGTGCCGGTCCGACGAGCTCCGTGCCGCCGATCTCGGCGAGCACGCGATACAAGGCCCGCGCGTCCGCCTCCTCTTCGGCGAGCGATCGGCGCACGATGCCTTCGCCATAGCGCTGGCGGTAGATCGCAAGCGCGTTCGCGTCGGTGACGCGCATGCGCGGCGCCAGCCGCTGCCATTCGGCCTGCGATGAGGCAAGGATGTCCTTGGCCTGACGGGCAGCGGCGAGGAAGCGCTCGACGGTTGATCCATTGCGCGCGGCCCATGTGCCGTCGAAGGTGTAGCCGACGAGCGCGACCGGCCCCTTCGCCCCCAGGCTTTTCACGACGTGATCCATGGCAATCGCGCGTTTGTGCCCCTTGCTTTCGAGGTCGGCGCAGAAATTCCAAAATGTCAGCGTGGCGTCGGTCTCGCCTTGCAACGCCTTCTCCGACAGCAGCGGCGGCGCGCCGTACACGACCGTCGCCTGTTTCTTGAGATCGAGCCCGCTGCGGCGCGCCAGCGCTTGCAGCAGGAGCCAGCTCTTGTCGAGCGGGCCGCCGGCAACGGCGAGCTTCCTGCCTTTGAGGTCGGTGATCTCCCGGATCGGCGATTGCGCCGGCACCATCACCGCGCCGAGCGTGCTCGACGAGGGATAAAAGACGAGATCGTCGCCGAGCGAACGCTCGCGCGCCACCCATAGCCAATCCGACAACATGAGATCGGCCGAGCCGCCCTTGAGCGCGACCTTGCCAGCTTCGGTCGAGGCGAGCTCGACGGCCTCGATCGCAAGATCAAGCTTGCGATCGAGGCCATGCGTCCGGATGACGTCAAGCTCCCACGCCAGCGTCCCGGTTCTTTGCACCGCCATACGAATGCGGTCAGCGGCCGTCGCGCTCGTTTGAGCGGCAAGCGTGATCACGGCCGCAACCGCAAAACCCAAGGTGCGAAACATGTGCAGACGATGCCATAGCCGGTGCCGGATGCAAATGCCGTGACCCCTCGGGGCAACGGCGGCGATCCCGTCGATCTTTTCAGTCTACATCTGCGCAAGCGCGCTATGATGCCCCCACCAGGCGGCCCCGCCGGCCAGGCGCACAACAACAGAACTGCGGCCGATCTGAAGACACGGAGGAAATATCATGATGCGATCGACACTCATAGCCGCGCTCGTGAGCGCGGCGCTTCCGATGATGGCGCTCGCCCAGACCGCGGACGAGCTCAAAAACGACGAAAAGGCTCCGGGCGACGCGTGACAAAACGTCTCCGGGAAATCTTAATACGTTGTCGAGGTGCTTGCAGCGTGGGAAACCGCGGCACGATGATTGAGCGCACGAGACAATGGGCACGTCTTGCCAAACGAGACGTGTACGCGATCTATCGGGCGGCGCGCGATCCCCGCGTGCCTTGGTACGCCAAGGCGCTGGCTTTTTGCGTTGCCGGCTATGCGCTCTCGCCCATCGATTTGATTCCCGACTTCGTGCCGGTCCTCGGCTACATGGACGATGTCATCATTGTGCCTTTGGGCATTCTGATCGTGGTCAAATTGATTCCGCCGGAGATTATGGCGGAACATCGGGCGTTGGCGGCAGCGGTGCAGGATCGACCCGTGAGTCGCACCGCCGGAATTGTGATCCTCGTCGTCTGGGCGGCATCGATCGGACTTGCGGGATGGCTCTGCTATCGCGCTGTCGTGAGCTAAGATTCTCGCCTTGACAAGGAGCCCTCTATCCGTGGAGAAAAAATGGGCCAATGCAAAACACAAGATCACGATTTAAACAAAGAATGGCCGTTTGATCGGTTCTAAGGCGACCTCCGACCGGTGTGCTTCGTTGATCCGCCTCCTGTTAGCCGGGACCTTCCTGTTCGCGTGGACGTCAGCTTCCACCGATGCTGCCGAAATCAACATCGGCTATCTGCGGCGCACGGACCCGAAGTCGACCTTGTCACTGATCCAGACGCCGGCCGCCAATGATGGACTGGCAGGTGCGCGGCTCGCGATCGACGACAACAACACGACGGGGCGGTTCCTCGATCAGCAGTTCTCGCTGGAAGATGTCCGACTCGAGGGAGGCGCCGATGCCGTGGCTGCGGCCATGGCACTGGCGGAGCGCGGCGTCTCGCTCGTGATCGTCGATCTGCCGGCGGACGCGCTCCTCAAGGCCGTCGACGCCGGGGCCCCGCGCAAGCTCCTATTCTTCAAAGT
>WNFX01005014.1_pt1 | contig 12859 bp, 21 predicted proteins | sample 5400111 | NCBI WGS metagenome assembly WNFX01 (sample SAMN13153363, study PRJNA577476) | soil metagenome | isolation source: 40 cm soil or saprolite under grassland replicate 1 | place: USA:California | collected 2016-06-15
CCTGGTCAAACCGGTGCATCACCGGGAGTTATGGGCGCGCATCAAAGCCGCTTCTCGGATTTTGGATAAGCATCGATCCCTGGCCGATGAGAGCCGCAAGGACGCCCTGACCGGATTGAAAAATAGGCGCGAGTTCGAAGAGACGCTCCCCTACGAAATGGCGAAGGCCGACCGGGCCGGCAAAGCTTTCTGTCTGCTCATGGGCGATGTGAACCGGTTCAAAGCGATCAACGATCAGCACGGCCACCAGGCCGGCGACCGGGTTCTCGCGGCAGTCGGGGATGTCATGATCCAGACGCTTCGAAAGATCGATATGGTGTTTCGAATAGGCGGAGATGAATTTGCCGCGATCCTGCCGGAGTGTCCACTGCAAGGAGGGCAGCAATGCTTGATACGACTGAATACGGCGTTTGCCAGCATTCGGCTGCCGCAGATGCCCGAACCGGTCGGTATCAGCCTGGGCTTGGCCATCTTCGATCCGACGGAGCCCGTCGCCATGGACGTCTTGATTCGGAAGGCCGACAGCGAAATGTATCAAGCAAAGCGGGGCCTGGCTACCGCTCAGTGACGCCGGGTCGAGTGGGGTTCTTCAGATCCCTCAGATACCTCCGTTTCGGCATTTATCTGGCCGACTATCTGGCAGTCTCGACATCGCTAATCCGGATGAGACAGACCGGATCTCCGACGATCGCCGTCGGATAGTCCTCGTCTTCTACGATACATACGAGCCTCTGTCCTTCGCACCAGTCCGTGATCCATGGAATTTCCTCCACCGACGTGCTCACCAGGCCGGGACGCACGAGTTTTTCGAGACAGCCCGCGGCCAGGGCCGCTGCGGCGCGCCGTTCTGTGATGAAGAGCTCTGGGTCGAAGGTAACTGGATTCGCGCGACCCCCGGACAGGGCTCCGAGTTCAGGAAAGCGCTCCGGGTCGTTCAGGACGCTGACGATCCATAAATGATCGACCGTGTCCGGTACGGTGCGAGCGTCTTCAGCCTGGAAGCGGAAGGGCAAACCGCGGCAGGCGAGATTGAGCAGTGCGACCTCAGGCGCCCGCAGATTGCAGGCGCGCACTGCGCGTCGCAGCTCGAGTGTCTCCATGATCAAAGCGGGAATCTCGGCAACTCCCGCTCCGACGTACAAGCTATGGCCGCCAGGGGTCAGACGTTGCAGCAGAATTTCGGCGAGCTGGATTCCGAGTTGTTGCGCGGGTTCCCGGCGTTCCTCCCAAAAGGCCTCCCCGCCTTCATCACAATAAATGGCGCCGAGCGCCGAATAATCGAGGATGTCGAAGACATGAGCGATGGCGTCGAGGGTCGTCTTCTGGAGACGGGTGCGCATGTCAGTGGACTATAGCGCAGGATTTTCTGGCACGCGGCGTCATTTCAGTAGACCGGCATTACGTCTCGCAGGCTTTGAGTCATTTTTTCCAGCTATAGGTTGTTTGCGGGTGGCTAGCTTGACTCCGATAGCAAGGTTGTATATATTGCAAATTCTGTCTTTTGAGGAGGAAACATGTTGATCGTAATTGTAGGACTCGCAGGTTTGTTGTCGTTCGGCTCGGCGACAATGGTGAAAGGTATCACCGGCAACGAACCACGGCAAGAAGAACGCATCATTTCGCATACCATCGGGTCTGTCGAAACTGTCAAGCAGCCGCCCCTGCCAGACAATAATTTACCGCTCGAGACTCAGAGTCACCAATAAAGGCTCCCTCCGGCTTGGCCGTCTCCCGAGCCGCCTTATACTGCGAAGACGTATCTTCGTGATGTTCGAGCTAGATGTCGCTTGCCCGCGCCTGGCCTATTGTGCGATTAAGCATGGCCGAACTCAAGACACCGGTCAGGCGTTTTAGCCAGGAGTCGCGCGATGTATGCGGTGTACCGGCTATCGCAACTGCTCTTACAAGTAGAGCTGTGGATCTTCCTCTGCTTCCTTGCTGCTGGGTTCTTGGCGCTCAGACGCAGATTCCTGCCGTCGAGGAGATTCTTGTGGCTGGGGATTTTTCTCCTCTACGGACTCAGCATTGCGCCCACAGCGAAGGCGCTTATCGGCCCTCTGGAATCTCGATATCCCCCATTTCTTCCAGGTCGCGAGCAATCCTATGATGCGATAGTGGTTTTGACGGGAGGCATACGATGGCAACCCCCATTGGATGCCTATACCATCCTTGGCACGCAGAGCCTGGACCGTTTGATCTGCGGGATCGATCTGCTTAAAGCCACAACAACGCCTCTTATGGTGTTCAGCGGAGGTGTTGCGGATCCTTTCGAGCGCTCAGCCCTTGAAGCATCCGCCATGAAGGCTCTCGCGCTGCGTCTTGGTCTCGCTCCCAACGTCATTCTGACTGAAACACATTCGCGGACGACAGCAGAGAGTGCGATGGAGGTCCGACGGCTCATGCCAAATGCGCAGCGCATTGTCCTCACGACTGCCGCCTACCATCTACCCCGCGCCATGGCGTTGTTTAAGAAACAGGGCTTTGCGGAGGTTATTGCGGCACCTTGCGACTACGAGGTGACCGGAAAGGACTTTATGATCACGGACCTTCTCCCAGGGGCTGGCAGACTGGGACTAGTCAACGTCGCGATCCACGAATATGTGGGGATTGCGGTCTATTGGGCCCTTGGGAGACTCTAATGGCTGCGAGAAAGCAACGGTGCCGAACGAGGCGAACGCTAGGGTTGCTTCTTCCGATACACGTTAAGTCCGATCTTTTCGTCGCGCTGCGGAACCGTGACATTACCTTCGGTGGATGCGATGATCACATTCTTGCCGGAACCCGAAAGACCGAAGTCTTTTGAAAGGTCCACCTTTATCGTAAGGGTCGTGCCTTCCACGGTCATCTCTACATTTTTCATCGCTCGTAGCCTCCATGATAACCTCTATCTCTCTCCTGCGCACAGCCACATTAGCATGGGCGCCGGGTGGCCGTTTATGTCTTTTAGTGAGTCCCGGGAATGCGCTGAGTGATAGGGTTTTATTGGCGCGGCGCAGAGTCCATTATCCGCAGTCGGTGAGCCCGGGCTAACGATGACCGGATGAGTGCCCACTAAAGGAGTGTCCATGGCCAAATGAGCCGCCATGGCCCAAGGAGCGTCCGCGCGGATGGGGGAAACCGGGTGCAAACCGAAAGTGCGGCCTTCGGAAGACGAAAAAACCATAATACGGGTAATAGGGATACGAGTAATAATAATCGGGATAATAGGGGACGTCATATTCAGGCGGAGTCGGGCCATCATGGGCATAGGGTACTGGGATGGTCGGCGATTCCTGAGTAATATTGGCGCCCGGTGGTGGAGCGGGCGATGGCGCTGTAATCAGATCAGTAGTCGGGACAAATTTCTCGCACTTGCTGGTATCTGAATGTGAATTTGTAAAGAGGTCAGTGCCGTTTTCTTGAGTACAGCGCCAAACCTCGGCGTGTAAGAGAGCAGGAAAGGCCAGCAGAGCGGCGAGGAAAACGCCTGAGAAAGAGAGTCGCATCATCTGCCTCGATTGCTTTATTATTATACACTATTCGCTAAGAACTCCTGTGCGGTTGCCGTAGGAAGCCCAGCTCAAAACAACTTTTCAGCAGTTGGGCCGCGTTGGTTGTCCGCAACTTCTTCATCATATTGGCGCGGTGCGCTTCCACTGTCTTGGGACTAATCCGCAGCTGCTTTCCAATTTCGTGATTCTTAAGGCCATTCCAAATGAGATCGAGGACCTGCTGCTCCCGCTTCGTCAAGGAGACAACCCCACTGTCCTTGGTTTTTGTGATCATATCGTTCCTCCTGGGACTTTCTTAGTATATTATCTATATTAATACCATTTGACAATAACCACTTAGGGGGTGAGCTTTAGACACCGCTCGAAGGCGGACCCCAAAGAATACATTTTCGACCTGTCTACTGCCAGAGTTGCCTTTAGGAGCTGCATTCAGGAGTTTGAAGTCTACTAGGAATGGAGTTTGATTTAATCCAGCCTTTTAGAGTAATGCGTTTTCAGCGCTATTTCAAGGGTCTGGCAGAACCGTAGCGGCTTTGCCGAAATCCGCTATGGCTCGATCTGTGGTCACCGCGATTGCTCCCTTCCAGACCAGCACGCATATTCTTACCCGATCCCACAACGCTTGGAAAGTTCTCACAACGTAGGGGCGTCTGCATCTTTGGCGTCAGAAGCAGGGCACAGTAGACTGGGTAAGAGGAGATAAGTCCTGGGAGATAGCGGAGTTTGTGCTTGCCTGTCTTGCAGGCGCTAGAGCATGAATCTGCTCTCGGGACTGCCTAAGTCCTTACGGAACTGCAACAATTCCTGAGCACGACTGGTGTAAACCTCAGAAGTGCCAGCCCACGCCGACAACGATCGCGTTGTTGCTATAGACTCCTCTAAATCCGACATGGCCGTTGGGCGCCCCTAGATTATAGAGATTATCGAAGTGCGGCTTCGCCCAGTCGTACTTGTATTCAGCGAATATACCCAGATGCTTAGTGATGCGCACGTTCAGGCCCGCCATGGCATTTAGTCCCACCGTTCTATCTGAAGCGCTGTCCGCCCCCCGCTCCGAGCGCATGAAAAAGAGGCCCGGCCCGATGCCGACGTAGGGCTGGAACTGACTACCGGGATATCGGACAATGGTATTGAAAGCGAGCACCGTAACGTGCTGGTCGATTCCCGGCAGTGTCCTTGTGGTCGTGGTGCCAGCAGGTAGCGTGAAGGTTTCGGCCTGTTGCTTGGTGTGCGTGCTAGTGTCAAACGCCTCGACCTCCAATCCCACCCATCGCCACGGGAATACGCCAAGCTTCATTCCATAGAGAAACGATGATGTGAGAGCCAGGCTGTGTGCGCTCAAGTTGGTTGCGCCGCCCGTCGCCTCTAGATTGCGAAAGCGGCCAGCAAATGTTGCTCCGCCAAAAAGCTTGGCATATGTCTCCAGGTTAGTGCCGGGTCCGTTCGCGTAATACGGATCGGTTCCGATACCGCGGTGGTCGGGCTGAAAGGCCTCGCTCAGACTCGCCGTGCCGACGATCGTCAACACAAGCGCGATAGCTGCACAGCTAATCCATGCAGAATGACATCCCGCCCGCCATAATAGTTGCTTCATCGTCTCGACCTCCTTGAATTCAGCACCCTCGTCTAATTTCAAAAGTGATGCTACCATTGTTTTAGCTAAATACCTAACTTTAGGTGATTTTAGGACCACGTGTGGTAAGTGTCGGCAAGAGTTATCAAAAGCTATAGTGTTGTAGCCTAGGATATTATATATATATGACGGGTAAATTTAGAGGTAGCACTGACTAGGTAGACTTACGTGAACTCCGTAGAGATATGAAAATACCTTAGTATATCATGCGCTTTAGGCGAGCGAGGTCTCCGTTTTTGTTATGCCGTGCCCCGCTGGGAGTCACACACTTCATATCAGCCGAGAAACAAAAGAAGGGCAAGTGGTGCCGAAGGCGGGATTTGAACCCGCACGCCCTTGCGAGCGCTAGACCCTGAATCTGATCTAGGGGGATTGCTTAAGTCAATAACGACTTGGGTAATCCCCTTTCCATTCCGGCACGAACGCGTAACTGCTATTCAGTTCTCTCTGCTTTACTTTGTCGCTAGTCCTGCTGGTTTGTCGCTCTTTCTAACACCTATCCAACACCAGGTGGGCGATTGGCAGACCCCCCCATGGCTTTGAAGCCAGCCGCATCAATCGCCTTCGCTATCCCTTCGCTGTAAGCCTTATCTAGGCTGTGGTCGAACCACATGGCAACAAATGCTTGCTTAGAATCTTTTGTTGGCGTCGCGGTTTCAAGTTCGGCAATACGGTTCCATCCACGCGCCGTTAACTCAGCAAAATAGACATTCACCGTAAAGTCGCATTTCACGAAACCGGCTTCCTGTAATGCCGAAAGAAAAAACTTCATCTTATTAGGGCTTTCAGAGTATTGGAACACTTATGAAGGTTTTTTAGTGCTCTGTCCAGTCTGTCGGAAACTGTTGGTGGAAACGTCGATATGATTTCCTGCACTGTTCGAACGGGAAATTCTAAATGACGGTCTGGATGGTGCTCCCTGAAAAGAGCGACAGGATCATCGCCGCGAATATTCTGTTCTCTTAGGCAAGCAGAAATCTTGGCCTTATCTTCGGCTTGAAGGGTTTGGAGTGCCCAAAGGGCTTCATCAGTAAGCCCATACTCGCCGCAAGTAGGGCATGCGACAAACTGAACACGTCCACTCAACCCTATTTCTGTCAACAATGCGGCCCCGCAAATAGGGCAAAGATCATCCTTTGTATTCATCGCTTCCGAACCTCCACCATGCAAATTTAAACATTCGCAATTCCACGTCAGTGCTGTAGTGCTGTCCCATAGGCTAGACTCTCCGCTAGTTTTGAACCTAAGCTTTTTGACTCAACATGCTCTGATACCGACGCATGTAAAGACCTTTCGCTTCGCGCCAGTACTCAATCAATATTCCCCAAAAATATGCTAACTTCTGATCCCGTCCAAAATTGCAGATGTTATTCAATTCCGTAGCAATGGCGAGTATTAGGGTCAGGGCCATCGAGATGGTATCTGACTTTATTTGTTCAAGTTTTTCTTCTCGGCCATCTTCCTTCTTTATCAGGAGAATTGACAGCCGCAGGGCAATTGAAACACTGGTCATGTGGGAATCTGCAGAGGGCTCTTTGTAAAGCCAGTCTTCCAGATACTTGAGAAATTCCTTGTTTGGATCGGATAGATCATGTCTCTTTATGATCTGGTACGGGGTCGGCCAGTAGTTCAGCCGCCTGAGGTCGGCGGCATGAATCTCTGTAATCCCGTACTCTTTTCGTGCTGCCTCTAGCATCACTTCGTAGCCCCCAATCCAGGCTTGAAACTCCGGTAAGTCGCCATATTCAGTTTTGTAACGATCCAGCCTTTCCTTTAACTCGCGCCAACCGCTCCTGTGGTACCAAGGCACCCGGTTAGCAAAATCCTCGCGCATGAAGACGATGGTGAAGAGAAGGTCGGCCAAAGTACGGAGTAAGGGGCCAGTTGCTAACGCATATTCTGGCTTTCGCAAAGGATCTGACGGGGTATCAGCGATGAGGTAGCGAATAGCGTCAAAGTATTTTTTGAGGCGTGCGCGGCAACAAGAAGGAAAGGGCCCAAGCCGAAAACAGAACCAAGATCGGGGGGAACTCGCGTTCAACTAGGTTTGTGAGCGCGACTAAGAGTTTGCCCAAATCCCGAAAGACTGAATAGGGCACAAGCTTAGGTTTCATAATGCCATCGGGTCCAGATCTCCTTTGCTCCATGCTCATCGTGAGCGGTCTTTAAACCCCGCGCCTCATTCCCGGTTCCACATTAACTCAAACATCTGCTGGTATCGCTTCACCACTTCTGAAAACCAATGAATAGCGAATTTTCCCAACTAAAATAGGACCCTATTAAACTTAATTAAATATACTTGCTACTAAAGAAGACTTCGGGCATTAAGCCTTTGGAGTTAATCTATTTTTCCTAGGAGCTTGTTCCCGATGAATAGGCTGCACGTTATCCCCCTACCGCCTAAGATGACCAGTCGGCACCTCCACGAGCTGTTTGCCCGGATCGGCCCCGTCGTTGGCGCCAAAGTCATCAAGGATGCGAACGGTAACTGTATCATGGGCATCGTAGAAATGTCCTGTGCAGAGGACGTGGAAGAGATTCTAGCAACCAAAGACCGAATCTCTATCGGTGGCCAACGACCGTACATTTGGAAGGTCGCCGATGAACACACGCTCGCCACGCTTATCAAGGCAAAAGACAACGGTACCCATCTCGAACAGTACAAGGGACGGTGGTATCTTTTTGAAGTCAGTGGGGACCTTTTGCGATGGTGCCGCGTGCTCACGAAAAAGGAAGCAGACACATTTTACGGGCAGGATTTAAATACTCCTAGGATCTGAGGGGGAGTGAGCAACCGCTGCCGACATCCCAAGTTTCCGGTCCAACCGTGACAGAAACCGGAAGGGTCTGAACGGATGCAGGAGCAGATGAGTTATAAGTCGCTGGTTTTTTTGGTGGCGGTGGAGGGTATCGAACCCCCGACCCGCGGCTTATGAGAACGATGTAGGGGGATTACGTAAGTCATTGAGGATTGCGTAATCCCCGCTGCAGTTCTGATTACAACCCCTTCCAGTCTAGTGTCCTGAGTAGCGGCGAGTGATGCCCCATTGCGCCCTGTTGCACTCCGAATCGAGATGGATTCGAGATTAAAATTCAGACCCCCAAAAATCACGTCAACCAAGTGGCGCGGACCTTCCTACTTGGCAGGCAGGTTTTCGATGGGTCACAGAAGTTTTATATAGGGTATAAATCCTAACTAGATATGCAGTTTTAGCCCTCTGGCTACCCTCAGGATCAACGCAAAGATGGAACTGGTATCGCGGCGGGTACCTACTAAGTTGGATAGACGGAGCTTGGAGTCAGGTCGTACTATCAGCCCCCCAACTTCGTAGACGCCGGGACTGATGACAGCTAGCGCTTGTAAAGGGTTATGGAAGTCCTGGTCCGCTGGCGGTGCCATCTCTGTCGTCAACCCCAAGAATCTTACTGCCATCACTGTAGCGGGAAGGGCTATCTAGAGCGATGGGTGACATACTTGGCTCTGAGGGATGTTAAGGCACTGTTCACGGTTTGTCATCAGGGGGTGCCGTAAGATACCGCCCACTCCTCTCTCTGTCCAGACTGACTAGGGCAATAGGAGCCGCCCTTTCAAGCAAGAAGCCAACGAAAGGACTAGATGGAAGAAGAAGCACACAAGATTATCGCTAACTACAGGAAAGCCAGTACAGCCTTAGAAGGCTATCTCCATAAGAATGGAGCCCTCACACCTCTTCAGGAACAAAGCATTGATGCGACTCTTGACACCACACGATCAATGTTCGACGGGTGGCGGCGAAGAAATTGAAACTGACCTACTACCCGTACCCGCCCGTCAGGACGGGAAGGTGAAGCCCTAAAGCCCTTGACCTTGCGTCTGAACCATGTAACCATTGGTTACATGCTGGACAAACCTTAAATTAGCCAATATGCCGCCTATGCTCTGCTCTCGGCAATCAGGGCGCTGATGAAGGACATGACTTTTATCAGTGGTTCAACGTATGGCCTGGATTCTTACGGGCAGGCTTGCAACGCAATCGCGGAAGCTGAGAAGTCGGCAAGGGTGACAGACCTAGGAGAACAGAAGGGCCGAGGAAAGTGACCCTAGGGCAAAGTATTAGGAAGGCTCGTATGAGATTTGTAGCTTCTCTGAGCGTCAACTAGCACTCGCACTTTATCTAGCTAGGGAGTTTTACGAGGCGCAGGCCAGGAAGCAAAGCGTTCAAGCCATGCCTTCCTTTGAGTGGCAAGCTCGCGAGCAACTATATCACTTCGATCAGTATCAACTGATCGCTTGGCGTTGTTTTGTTTTCTATTCATACGAGTGTGCATCCCCCTAGTTGTATACCCTTCTATGGTATATAGCCACATTACGATAAGGTGTCAAAGGTTTTCTGCTGCTGACGCCTGGACCGATATATAGGTATATTCACCCATCCACACCCCTTCTTAAGCGGCTTTGACTCCTTCAACCATACGGTCCAACCTCCAATGGCAGCGTTCTATACCTTCGGCCTAACCTGGCCAAGTATGAACTTGACAGCCGTAGGAGATCATCCAAAACCATGCTGGCCAAGCCTGATTCTCTTAGTAGCCTATTACTACATAAGTCACGCCTAAGCGTTCAAGTAAGAGGCTAACAATGAAAGTAGCACACAAGATTATCGCTAACTACATGAAAGCCAGTACCGTGTTAGAAACATATCTCCATAAGGATGGACCCCTCACGCCTCTTGAGGAACAAAGCCTTCATATCACTCTTGAAACCACAAGAACATTGTTTTACCTGTGGCGGCGAAGAACACGCGTGTAGTATTTTCCTGCCCCTACACCTGGATTCGCGCTGTTCGGCTTCTTAGCCGCCTTCCACTCCCACAGCGCTACCGGCTCAGCATCGGCCCACAGCAACAGCTTGGCGGACCTGAGCTGCCCGTACAAGCTCTGCTAATAGGTGATCCCCAATCGTCCCGAATTGATTAGCACGAAGAGAATCTATGGTATTTCTACGTATTTGGCAAACGAAATAATATCTAGAACAGCATGAACTCGACAGGAAGGAGGGTGGAAAATTCTACACCCGTGTTCGCTACGGACAGCCTCGTTGAGCCGCCTGCGTCACGACTCCAGTCTGGTCGATTTCAAATTCCATCACGCACACGGAGTAATAGGACTTGGCCATTCCCAGCCGACTGATGCCGGACGCATGGCGTTGGGCCTTCTTCCACGTCGAGGTGGTCGCCCCCTTCTCTGACGGTCTTTCACTCGTTGGGGGGCCGAACGTGGCGATCAACTCGTCCTTGGACTTCCCCTGCCAAGTCTTGAGCAGTGTCTCATCGGGGAGTGGCGGAGACGCGACGCACCCGGGGAGCAGTAGGAGCAGCGAGAACAGGACGGGCGGCCACGGCACCATGGCTTAGGATAGGTGACTTCGGCTGGGAGGAGCTCTCTGGGCCGGCGGACGTCTCTCCATCCTGACCAGGCGTTCCGCTTCGAGCCAGTCCTCCACATCATGACCATGGACCAGCCCCCGGCGTTCAAACAACTCATAGGCTGTTCGCGCGACCTGGTCGTGCATCTCGTGCTCCGATGTCTCGACGGGCTGCTTCATCTGTCCTCACTGCGCGTTCAGGTAGTGATCGGTTTTGAATTAGTAATGTGCTCGAACTGTGATTTCGTACCCATCCGCTATTTGCTTTATTCCTTCCTCCTCCCATCCAAAGTGAGTTGTCAGTCGTTTCTTCTTTGCGTTCTTAACCCACTGATTAACTTGCTTTCGTAGCTCTTTCTTCGTCTTTGCCTTTAAGTGACCTATTTCTTCTGCCATGTCCGCCCCCTTATCCCATTAGTTCGACCAATCCCCCAACCCTGTCCGTCAGTGATCGGTTTTCATTTTAGAACAGGTGTCCAAGTGCCTTGCTTTCCACGTTCCCAATCCTGAACCCACCCTCGCACGCTGGATCGTTTTGTACCTGCCGGCTTGCAAACCGCTTCCTGAATCGCAAGAATCGATTTTCCGGCCAGCCATATGTGGTAAACGGGTATCTTAGCAATCGGCATCGTTCCCTCCTTTCAGATCGCTAACTCAGAGAGGCTCCAAACCCTACCTGAAAAGTAACAAAACACCAATCAAAACCGATCACTACCTGCGTTCAGGGCAGGGCCGCAGACATGCACCTGTTCCCATGGGGCAGGCTTCATGCGGCTCTCTCTGGAGCGCGTGCGAAACGCCGGCTGAGGATGATGTAGGGTTGCTGGAGCAACGGTAGGAGTTCGTCCGGCATCCAGCGCACGACCATGCCTTTACCTCGGCACTGTGGACACGCCCAGAGCGGCGCGCCGCAGTTACAGACCCAGCGGACGAGAACGTCCATGAGCGGCCTCCCTTGTTCGGAAGGCATTGTCTTGGAGAGCAGGAACGAGGAAATATGCCCGGAAGAGTGAAAAGAGAGCGGGCTACTGTTTAGGCGTCCGTGCGCAAGGCAATGTCTATTGCCTCCTTGAGGCTACGCGCCCACCGAACAAGAACACAAGGAAAGAAATGAGTCCCCTACGGAATGGGCGGAAGCGGCGAATAAGTCAGAGGGAGTGGCGTCTGGCTTTGTGGACGTGCCTTAGTGCTACGACTCAGCATTCTCGCCCCTTCTTCAGCTTGCGGTAGCAGTCAATGACTCTGCGTCGCCATGCGGCGTACAACGTCAGCGACGTTCGCGGCGGGGACTCAGAAGCGTAGCCTTAAGGACCTGTAAACGAAGGACATCATTCACTGGGGCAGAGGCCACACGCCCATGCCTCTGTCTACTCCTTCCACATGACCTCTGGCGCATTAGCAGGCGCAATAGAAACTTGCGAATCCTCATCGCATATCTCCTCTTGGCGCAGGAGATTGATGATCGTTGCGGCGCCCACGTGACTCATAAATGACTGCCCGCTTCAGAGCGCCGGGAGACGATCTTGCCCCGGATCAGTGCTTCGTTCACGAGGCGCGCCGGCAGCCACCGCTCCATGTAGCCGGATCGCTCACACAGGTTGCATACGGGAACGGTCTTCACACTACAGCGCGGGCACGCCCATCTCACCAGGAGTTCCATCAGTTATAGTGTAACACGTGCTCGGAGACCAACGCGGCAATTGCCTACTGTGGGGCTTCTCGTACCTACTCGTGGCGAAAAATAGGAGGACGGCGTATGCAACGACGGTCTATAGCCAGCACTAGGTATATATACTACTCTACCCCCTTCGTCTGGGGCTTTGACTTCCCCCACCATACGGGCCACCCTCAGGGCAAATTACTGAGGGAGGCCAGACCATGCGTGTACGTGAATGGCTAGGAATGAACGATACTTCACGGATGGTCTACATAATGGGAATAGTAGAAGGCTGGCAGGGAATGCTCAGCTTAGCAGAACAGTTCGGAAATGAGACAACGACTAGACTGTACAAAAGAGTCGATACTTGTACTGTACCAATGACGTTTAACCAAATGCGAGCCATTGTTGACAAGTACCTTAAAGAAAACCCAAGTACACGGCACGACTCAATGGAGAGCACCGCTTGGGCGGCGTTCAATCACGTCTGTCCTATAGATGAGAAGTAAAGGACTAGATGGAAGAAGCAAACAAGATTATCGCGAACTGAGTGAAGGACCAAGTCCATCGCGGATTTGGCCCTTTTCTATGTGCAAATTGCGGAAGGGTGCGGCAAAGAAAACGCAAGCCCGCAACTATCCGCAACCAAGATTTAGGGGCAGCGGCGGAAGAGG
>WNFX01010310.1_pt1 | contig 12857 bp, 13 predicted proteins | sample 5400111 | NCBI WGS metagenome assembly WNFX01 (sample SAMN13153363, study PRJNA577476) | soil metagenome | isolation source: 40 cm soil or saprolite under grassland replicate 1 | place: USA:California | collected 2016-06-15
AGCAACCCGCGTCCTACCAGGAGCTTCACCATGTCGATCATGACGGGAAGCGTGTCGGTCACATCGTCACATGATCGTTACCGTGACAGGCCGAAAAGGACAGTTGCCCGCATACAGCCCCTAACTTAAGGGCAGTGCGCCCTGCACGCCTTCCAGTGGCTTGACGCGAACGAGGGTTCGCGCTATGTCCGCTACCACTGGCTGCCCGACGCGGGAAATGCCTACCTGTCGCCGCAGACGGCACGTCGGCTAGGCAGCGACTACTTGACCGAGGAACTCACGAAGCGGCTGCACCACGACCCGGTCCGCTTCCAGCTGCAGGTGCAAGTCGCCGGTCCCAGGGACTCCACCACCGACCCATCGGCACCCTGGAACAGCACGGAGACGGTCACCGTGGGCACGCTCGAAGTGACCGGCCTGGAGACCGAGCGGGAGACCGGAGGCGACATCGTGGTCTTCGACCCGATGCGTGTCACCGACGGGATCGCTCCCTCCGACGACCCGATACTGCACTTTCGGACTCACGCCTACTCGGTCTCGGTGGAACAACGCAGCGGCGTCGCACGCGGCGAGTAGACCTGACTCGCATTCAAACCCGGGCGATCCCCGGCGGTTCCGCTCCGTCGCGGCATCCATGGACGGCGTCAATCCATTCGCCTCCCCCACGGCCGTCACTTCCCGAGGCTGGCTGGCTGTCAGTCTGGGTAGGTGCCCGGTTGGACGCACTCTGCGGCACGAGCGCGCACTTGATCACCTATAGAGGATCGGCTTGTCAAGGTGCTGGCGCGTCGAGCGTGTGTTCGAGCAAGGGTATTCGTGGATGGCTGGCCGGCAGGGGGGCCATGGCGGGGCTGCGCCGGGTTGTCCGTGGGCCCGGCGCGGGGGTTGGGCCGCTCGACGACGCCGGCGTTGAGAACGATGAGGCTGGGCGCGGCCGGGTCAGGTGGTGGGTGGCTTGACCGGTGCGCGGGCCGGTGGTGAGGATGGTGGTGGGGAAGGTCGCCTCGTGACTGCGCTTCGAGCGCGAGTGTCGTGGCCATGTCCACTGTGGACTTGGTGAGGGGCCTTGCCGCCTTGGTGGTCTTCTTCGACCGGCGGCGGGCGCGCACCTCGGCGGGCACGGTGTAGCGCTCGGCGATGATCGCCTTGGCTCGAGCTGGGCTGACCGGGGTGGCGTCGGTGTCGCAGATGACGTAAGGCATGCCGCGGCTGAGCACTGCCCAGGCGCGCTCGGCGAGGTGGGCGGCGACGACGCAGACCGCGCCGAGGTGGTCCTTGCCGCGTTCGACCATCTGGGTGTGGTAGACCAGCGCGCCGAGGTCGGCGTACCGGTAGGCCTGTTCCCGGGCCTGGGCGTGGCCGGCCAGCTCGGCCTGGATCGCGCGCAGCAGTCGGACCTCGGTGGCCACCTCGGCGGCCAGGTCGAGGTAGGCGACTGCGGGGTGGGTGCCGTAGAGGGCGACCGCTTCGGCCGCCGCGGTCAGCCATTGCTCGGCCCGCTCGGCGCCGAGGTGGTTGTTCGACGCGGTGGCGACCAGCCGGGTCAGCCGGGTCTTGCCCAGCCGCAGCAGGGCGTTGGGGTCCGCGTAGCGTGCCAGCACCCCAGGTCGGCCAGACCCAGGTCGCCGGTCAGCGGGCTGGCCGGCATCAACTGCCGGACCAGGTCCTTGATCCGCGTCTTGTGTTCGGCCCCGGCCCGGGTCAGCCGGTCGGTGGCCCGCACCCGCCGGTCGAGCGCGGCCTGCTCCGGCCGCGCCGGCAGCTGCAGCGGGCGCAGCCCGCCCGGGTCGACCAGCGGCAGCCGGGCCAGGGTCTCCGCGTCGATGCCGTTGGACTTCGCGTGCCGGGAGAAGAACGGCCGCAGGTCGGCCGCCTTCGCCGAGGACACCCGGTAGACCACATGCCCGCGGGCGGTGAAGAACACCGCGACCGGCAGCCACGCCGGCCCGGTCGGCTCGACCACCACCTCCAGCCGGGTCCCGGCCGCCGCCCCGGCCAACGCCGCCTGCTCCACCGCGGTCAGGCTGTCCACCGTCGGGTACGCCCGCCGGCGGCACACCTCCCCACCGTCCTCACGCAGCACCCGCACCGTGTGCGTCGAGGCGATGCCCAGGTCGATCCCCACCAGCCGCCGGTCCATCCCGCTCCTTCCCGCTCGTCGGACCCGACACCGGTCGGCCGCTCGGCGCGGCGCCTACTCGAGGACCCCGGTCCCAAGGAGCACGAGCCCAACGACGGCTCCCACTCATGTGCTGCAACCGGGCCAGGCCTCCACGGGCCGGCCCACTTCCCTCATCCGGGGCATCCGTGGCCGGGCCGGCGGTGGCAGTCAAGCGCACGAGGCCAGACCCCACACGAAGGAGGCCTCCCTCAGATCATTACTCGACGCCACACCCCCGAACCAACCGGGATGCTCATGCAACCCTGAGACCCCGGTGCCAATCAAGCTCCGGTGTCCCTACATGATCATGGGTCGGACGCTGGCGATGACGTCGCGGACGATGACGGGCCGGAGCGCTGCCAGGGATGGCGGTCACGTGGGCGTCACGTGGCAGACTCGCGCTCCGGTCTGCTTGCGGCCTGCCGGGAATGGCGGCCGGCTGGTCAAACCATCGCGGTTCGTCGTCGCCTGGTCATTTCCGGTGTGCCAGCCTCGTCGAGTGCTGAGCGCGGAGTTCGTCGATCGCTGGGTGGGCCGCTTACGGCGTGAGGTGCGGTGGCGGTGGCCATCTTCCTGGGCGGAAGCCACGTATGGGGCGAGGCCGGACCGGACAGCGATGTCGACTTCGACGTGCTGGTGCCGGACGCGCCGCGGAATGAGTGGCCGGCCTGGTACGACGTGCTCGGCGACCGGCTGGTCAGGTCCTTGGTGTCGCCGCCTCACGCACTCCTCCCGGCTGACCAGCGACTGCACGACCTGGCCGCGCGCATCGTCGCTGACCAGATCCACGTCCCAACTCGACCACGCCGGCGGTCGCCGACGCCTGCCACCGCATAGGCTCGCCCACCCTCGGGCCTACCCGAGTCGCTGTACCACGCCGCACATCTGCCGACGCCGACCCCGGACCGCGGGCCGAGCACACGGAATGCGGCAAAGTCGGATGTTCGGGGTTCGGCGAGGAGTCGCTCGCCAGGCCGCCGGCGTGGTGATCCGGCTCGGCGGCCGCTCGGGTTGTGGATCCAACCGCTGAGAAACCGTGGCGACGCGGACGCTGTGTTCGGCGAACGCTGCCGGGCGCTGCATCCCGCGGGCGGCGGGCATCGGCCCTACAGGCACCGCAGCGGGGACTCACCTCGACCGGCGAAGAGCCTGCGCGAGTCACGCGGTCGTGGCCCAGCGGGCGAAGCGACGCAGCGACCGGGTAAGGCCCCAGCGCACCGCGGGCCGTATCGCTGGCCAGCCCAGCCGGCCCAGCAGGCGGAGTGGCAGGTCCAGCGTTCTGACCACACCACGGTGGCGCCGGCGGGGTGCTCGCGTACGACGAACGCGCCGGTGCCCCGCACCAGCACGCCGTAGTGCATCACCAGGCAGACGTGCGGCGGCTCCCAGCGGGGTAACCCGCATCTTGTCCAGGATGCGCAGGCGCCCGATCCCGGTCACCGCCTCGATCTCGCCGCCGAAACCGCGGCCGTCCTGCACGGTGCCACGCACCCGGGTCCCCAGCGTCCACCTGCCCTGCCGATCCCAGTCGGTCAGCGCCGCCCAGACCCGATCCACCGGCGCCCGCACCTCCATCGACACCGACAACTCGACCATCGTCGCGAACTCCCGGGTCATGACACTCGCTCATCGCCAACATGGTCGCAGCCGGTGGGCGGACAGGAACCCTGCGATCTCGGCTCGGGGTTTGGGGAACCATCCGCAGCCGGCTGGCCTGGCGAGGACGACCCGCCGGCCCATGGCCAAACGCCCGGTCCACACCGCGCATCATGACGGTTCAGCAGCAGCGAAGCGGCCGCCCGCCACCGGCGGCGCAGCTGACCGCCACGTCACCGCCGGCAGAGCGAGACCAGGACGGGTACGCCGCCGGCAACGGCTACTGCCAGTGCCCAACCTGGCGACGGCGACACCGACGGGCCCGAACGCCCGGCGGCGGAAGCGGGTGGGTTCGGTGATGCAACGAGCGGCGTAAGCGTTGCGCGGCGAGTCGCCGTTCTGGGTGGTTTGAAGCGTCGTCACGCACCTGGTCGCGGCATCGCGGGCTGGCGGTGCGCTCCTCAGGCCGTGTGGCGCTCAGCGCAGCCGCGAGCGAGGCGTGGGCTGCAGGCGTAGCCGCTGCGGTGGGCCTGCCAGGCGAGCCCGTGGGTCGGGCTGGATCTCCTCCCGCCATCTCATACGTACGGCCTCACACCCGACCGGTCGGGTCGGTCCAACGAATCACCGATCACGGCGGCCACGGTAGCGACGTGCACTGACAATCCCTGGGCCGGCAGCGTTCGGATCCACCGTCAGGTCGGACAGCCTCGCCACTCCCTCAACTCCAGGAATCGACAAGCCGCACGATGCACGGTCCGCGGCAGATGCGTACGAACGGGTGGCGCCGCCAACTAGTGGATCAAGCCGTGTGACCATTCGGGAGCCCCGACCGTCGATGCCAGTGATCCCGTTCCACGTGTGCCATCGTGGAAGGCTGGCGAGATCGCCTACAGGAACCCGAACGTGGCGCCGAGGAGGGCAGGATGATCATCGTGGCTGGGGCGCTCTACCTCGACTGTCGCGGGCAACCGCGACCGGTGCTTGGCTGCGACGTTCGACGTCGCCTGCGAGGCGCGGCTAGCGCCCGGGTGCCTGGACTTCGTGCAGGCGCCTGATCCAATCGACCCAGAGCGCATCAACATCCACGAGCGGTGGGAGTCCGACGAGGACTTGCAACGGTTTCGGACCGGCGGAGGACCGGACCTAGATCTTCCCGAGCTCCGCTCGGCAGACGTTTACAAGTACTGCATATCCGCTGTCGAGGAGCCCTGGCCCCGCCAGGAGCGGTGGAACCCTCGCGGCAGCCGCCCCCGGCGGGGTCTCGGCGAGCACGCCCGGCGGCTAGAGTCGGACCGAGCCGCTCGGCGGCACGAGCGGGCGCCTGATCTTGGTGTCGGTAGAGCGTCCTGCGTTCTGGTGATCCGCTGCTGGGTGTTGTGGATCCTGGGATGTCGGCGGCAACGCATGCGACGCGGTGCGGGCCGACACTCCCGCACGTGTCTTCGTGCCCTGTCAATGAGGGCGCCCGGGCGTCCTGCCGGGCGCGACCTCCTGGGAGGTGCGGTAGGCCCGGCCCACCGTACGGTCAGAACCGGGTGTGCTCCAACCAGTGGTCGAGCAGCTTCGAGTCGCCGAGCACCTCGATGCGTGGATCGTCGGCCGGTATCCGGCGTAGCAGCAGGAGCAGCAGCTCGGCGGCCGCCGCCCGGACCGCCGCGTCGGCCTTGCCGTGCCCGGGCTGCCAGACCACACCGGAGGGGGTCAGCCGGACCAGCCACTCTCCGGCTTCGCCCAGCCCGTCGTCGGCGGCGTGGAAATGCAGCGACTCGCCGTGGCCGGGAAGATCGGCCAGCGCGGCGAGATCGGCGTCGTCCAGCGCGTACGGGATGATCTCCAGCCATTCGCAGATGCCGTCGGCTGCCATGTCGGCGGCCATCTGGACGGTCCGACCCACGGTGATCTCGGCATCGGCGCGGTGCATGACTGTCTCGTGCGCCATTCGTCGCACCCAGAAGCCGGCCGTCTGCTCCCCGGCCCAGCTCCATACCGGCAGGCCCGGTCCGGCCTCCCGGACCGCCTGCGCCAGCCGGGACGCACCGGCCAGCAGCCACGCCTCCCGGTCATCGGCCCGGTCCGGCATGTCCCGGTCGGGGGTGTCCCTGAACCGCACCAGCGACTGGGCTCGCCGGCTGACGATCGTGGCCGCCCAGCGATGCGCCCGCCCCAGGTGCTCAGTCAGCGTCGGCAGAGTCCACTCCGGACACGTCGGGACCGGCATCGTCGGGTCCGCGCCCCGGGTCACCTCGACGAATCGGGCCGCCTCGGCCTCCAGTTCCCGGTAGTACCGCTCGTACCCCAGCCTCGCCATGCTCGCCCTCCACGCCGTCGGCCGGCCAGGCAGCCAGCGTACCGACCGGCAGCAGTTCCGCCCGTCGTGCGCCAAACCTGGCGTCGCGGAGGCCGGTGGGTTCCCACAGCCCACACACCTCGGCTCCCGGACAGCACGGAAGTCCGGCGTTGACACCGCCCCCGTTCAGCGCTGAGCGACGGCCACGTCTCCCCGATGCAGCCAGTGCCCGACGTAGCCCGCCTTGCTCCGCGGCCGGGACGTCTTCCCGGACGGGCAGCTCTACGTCAACCTGCACAGGTACGACCGTGCCCGGCCGCGACCGGCGACCGGTACTGGCCGGGTTCCTGCCCGCGCTCGGTGTCGCCGGGCAGGACATCCCCACAGCCTCGGCCCGACGACGCTACGTCACCAACCGGATCCGCCTTCCAGTCGAGCGCTCAATCCGGCATGCGGCAGATGCGCGTACTTGATCATGATCGGTGGGTCGGTGCCGCGGTCCTATTCTCGCAGTATGCACCGGGTGTCGCTGGCTCATGTAGATGCGGTGGCGGTGACCACATTGATCGACAACTCCTTCGATGTTCTGTTGACGATCCCGGCGTGACCGCACCCGGTGAGCACGACCAGTCCCTTGTCCCGGACGGACAGCAGCACGGCCTGGTCGTCGTGGCCGGAGGACGTCGCGGTGGTCGGGTTCGACGACTCGGTCGCCAGACAGGAGGCCCGCCCGCCGCTGACCACGGCGCACCAGCCGGTCGAGGCGATGGCCCCGGGCGCTCGCCCTGACCCGCTGGACCGGATCGCCGACCCGGACCATCCGGTCACCTCGCAGGTGTTCCCACCCCGGCTGGTAATCCGGGAGTCCAGCTAGCGGCTCGGATGTCAGATTTGTCACACCTGGGCCGAGCGGGCGGCGTACATTGACCCAGCATCCAACCTCATCCCGACGGACCGGTGCCGGGTGTGGGACGTTGACTCGGGGAAGCTGGCGTACAAACCGTTCGCCGGCCATGACAGCAACGTCACGGCCGTGTCCATCGGAGCGCTGCACGGCCGACCGATCGCGGTGTCCGCAAGTGAGGACGAGACGCTGTGGGTGTGGGACCTGGATGCCGGCGCTCCGCTGGGAAGACTCGAAGGCCACCGCGACTTCGTCACCGCGGTGGCCCTCGGGCACCTGGGTGGCCGGCCGATCGCGGTCTCCGGCAGCCACGACAAGACGGTGCGGGTGCGGGACCTGGATAACGGCGCCCCGCTCGGCATGAACTGCTCGCGGCGCTACATGTTCTGGCCGAAGACTTCGACCAGAGACTTCCGGCTCTGCGGCCAAGGGCGTCGTGAGCGTTGACCGATACGCTGCCGTCATTGATAGCCAACGGCTTGAGCTCAGTGCCGCCGCCTGTTCGATTCCACAGCAGAGGTGATCTCCGGTGACCGCCTCGCTCCATCACCGAACGTCTCGAACATCTGCCCTCTGCCCTGTGGGGTGTCAGAAGTCGGCGCGGGCCTGTGACCTGCGCCGATGGCCATCCGGTGACTGCGGGATGATCGTGAGCCGGGTCGCTGCGGCTGCTTGGCTGTATCTGATCTTCGCCCGCCTTACCGGCTGGCTCGTGTTGCTTGCCCGGTCGACCGCGGCCAAAGACGCCGAACTGCTCGTGCTGCGCCAGGAGGTCGCCGTGCTGCGGCGGACCAACAGCAGGCCGCGACTGGATTGGGCGGACCGGGCGATCCTGGCCGCGTTGATCCGACGGCTGCCGAATACGATCAAGGACCACCGTCTCGTCACTACGGGCACGGTTCTGCGCTGGCATCGCCGCCTGGTAGCCCCAAGTGGACCTACCCGAACCGCATCGGCCGCCCGCCACTGCCCGAGGAGGTCGCCGCACTGATCGAGCGCCTGGCCAGGGACAACGCCTCGTGGGGATTCCAGCGCCTTCAGGGCGAGCTACGCAAGCTCGGTCACCGGGTCGCCTGCGGGGTGCAAGTCCGCGGTTGGGCGTGTTCGCGGGCGCGGCGCCGGTCCGAAACGCAGCTGCGGCGGTGACCTGCGCTTTCGGGGAGGGCAGCAGTGGCCGTCGGGGATGGCGCCGCAACGCCAGGTAGCGGTTGTGCTCGTCGCTGGCGTACTGGCGCTGCCGCGCAAAGGTGGCCGCGCCGCGAACATCGGCCCGGGATCGCCGGCTGTTGGCGCCTCAGCGCCGAGTAAATAGCGTTTCGTACGCCCGTCGGCCGGCGCCCCGCGTGGGCCTCGAGCCGCCGCCAAAGAGGTCGGTCAGCCGAGTCGCCGGTTGGTAGAACCGCCGCCCAGGCCGGTGCGTTCACAGCAGTTGCCGTGTCAGGCTGTTCGGTGGGCACGCTCTGTCGCGAGCGGGCCGGCGTGCGTGGCATTCGGTCACCGCGATGCCGGCAGGGTGGCACGACACCAGAACCTTCGACTGATAACCGACCAGCGCTGTCCCGGCAAGCAACTGGACCCGCGACACCTGGTCACCGTCGTCCTGCAGGCGGCGCGCCGCGCCCTGCAGGTATTCCTCCGCGTTCCCAGAGGGCATGGCAGGAGTTACTTGCCGGGTAGTGGGCGTGCGAACCCCACTCGTTTGCTTCCGCCGGGCCGGCGACTTGGCAACCTCCGTTGTGCCCCGGTCTGGCGCCTTCCCTGCCGACGCCAATATTGCGGCCGCATCGTCCTGTGCCGTCCGGACTTCGGCAAGGGTCGTGTCGAGTACCTTGAGGAGCCGCCTGGTGTCATAGGCGAAGCGGCTGGGGCTCAGCTCGAGGGCGTGACGACGCACCAGCTTGGCCAGGCTATCCGGCAGCTCATCGGCACGAGGCATCTTGGCCCCGTCAATCAGGATCGGGATGACGCGGACGTTGCGCGTCAGGGCAGCCTCGATCTCCACGCGCACGAAGTCATCGGGGTCGTCAAGGCGACGCCGCCCATGCGCGTCGGTGATCGTGAGCCACCGATCACCGATCAGCGCTAGCAGCACATCGCAGGACCCTACCGCGCGGGCGATCACCTGCACGAAGTCGTCGCCCAGTTGGATCGTGTCGACGTCCTTGAAGATCTGGCCGCCGCCGAAGTGGTCAGCGAGTCGGTCGAAGAGCCAGCCGGCCGGGTAGGCGGTCTCCTCCCGCCGGTAGCTGATGAAGACGCGGCCCTGAGATGGTGCAGCAGATTCAGCCATGAGCCCTACCTCGCGACCGCCGACCCCGCGTCTCCGCGAGGGTCGATGCGAACAAGAGGAGGATGGGCCGGCAGCGAAGCTGCGAGGACATGGCGCTTCGCACCGGGCACCACCCCCAAGCGGCAACCCGCCGATGAACGTCTAAGTAGAGCACCCGAGAACACCTGATGATACGGATCGCTCGCGCGGGCGGTGTTGTGGACGACGCGCGGGGTTGTCGGCGGCCACGTGAAGCTCCCCGTGTGCGGTCATGGGATTTCGTTCTGTCGCTGATCTTGTGATCGGCTGACCGGCGTGTCCTACCCGGGCTGATGATCAAGCTGGTGATCGTGTGCGTGGTGCGATCTCGGTGGTCTTGGAGTTCTGTTGCCGCATCTGGCCGGCGTCGTCGTGGAGCGGATCAGCCGGGCTGGGAACGTGGTTCGCATCGCTGCCCGCTCCCGCGCCGAGACGGCCGCCTGCCCGCACTGCGAGGTGGCCTCGTCTCGGGTGCACGGCCACTACACCCGGCGGCTTGCCGACCCGGCCGTCGCCGGCGCTCAGGTGGTGATCAGCCTGGTAGTAAGGCGGTTCCGGTGCGAGGATGCGGACTGTTCGGCCGTGACGTTCACCGAGCAGGTGGCCGGGCTGAGCAGCCCGCACGCCCGGTACACCCCACCGGCCCGGCGAATGGTGCAGACCATCGGGCTGGCGCTGGCCGGCCGCGCCGGGGCCCGGCTGGCCGCCGGTATCGGGATCGCGGCCGGCCAGGACACCCTGCTGCGCAGCATCCGCGCCCTGCCCGATCCACCCGTAGGCGTGGTGCGGGTGCTGGGCGTCGACGATTTCGCGATACGCCGCGGCCACGTGTACGGCACCGTCCTGCTCGACCTGGACAGCCGCCGGCCGGTCGACCTGTTCGAAGGCCGCGACGCCGAACCGCTGGCCGACTGGCTGGCCGCGCATCCGGGCACCGAGGTGATCTGCCGGGACCGGTCGGACGAGCTGATCCAGGAGGTGATCGACCCGTCGCTGTCGACGCGGCACCCTTCCGCCTGTGGGTGCCCGGAACTCGGCTGCCTTGCTGACCTGCTGCTTCGCGGCGGGGTTGGATCGGGCATGATCCGGTCCCGTGGCGCTGCGGCTGGTCTATCTGATCATGTGTCGGCTCGTCGGCTGGATGGTGCTGCTGGCTCGGTCGGAGGCCGCCAAGGATGCCGAGATCCTGGTGTTACGGCACCAGCTGGCCCTCCTGCACAGGCAGGTGGGGCGGCCTCGGCTGTCGTGGGCAGACCGGGCGGTGATCTCAGCGCTGGCCCGCCGCCTTCCCCGCGCCCGGCGTGCGCGGATGCTGGTCACTCCGGAGACGGTCCTGCGCTGGCACCGGCGGCTGGTGACCCGGCGGTGGACCACCAGCGGTGTGTTGCGATTTCCGGGCGCTCTGCCCGAGGTATGGAACGCCCCGCCGCGCAACCCCAACTTCACCGGCCGCGCCCGCCGAACTTGACCGGCTGTACGCCGGCCTAGCCGAGCATCCCGCGGTCACCGTCCATGCGCTGCGGGGGATGGGCGGAGTGGGCAAACACAGACGGTGATCGAATACGCACACCGGCACGCCGACGACTACGACTTGGTGTGGTGGATCAACGCCGAGAACACCTCCGCCGTTGCCGACCAGTTCGTCCCGCTGGGCGCCGAGTTCGGCCTGCCAGCGCTGGCCGACCCGGAAGCGACGGTGCGGGCGGGTTCAGCGCACATTGCGGACTCGCCGCCGCTGGCTACTGATCTTCGACAATGCCGAATCCGCGCGGGACATCCGACCGCTGCTGCCGGGTGGGCCTGGACACATCCTCATCACGACCCGGCGTGGCGGCATCCGCGCCGTCTGCGATGTGCTGGAGTTGGACACGCTCGACCGAGCGGAAGCGGTCGCTCTGCTGCGGCGGCGCGTGCCCGGGCTGACGTCATCGGAGGCAGAACGGATCACGGCGAGGCTCGGGGATCTGCCGCTGGCCCTCGATCAGGCGGCCGCGTTTCTTGATCAGACTGGTGCTCCCGCTGAGGAGTACGTGCGGCTGCTCGATACCCGCGCCGCCGAGTTGTACGGCCGAGGCCGCCCCACTGATCATCCGGAGACGGTGGCCACTGTCTGGTCGGTGTCCTTCGACCGGCTGCGGGTCTCGACGCCGGCCGCGGTGCAATTGCTGGAGCTGTGCGCGTGGCTCGCGCCCGAGCCGATCCCGCTGGACTTGTTCACCGGCCACCCCGACCTGCTCCCCCAGCCGCTTGCCACGAGTGCCGCCGACCCGGTCGCCTTCAACGAGGCTGTCGGCGCCCTCGTCGACTACTCGCTCATTCGACGGGCCGGCGGCATGATCGTGGTCCACCGGCTCGTGCAGGACGTGACCCGTCACCGCGCTATCGAGGAAGCCTCGACGACCGACCGGTCGTTGCCGATGGTGCTGGCGCTGTTGCGTGCCGATCTTCCCGGCGACGTATGGGGAGTCCCGGAGAGCTGGCCGCGGTGGCGGCTGCTGCTCACGAACGTCCTGGCCGCTACCCGACGCGACGACAGCACCCGCGGGGATGACCTCGGCTGGCTGCTATCACAGGCCGGCACGTACCTATCCAGCCAGGGTCGGACCGCGGAAGCCCTGCCCCTCCATCAACGGGCGCTACGCATCCGGGAGGCAGCGCTCGGCCCGGACCACCCCGACGTCGCCACCGCCCTCAACGACGTCGGCTGGACACTCTCAGCGCTCGGCCGCGCCGCGGAAGCCCTGCCCTTGCAGCAGCGGGCACTGCGCATCCGGGAGGCGGCGCTCGGCCCGGACCACCCCGAGATCACCGGCGCCCTCGCCTACGTCGGCAGGGCGCTGTCCACGCTCGGCCGCGCCGCGGAAGCCCTGCCCCTCCATGAGCGGGCGCTACGCATCGACGAGGCGGCGTTCGGCCCGGACCACCCCGAGGTCGCCACCGACCTCAACCTCATCGGCTGGGCGCTGTCGGCGCTCGGCCGCGCCGCGGAAGCCCTGCCCCTGCAGCAGCGGGCGCTGCGCATCGACGAGGCAGCGCTCGGCCCGGACCACCCCGACGTCGCCACCGACCTCAACGAGGTCGGCCGGGCGCTGTCAGCGCTCGGCCGGAACGCGGAAGCCCTGCCCCTCCAGCAGCGGGCGCGACGCATCTGGGAGGCAGCACTCGGCCCGGACGCGGACGTCGTCGCGGGCTCCGACACGCGCACACCGCCGTGGAAAGCTCGACGTCAGGCATCCACAGGCTCCGCGACGTCCGAGGATAAGTCCAAGGATACTAGGCCAACCGGGCAAGACACCCCCGTACCGCCGAGTCCGCAGTAGCCGTTCTTATTGCGCCAAAGGTACTGCTGGTGTCAGTAGTCGTGCTGGGGGGTCTGTTGCGTCGACCGAAGACCTCGGAGCGGTCCGTACGAGCAGACTGTGTGGATGCGTCGACGTCGCAGGGCGAGACCGGTGATCGAGAGGTCTGCGTTCGCCGGGTTTCGGTTCCCGCCGGAGATCATCACTGTGGCGGTTCGGTGGTACCTGCGGTACGGGCTGTCCTACCGGGAGGTGGAGGAGCTGCTGGCCGAGCGGGGCGTCGAGGTGGACCACGTGACGGT
>WNFX01005016.1_pt1 | contig 12856 bp, 12 predicted proteins | sample 5400111 | NCBI WGS metagenome assembly WNFX01 (sample SAMN13153363, study PRJNA577476) | soil metagenome | isolation source: 40 cm soil or saprolite under grassland replicate 1 | place: USA:California | collected 2016-06-15
TACCCGCCCGACGCGGAGCTCGTGCGCAAGGCGCTGGCGGCGGTGTTCGGCGACGGGGTCGACCGCTACCAGATCGAGAAGCGCTGCCTGCGGGTCGACGACCAGGAGCTCGTCTGGGGCGCCTGGGACTTCTCGCTCATCCGCGACGTCCGGGGCAGGCCCGAGCTCGCCATCGCGATGGTGCGCGACCTCACCGAGGCGATGCGCTCCGAGCACGAGCGGCGCTTCTTCGAGTTCATGCTCAGGATCATCGGCGAGGCGGACGACAGCGACGCCATGCTCGCGGCCGCGGTCCAGTCGATCTGCCATTTCACCAGATGCGGAATGGGCCAGGTGTGGGTACCCGCCGGCGGCTCCCTGGCGTGCAGCCCGGCGTGGTACTTCAGCGGCTACGGCTTCGACCGGCTCCGCTCCGCGAGCGAGCTGCTCAGGTACGAGCGCGGCACCGGGCTCCCCGGACTGGTGTGGGCGACGGGGCAGCCGTGCCTGCTCCGGGACGTCGACGACCCGGAGCGGTTCGACCGGGCCAGCCTGGCGGGCCGGGCCGGCGTCCGCGAGGCCATGGCGGTCCCGATCCAGACCTCGTCCGGGCTCGTCGCGATCCTCGAGTTCTTCGTGACCTACGACCGTGCCGGGGAGCCGGGACGCCTCGAGCGGATCTCGAGAGTGGTCGGCGGGCTCGGCCCGCTCATCGAGCGCAAGCGCGCCGAGGAGGCGCTGCGGGGATCGGAGGAGCGGTTCCGGGGAGTGACCGACGCCGCCACCGACGCGATCGTCTCGGCCGACGGCGACGGACGCGTGCGCTCGTGGAACAAGGGCGCCGAGCGGATCTTCGGCTGGCGCGCGGACGAAATGCTGGGCCGCCCGCTGACGATAATCATCCCCGAACGGCTGCGCGCCCTGCACCAGGAGGGCATAGCACGGGTCCGCCAAACAGGGCGCTCGGCGCTGGCGGGCAGCGTCGTCGAGCTCACCGCGCTCCACAAGGACGGCACCGAGCTCCCCGTCGAGCTGTCGATCGGCATGTGGACCTCCAGCGAGGGACCCGCGTTCTCCGGGGTGATCCGCGACGTCACCGAGCGCAAGCGCGCCGAGGAGGCGCTGGCCACGGCCCACCGGGAGCTGGAGCGCACCAACGCCGAGCTCGAGACCTTGGTGTACAGCGCCTCGCACGACCTGAAGAGCCCGATGGTGTCCCTGCTCGGGTACCTCGAGTACCTGAAGCTCGACTTCGGCGAGGCGCTGGGCCAGGAGGGGCGCCGCTACGTCGAGCGCATCGCCGACTGCACCATGTACATGCAGCGGCTCATCCACGACCTGATCGACCTCTCGCGCGTGGGCCGCCTCTCCGGCGACGTCGGCGAAGTCGACCTCGCCGACGTCGTCCGCACCGTCGTCGACGAGGTCTCCGTGGCGCAGCCGGCGACCGCGTTCCACGTCGGGCGGCTGCCGGTCGTCCTCGCCGATCCGGTGAGCTTCCGTCAGCTCTTCACCAACCTGGTGGAGAACGCGGTCCGCCACGGCGGCAGGGACGACCTCAACGTGACGATCGAGGCCACGAGCCATGTGGACGGCTCGTTCGAGCTCTCGGTCCGGGACGATGGCAAGGGCATCCCGCCCGAGCACCGGGAGCGCGTGTTCGGGGTCTTCGAGCGTCTCGAGGGGCCGTCCACCACCTCCGGGACCGGGATGGGCCTGGCCATCTGCCGCAAGATCGTCGAGCTGCTCGGCGGGAGCATCGCCATCGTCGGCACCGGCGGGACGGACGGCACCGGCGGGACGGACGTGCGGATCGCGCTGCCCACCGCCGTCCTCGGCCGCTGGCCCGCGCCCCGCCCGGGCACTGCACTGCTGCTGGACCGCGGGGCGCTGACGTGAGGACGCTGCGCGTGCTGCTGGTGGAGGACGACGACGACCACGTCTTCCTGATCCGGCGTGCCCTCCGTGACCTGGGCGACGCGACGGTCGCCGTCGACGTCGCCCGGACGGGGGAGGAGGCCCTCGAGCGCCTGCGTCGCGGCCGGTTCGACAGCCAGGCGCTCCCGGAGCTGGTCCTGCTCGACCTGAAGATACCGCGGCTCGACGGGTTCGAGGTCCTGCGCGGGATCCGCGCCGACCGCACCCTGCGCTCGCTCCCGGTGGTGGTGCTGACGTCCTCGGAGGAGGAGAGCGATAGGGAGCAGGCGCTGCGGCTCGGTGCGACCTGGTACGTGTGCAAGCCCGTGGACGGCGCGCGCTTCCGGACCGAGGTGCAGCAGGTCGCGGCGCGATGGGCGTGGGCCCAGCCGTAGCCGGCCGACGCTCACCACCCCCTCCGGGGTCGGCCCTCGAGCTGGCCGACCCGCTCCAGCACCTGGAGGCCGAGCAGCTCGCGCTCGGCGGGGTCCAGGCGGCGCAGCTCGGGGACCACCAGCGCTTCGGCATCGCGGGCGTGCTGGCGGAAGACCTGCGTGAGCACGCGCACCTTGGCGTCGTAGCCGCGGTCGGCCGGGATCATGCCGCCCAGCTCGACCAGGAGCAGGTCCAGCAGGTGGTCCTGCTGGAGCTGGCGCTCGGTCTCGCCGTCGTGGCGGCCGGTCCGGGCCCGGACCGCCGGATAGACCAGCTCGTCCTCGACCGCGACGTGGGTGGCCAGGGCCCGGGCGATGGCGTGCACGGCCCGGTGCTGCCGGGCGTGGCTGCCCTCGGCGGCCTCGTACGCGTCGAACTGCCGCTCGACGCGGTCGTGGAGGGCCACCAGCACCCGGGCGGCGTCCACGTCGACGGGGACCAGGGTGGGGGCGGGGGCGCCGGCGGGCCCGGCGCGGGGGATGGCGGCTGCGGTTGCCTGCGACATTGGGAGCCTCCGTGACGTGTAGCCGGCGGACGCTTCGATGGTGCCGCCCGGACGGGGTTTCGTCGTCGGCCGCGCGGCGGCTCTTCGCCTACCTCGCTCGGCGCACGGCGACCGGGCCGCCTGCGACCGGCGTCGTACCCTGGCCGAGCTGCCCGGGCGGATAATGCGTATCTTCGCGCCGAACGAGCGGAACCAGTCTGGCTTCTCCGGCGTGGGCGGCGGCGGGTCGACCGGCGGGACCGGCACGAGCTCCTTGTCCTCCGGCACCTCGTCGCGGGGGAGCCGGGCGCCTTCGCGGAGAGGCCCCTCAGACGACGCCGCCGGCGCGCAGGCGGGCGACCTGCTCCTCGGGGAAGCCCAGCTCGCTCAGGACCTCGTCGGTGTCCGCCCCAAGACCTGGGGGGAGCCGGCGCACCTCGGGGACGCCTGATCCGTAGCGCACCGGGTGCCGCAGCACCCGCACCCGTCCCGCGTCAGGGTGGTCCATTTCGAGGACCGGGTCCAGATGCTTGAACGCAGGGTCCTCGACCACCTGGGGATAGAAGGACACGGGCGCGCACCACGCGCCGTGCTCGCGCAGGAGCGCCACCCACTCGTCGGTGGTCCGCTCGGGGAAGATCGAGGCGAGCACCCGCCAGATCTCCTCCCGCTTGCTGGTGGTCAGCGCCGGGTCCTCGTACGGCTGGAGCTCCGGGGGGTTGCCGAGCGCCTCGCTGAGCACCTTGACGGGAGTGAAGGACAGGACGAGGTAGCCGTCACTGGTACGGTAGGTGCCGTACGGGGCGGGATGGAACGAGGAGCCGAGGCCGCCGCTCGGTCGCTGCACCACCGAGCCGTTGAGGTGGTAGACGAGCGGCTCCGTCTCCAGGTCGACCGCGGCTTCGAGCAGCGAGACGTGGAGCCGCTGCCCCTCACCGGTCCTGGCCCGGTGGTAGAGGGCACCGAGGATGCCGAGGGCGAGCAGCGCCGCGCAGTGCTGGTCGACGACGGCGGCGCCCGCGGGCGTCGGGAGGTCGCCGCTCCGGCCGGTCACCGACGCCAGCCCCGACAGCGCCTGGACGATCAGGTCCTGGCCGGGCAGGTCGCGGTACGGGCTGTCCTCCCCGTACCCGGTGGCCGACGCGTAGACGATTCCCGGGTTGACCTTCCGCACGGCGTCGTAGTCGAGGCCGAGGCGCTCCATGACCCCGGGCCGGAAGTTCTCGACCAGGACGTCGGCCGTCCGGAGGAGCCGGTGGGCGACCTCACGGGCGTCCGGGTGCTTGAGATCGAGCGTCACACTGCGGACGTTGCGATGGGCCAGCAGGTAGAAGGCGCTCGTCCCGTTCAGGAACGTGTCAGCGCCCGACCAGGTCCGCTCCCACGCTCCGGTCCCCGGTGGCTCCACCTTCACCACGTCCGCCCCCATGTCGGACAGGTACTGCACGGCGGCCGGCCCGACCAGGAACTGGGTGAAGCTGAGGATCCTGGTCCCGGAGAGCAGCGACAGCGCGGGCTGGGTCACTGGTGCACCCTCCTCAGCTCGGCCCGCGGAGCCGGCTCGCATTGGGGCCGAGCTCGCCCGAGAGCGAGGCGGCCACCTCCAGGACCGCGTCCGTGTGCTCGGCCAGCCGCGGCTGGATCCGCGAGGACGGCCCCGAGATGCTGATGGCGGCGCACGTCTGCCCGCGCTCGTCGACGATCGGGGCGCCCAGGCACATCAGCCCCTCCTCGATCTCCTCGCGGTCGACCGCGTAGCCGTTCTCGGCGACCTTCTCGACCTCGTTCCGGACGGCGTCGGGGTCGGTGATGGTGCTCGGCGTGAAGCGCCGGAGCTGGGCACCGTAGATCGCCCGCCAGCGCTCGTCGTCCTCGAGCCCGGCGAGCAGTATCTTGCCGAGGGCCGTGCAGTGCAGGGGCACTCGCCTGCCCACCGAGGACGGCATGCGCAGCGGCCGGTCGCTCTCCACCTTCTCGATGTAGAGCACCTCCCCCTCCGCGAGCACCGCCAGGTGCGCGGTCTCGCCGGTCCGCTGCACCAGGCGCTCCAGCTCCCTGAGGACGACCTGGCGGATCGCGCCCCAGGCCGGCACGGCCGACCCGAGCTCGAAGAGCCTCCAGCCCAGCGCGTACCGGCCGCCCTCCACCAGCCGGACAAAGCCCTCTGCCTCCAGGGTGACCAGCAGCCGGTGCACGGTGCTCTTGTGCATGTCGAGCTCCCGGCTCAGATCGGTCACCCCGAGCTCAGGACGGTCAGGGCCGAAGCAGCGGAGGATCCGGAGTGCGCGGCGAACCGATTCCACCGGCGGGGTGAGCGCATTTCCGGGGTCAGGGGCGGAGCCCCCGCCCGACCCCGTTCGCCGCCGTGTGCCTGGGTCCCTTCTCACCATTGGTCCCGCTCCTTGACAGGCATGCGCAGTCGCACTATAAGACTACGTGTCCCGTGTAACAAGACAACGTTCTGAACAGAACAGCGTCCCAATAGGGGGCAAAGGTGACCCACAGCCCGGCGATACAGCGGACCCGGAGCGGCCGGTCCAGGGCGGCCAGCGCAGCGCGACTGCTCGCCCTGGTCGCGACCGTCGTGCTGGTCGTGGCAGCCTGCGGAGGCGGTGCGAAGTCCACGACCCCAGAGAGCGTGCAGGCCGCCAAGACGGCGCTCGACCGCCAGAAGCTGCCCGACTGGGTGCACAAGCCCCCGATCGGCGACGTGAAGACCCGCGGCAATGTCGGCGAGTCCCCCACCTGGTACAGCGACGTCACCCTGTCCGACCAGGACCTTCAGACCATCCGCTCGAAGCGGTACAAGGCAGCATTCCTGAACTGGGATTCCTCCGCCTACAACCAGGCGATCTACCAGGGCGCCAAGGATGCCTTCGAGGCAATGGGCGTCAACGTCGTGGCCGAGACGAACTACAAGTTCAACAGCGCCCAGCTCCAGACCGACGTCCTCAACGTCATGGCCCTGCAGCCGGACATCCTGCTGTACAGCGGCGTCAACCCGGTCTCGGACCGTGCCGCATTCCAGCCCGCCATCAGGGCGGGGGCGTCGATCGTCTCCTACGCGAACGCTCCGGGCGACTGGACGACCGGCCGACCGAAGAACTTCGTCACGCTGATCTCCTATGACACCTTCGGCATGGGCGCGGCAGTGGCCGACGAGGTGCACAAGCAATTCCCGAACGGCGCCAATCTCGGCGCCATCTACTTCGCGGCCGACTACAAGCTCGTGAACGAGCGGGAGAAGGGCTTCTTCGACCAGCTCGCCAAGTACCCGAACCTCAAGCTGGTGGCCAAGGAGCCGATGACCGACCCGTACAAGACCCAGGACATTGCCACGGCCATGATCGCCCGCCACCCCGACATCAACGTCGTCTTCGCCCCTTGGGACCTGCCGGCCGAGGGTGTCTCGGCCGCCCTGGACGCGGCTGGCCGCAAGGACGTCAAGATCGCCTCGATCGACCTCGGCTTCACCGGCGCCCGGCAGATCGCCAGCGGCGGGCACATCTTCGTCGAGGGGTCGGACCTGGTCTACGAATGGGGCCGGACCGGCGCGATCGCCGCCGCCCTGCACCTGCTCGGAAAGCCCGTGCCGCCGTATATCGTCGTGCCCGTCTCGGCGGTCACCAAGAAGACCCTCAAGGACGGCTGGACCCTCGCCTACGGCCCCCACGTCCCGCTCCCGCCCGAGGTGGTCAAGGCGCTTGGCTAGCGGGGACGGGTCGGGGTCGGTGGCCGTGCCCGATCCGACCGCCGGGGACGACCAGGCGGGGTTCGCGCTGCGGATGCGCGGGGTCGTCAAGACCTTCGGCCGCACGCAGGCACTTCGGGGCGTCGACTTCCAAGTGCGGAAGGGGACCGTCCACGGCCTGGTCGGGGCGAACGGAGCCGGCAAGTCGACCCTCATGAAGATCGCCGAGGGCGCGGTCAGGCCGAGCGCCGGTGAGCTGCTCGTCGGCCCGACGAGGATCGCCTTCTCCGAGCCCGGGGAGGCCCGCGCGTCCGGGCTCGGCATGGTCTTCCAGGAGCGCAGCCTGGTCCCGACGCTCTCGGTGCTCGACAACATCTTCCTCAACGCCGAGCGGACCCTGCCAGGACGGCTGGTGCACGTCCGAGCCGAACGGGCCGAGGCCTCCAGGCTGTTCGAGCGGCTCGGCACCTCCGTTCCCCTCGACGCCGAGGTCGGCCAGCTCGGCATCGGCGAGCAGCAGATGGTCGAGCTCGCCAAGGCGCTGCGCCTGGCCAAGGTGGCGCTCGTGCTGGACGAGCCCACCAGTGCGCTCTCCGACCACGAGGTGCAGCGCCTGTTCGGCATCGTCCGGCAGATCGCGGCCCTCGGGACCGGGGTGGTGTTCATCACCCACCACCTGAACGAATTGTTCGACCTCTGCGACGAGGTCACCGTGCTCCGGGACGGCAGGGTCAGCCTGTCCTGCCCGGTGCGCAGGACCGACATGGTCAGCCTGGTCCGTCACATGGTCGGGGAGGACCTCGCCCGCGGCCTCCCCGAGCCGGCCGCCCGCGCCGCGCCCCCACCCGGTCAGGCGGCGCTGCGGGTCGAGGAGCTCTCGGTCCCCGGCCGGCTCACCGGCGTGTCCTTCGACATCGTGCCGGGCGAGATCCTCGGCGTGGCCGGCTTGGCGGGCAGCGGGCGCAAGGAGCTGCTGCGGGCCCTGTTCGGCGCGGCCCCCGTCTCGGGCGGCCGGATCCGCGGCCCGAGCGGCGACCTCCGGCTGCGGGCCCCCGCCGACGCCATCCGGCGCGGCATCTTCCTGGTCCCCGAGGACCGGCACCGACACGGCCTGGTCGTCGACCACTCGGTCGAGGCCAACGTGACCCTCCCCCTTCTCGGCCGCCTCCGGCGCGGACTGCTGTACGACCGCCGGCGGAGCACGCGGCTGACCCACTCGGCCGTCCGGGAGCTGGCCATCAAGGCGGAGGGCCCGGAGCAGCCGGTCGCCGCCCTGTCAGGCGGCAACCAGCAGAAAGTGGTCGTCGCCAAGGCCCTCAGCGCGGGGAGCCGGCTCCTTCTGCTCGACGAGCCCAGCTCCGGGGTCGACGTGCGCACCGCGGCGGAGCTCCGCGAGCGGGTCCGCCGGTTCGTCGACGACGGCAACGCCGCCGTCTGGAGCAGCTCCGACCTCCACGAGCTGGTGGCCGTCGCCGACCGCCTGCTGGTCCTGGTGGACGGCAGGCTCAAGCGGGTCCTGGCGAACCGGCCCGCTCCGGTCTCCGCGGAGGCGCTCACCCATGCCATCCAGCGGGAGGACCCGGCAGCGGAAGGGGGCGCCACGTGACGCGCAGCGACACCGCCGTGCCCGTGACCCGGGCGTCCCGGGTCCGCCTGCTCACCGGGACGGTGCTGCGAGGCGTCGGCCGCAACAGCTCCACCCCCCTGCTGGCGGTCGTCTGCTCGACGCTCGCGACCTTCTGGTTCCTGCTCAGGGACACCGCCTTCATCAGCCCCAACAACCTGCTGAACGTCGTGCAGGCCAACGCGCCGGTCTGCGTGATGGCGGTCGCCACCGTTTTCGTGATCAGCGCGGGCGAGATCGACCTGTCGTTCGCCTCGGTCATCCCCCTGGCCGCCTACGTGGCCGCACTGCTGTTACGCTGGGACCAGGCGCTGATCGTCGCGGTGCTCGGCGGGCTCGGCGTCGGCGCCTGTGTCGGCTTGATCAACGGGTTGATCACTGTGGGCCTGCGCATGCCGTCGTTCATCGTCACGCTGGGCATGATCGGGGTCGCCCAGGGCGCCTCGCAATGGATCACCCGCACGCAGGCCGTCCCGGTCGTCGACACGGCGTTCGCCACCGTCTTCGGCGCCGGCAGCCTCGGGCCGGTCCCGGTGCTGGCGTTCTGGACGGTGGCCGTCGGGGCGCTCGGCTACGTCCTGCTCAACCGGGTGCCGTTCGGCAAGGCCGTGCTCGCCACGGGCGGGAACCCCACGGCCGCCGGCTACTCCGGCATCCGGGTCTCCCGCGTCAAGGTGACGGTCCTGGTGATGAGCGGGCTCTCGGGCGCCCTGGCCGGCCTGTTGTACGCCGGGCGGCTCCAGGGTGCCCGCTACGACCTGGGAGCCGACGACCTGCTGACGACGCTCGCGGCCGTCATCATCGGCGGCACCGCCCTGAGCGGCGGCCGCGGCCGTGTGATCGGCGCCATCTTCGGCGCCCTGCTGATGGGGTTCCTCAACAACGGGCTCATCCTTCTCGGTCTCGACGTCCCCCAGCAGCTCATGTTCCGAGGCGCCATTATCGTCATCGCAGTCGCGCTCAGCGCCCGAGGCTCCGTGCGCCGATGAACGGAGCCAGTGAGGACAGTGGCACGTGGACACCATGCAGCTCGTACAGGTCCGGGAAGTGGACGGCAGCCTGCGGGTGGGCCTGGTCGAGGACGGCGCCGTCTTCGACCTGACCCGCGCCGACCCCGTCCTCGCCGGCTCCGCCCTCCGCCTCGTCGAGGCGGGCCAGAACCGCCTGCTGCCGATCCTCCAGCGGCTCAGGGCCGGGCTCGGGGCGAGCCGGCCCGCCTGGCGCTATGAGCGGCTCGACCGTCCGCCCGGGACCGGTCCCCACCTGCTCGCGCCGGTCCAGGCGCCGGAGGTGTGGGGGGCCGGGGTGACCTTTGAGCGCTCCCGCCAGGCGCGGGTCGGGGAGACCCTGGCCGACGCGGACGTCTACTCGCGGGTCTACGAGGCCGACCGGCCCGAGCTGTTCCTGAAGACCTCCAACATGCTGCGGGTCGTCGGGCCGCACGGCCGCATCGGGGTGCGCAGCGACTCCAGGTGGACCGTGCCCGAGCCGGAGCTGGCGCTGGTCATCGGCCCGGACGGGCGGATCGCCGCCTACACGGCCGGCATCGACGTGACCGCTCGCGACATCGAGGCCGCCAACCCGCTCTACCTGCCCCAGGCCAAGATCTTCCGCGGCTGCTGCGCGCTCGGCCCCACCCTGGTGGTGAGCGACGACCGGGTGGACATCGCCGGGTGGACGGTCCAGCTCCGCATCAGCACCAGCACCAGCGTCCGCTTCCAGGCCGCCGTCTCCCTGGCCAAGATGCGGCGCTCCCCCCAGGAGCTGATCGAGTACCTCTGCCGGGACAACGAGGTGCTCCCGGGAACGGTCCTGCTCGCCGGCACCGGGATCGTCCCCGAAGACGACCTGGCCCTGGGGCCGGGCGACGTGGTGGAGGTGTCGGTCGGACCGGTCGGGACGCTCACCGTCGGCGTCGGCGCGCAGCACGAGGCGGCCGCCGGTGCCGGCTGACGCAGCCGCCGGCGCCGAGCTCGCCGAGGTGTGGGCCGGCTACCTGGCGGCGGCCGAGCGGGAGCGCCGGGCCGGCGAGACCCGCTCCGAGCGGGACTTCCCGCACTTCACCGAGGGCGGCTCCTGGCGGCTGCTCGCAATCGACCGGCGCAGCGCCTGGCGGCAGGACGTGTACGACCACGGCAACTGGACCGCCGGCTTCTGGTACGGCGTGATGTGGCTGCTCGCCGCCGGCTCCGGGGACGGCCGCGCCGCCGGGCTGGCCCGGTCCCGGCTGCCCCTGCTGGCGACCCGGGCCGGGGACTGGACCACCCACGACCTCGGCTTCCTGTTCTTCCCAGGGTTCGTGCTCGGGCGCCAGGCCGGCCTGCTGCCGGACCACGAGGACGGCCCGGCCAGGCAGGCGGCGCGGACGCTCGCCGGGCGCTTCAACCCGCGCGGCCACTACCTCCAGGCATTCGGACCGGTCGGCGACCCGCGCTCGGCGGGGACCAGCACCATCGACACGATGATGAACCTGCCCCTGCTGTGGTGGGCGGCCGGGCACGGCGAGGACCCCGGCCTGCTCGCGGCGGCCCGCTGCCACGCCCGCACCTCGGCCCGCCTGTTCGTCCGCCCCGACGGCACCACGTTCCACCTGCTGCGGTTCGACCCGGTGTCGGGCGCGGTCCTGGACCGGGGCACCTTCCAGGGCGCCACGGACACCTCCTGCTGGTCCCGAGGCCAGGCCTGGGCGGCCTGCGGGTTCGCATGGGCGTTCGCGGTCACGGGCGAGCCCGAGCTGCTCCGTGCCGCCGAAGTCACCGGCGCCTGCTTTTTCGAGCGGCTCCCGCCCAGCGGCATCCCTCCCTGGGACTTCAGCGACGCAGCCGCGGACGCGCCCCGGGACGCCAGCGCGGCCGCCGTCGGCGCCCTGGGGGCGCTGATCCTCGGCCGGGTCCACCCGGACCCGGACGCGCGCTCGCGCTGGCACCTGACCGCCACCGCCACGCTCGGCAAGCTCGGCTCGGCGTGCCTGAACCTGGACGGCACAGGCGACGGCATTCTCCTTCGGAGCTGCTACTCCAAACCCCACGGCCTCGGTCTGGACGGGGCCACCGCGTGGGGCGACTTCTACCTGGGCCTGGCCCTGGCACTCGGCGTCGGCGCCGTGGCGTTCGAGGCCGTCGTCGGGCCCGCCGGCCCCTGACCCTCGTTCCGTACCGACCAAAGGGAGACTCTGGCCATGGAGGCTGCAACCCGCCACGACGTCGTCCGGGTCGACCTGCGCGGCCCCGTCGCGGTCGTCACCATCAGCCGCGCCGCCAAGGCCAACGCGCTGGCCATGGAGCACAAGCAGGCGCTCGCCACCGCGGTGGAGGCCACCGCCGGGCGCGACGACGTCAAGGCGGTGGTGCTGACCGGCGAAGGGGGGCGCTCGTTCTGCGCCGGCAGCGACCTCGCCGAGATGCAGGGCTTCGACGCGGCCGGAATGCACGCCATGCTCGCCGCGGAGCGGGCGATGTACCTGGCCGTCCTGCGCGCGCCGAAGCCGGTCGCGGCGGCGGTCAGGGGCTACGCGCTGGGAGCGGGCCTGAACCTCGTGCTGTGCTGCGACTACGCGGTCGGGTCGACGGACGCGCGGTTCGCCGCGCCCGAGCTCACCCTCGGCGTCACCGACCCGCTCGAGGGCCTGCTGCTGCCATGGGTCGTCGGGCTGGGGCACGCCCGGTCGCTGTACTACACCGGCAGGCGGCTGGACGCCGACGAAGCGCTCCGGCTCGGCGTGCTCCACGAGGTCGTCGACCCGGACCGCTGTCTCGACCAGGGCGTCCAGGTGGCCCAGCGGCTCGGCGAGCTGCCGGGCACCGGCTTCGCGGTCCACAAGCGGCTGCTGCACCGGCTGGTCTCCAGCGGCAACCTGGACGCCGTCATCGCCGAGAGCCACCTGGAGACGAGCCTCCAGTTCGCGAGCCGGGAGACGCCGGAGAGCATCGCCCGCTTCTTGGCGAGGAGAGGCTGATGGAGCGGGCCACCGTCGAGCGCCTGCTCGGGGACGTCGCCGGCCGCCTGTCCCCGGCCGATCTCGAGTGGCTGGCGCGCGAGGCGGCCGCAATCGAGCAACGGTGCCTGGAGCTGGCCGCCGTCGGGACGGCCGACCCGGACGTGGTGCCACTGGTCGTGCCCGACCGCTCCGAGGCGTGAGGATGGAGCCCCGAGAGCTCTCCCTGGCCGCGGCGTGCGAGGCGATGGCCCGAGGGGAGCTGGCAGCGGCCGAGCTGGTCGGCTCCGTCCTGCGGCAGATCGAACGGTACGACCCGGCCGTCAACGCCTTCATCACCGTCCGCCCCCTGGACGAGCTGCTGCGAGAGGGGGAGCGGATCGACCAACGACGGTCGCGTGGCCAGCGCCTCGGCCCGCTGGCCGGCATCCCGGTCGCCCTCAAGGACAACTTCGCCACCGAGGGCCTGCGGACCACGGCGGGATCGCGGGTCCTGTCGGACTGGGTCCCAGGCCGGGACGCCGCGGCCGTCCGCCGGCTCAAGGAGGCCGACGCCGTTGTGGTCGGCAAGCTCAACCTCCACGAGTTCGCCGACGGGCCGACCAACGACAACCCGCACTACGGACGGACGGAGAACCCGTGGGCGGTGGGACGCACCCCCGGGGGCTCGAGCGGCGGCGCAGGGGCCGCGCTCGCCGCCGACATGTGCCTTGCCGCCCTCGGGACCGATACCGGCGGCTCGATCCGGACACCGGCGGCGTTCTGTGGGGTCGTCGGCCTGAAGCCCACCTA
>WNFX01005018.1_pt1 | contig 12854 bp, 8 predicted proteins | sample 5400111 | NCBI WGS metagenome assembly WNFX01 (sample SAMN13153363, study PRJNA577476) | soil metagenome | isolation source: 40 cm soil or saprolite under grassland replicate 1 | place: USA:California | collected 2016-06-15
ATGCTTTTATCGTCCTGGACGATGCCGACCTCGATGCCGCTGCACAGACGGCAGCGCGTGCTCGCTTCCAGAACACAGGGCAAAGTTGTATTGCTGCTAAGCGCTTTATCGTGGTGGAGGCGGTTGCCGACGCCTTTGAGCAGAAGTTTGTTGAGGTTGCCGCCCAACTTCGCGTGGGCGATCCAATGGAGCGCGAGACGCAGATCGGGCCGATGCCACGCGGCGATCTGCGTGAGGATCTGGATAAACAGGTGCAAGCTTCAGTCAAGACGGGTGCACAGGTGGCTCTCGGCGGTAAACCACTGGAGGGCAAAGGCTACTTCTACGCGCCAACGATTTTGACCAACATCACGCCTGAGATGCCGGTCTTTCGTGAGGAAACCTTTGGTCCTGTCGCTGCCGTGATTCGCGTGCGTAATGCTGAGCATGCAGTGAAATTGGCGAACGACTCGCAGTTTGGCCTCAGCGGCAATCTGTGGACGCGCGACATCGAGCGTGCGCGCAGGCTGGCACGCCGTATCGAGTCGGGAGGCGTCTTCATCAATGGCATGACCGCCTCCGACCCCCGTCTGCCGTTTGGAGGCGTCAAACGCAGTGGCTACGGACGCGAGCTTTCCACTTTCGGTATCCGCGAGTTCGTCAATATCCAAACGGTCTGGATCGGGCCCGCAATAGGGCCCCAGATCCCAAGCGAATAGAGGAGGTAGTTATGACAGAGCATATTCAATAGGTGTAGAACGCCGTCGTGAAGACGAGGGACCTCTCATGGCTCCGCAGGGTGCAAGGAAGTGCGCCCCTACAACCGAGTGCATTCGACAGAGATGTTGAGCGTATCCCATTCACAACACATTATCTTTTAGGAGGACAAGATGCACCGACTCTACAAGTTTATCGTTCTGATAGTTCTGTCCCTTCTCATCCTCTCGGCGTGCGGAGGTGGGAGCCAGACGACGACCGGCACATCGTCATCGTCAGGGGGCACGTCACGAAACCTCAAGTTCTATGTGATCACACACGGCCAGGCTTCAGACCCCTTCTGGTCGGTGATCAAGAAAGGCGTTGAACAGGGGGCCAAGGACATGGGGGTCCAGGCGATCTATCAGGCCCCACCCACCTTCGATATGGTCGCCCAGTCCCATCTGATTGACAGTGCGGTGGCAGCCCACCCAGATGGGCTGGTTGTCTCCATCCCCGATCCCAATGCCCTGGGTCCCTCGATTAAAGCCGCCGTCGCTGCCGGCATCCCGGTCATCTCCATCAACGCGGGTGCCGAGGTCGCGAAGAGCCTGGGAATACTGGTCCACGTCGGACAGCCCGAGGAACAGGCCGGTTTTGCTGCAGGCCAGAAGATGGGAGCTGCCGGAGCCAAACATGCCCTCTGCGTCAACCAGCAGGTCGGTGTGGCTACTCTTGAGCAACGCTGCAAAGGCTTCTCGGACGCGATGAAGCAGGTCGGGGCCACAGTGAAAGAGATAGGAGTCAACGGCAACAACCCGACGCAGACCCAGCAGAGCATTGAGGCTGCGATCCAGCATGATCCCACGATTGATGGGGTAATGGCGCTTGGCCCCCAGGGCTCTCTCCCGACTATCAAAGCGCTTCAGGATCTGAATAAGGCGGGGCAGATTAAGCTGGCTACCTTCGACCTGTCACCTGATGTGCTGCAGGCGATTAAGAATGGCCAGATGCTGTTTGCCATTGACCAGCAGCCCTATCTCCAGGGATACCTACCCATCGTCCTGTTAACGCTCTACAGGACGAATCTCAACACCGTTGCCAACGATGTCCTCATGACCGGCCCCAGCTTTGTCACCTCGGCTAATGTGGCCAAGGTGATCCAGTTGACGGGGCAGGGGACACGCTAGTAGCGCCTGGTGTTGGAGTCGATGCGGCATCCAGACCGCGTTGACTCCAACCTGGGCTAACATGGAGGGAAATATGAGTGCAACTCAAGCTACCAGTGAGCGCATGCTACGGGTCAGTCCCCTGCGCCGCCTGCTGGTACGCCCGGAAATCGGAGCGGTGGCTGGCTCGATTGCCGTGTGGATCTTCTTTGCCATTGTCGCGGGAAGCAGCGGTTTCCTCTCGTTGAGAGGCACTTCGAGCTATTTGAGTGTCTCCGCGGAAATCGCTATCCAGGCTGTCCCAGTCGCTCTGCTCATGATTGGTGGGGAGTTTGACCTTTCGGTTGGCTCGATTCTGGGCGCGACCGGTATGCTTATCGTCCTTTTATGCACGCAATATGGCTGGAATCTGTGGGCGGCCATTGTCGCGGCCCTGATCCTTGCCGTCTTGATCGGTATCCTCAACGGCTACCTGGTTCTGCGGACCAATTTGCCCTCGTTCATCGTGACACTGGGGACCTCGTACATCCTGCGCGGCTTGACCATCGGCATTACCACCCTTGTCGCCAATGGGCTCACCGAGGTGGGAGGCCTCGGCACAGTACCGGGATATGCCTCGGCGCAGCCGATTTTCGCCGGGACCATCAATATCGCTGGCCGGGGATTTCCCGTCGAAATTCTCTGGGCGTTGGCCCTGGTTGCGCTGGCTACCTGGTTGCTGCTGGGGACCACGTTTGGGAACTGGATTTTCGGGGTAGGCGGTGATGCCAATGCCGCTCGCAATGTGGGCGTCCCCGTCGCTCGGGTGAAGATTCTCCTCTTTATAGGAACGGCGGTCTGCTCCTGCCTGCTGGCGATTATTCAAGCCGTGACCTTTACCAATGGGGATGTGCTGCGTGGCACAAACGCCGAGTTTGTGGCCATTGTGGCGGCGGTGGTCGGCGGGGTGCTGCTCACGGGTGGCTACGGGTCGGCCATTGGGGCCATGTTCGGCGCACTGGTCTTTGGGATTGTGCAGGAGGGCATCGTTTTCGCGGGCGTGGATGCCAACTGGTACCTGGCGTTCATTGGCGTCATCCTCTTGCTGGCGGTGATCCTCAACACGTATGTTCGCAAACGCGCATTGGAGGCACGCAAATGAGTACAACCAACACGCCAAGCACTCCGTTAATGGATGTCCAAAATATCTCGAAGTACTTTGGCAGCGTCATCGCGCTCAAAGACATTTCGATGCGGGTGGGAGCAGGTCAGGTGATGTGCCTGCTCGGTGATAACGGTGCCGGCAAATCCACCCTGATCAAAATTCTGTCCGGCGTGCATCAACCCAGCGAGGGCCGCTACCTCTTTGAGGGGAAGGAAGTGCATTTCACCTCACCACGTGATGCCCTCAACATCGGGATTGCCACCGTCTTCCAGGACCTGGCGATGATTCCGCTGATGGGCATTTCACGCAACTTCTTTCTTGGTTCTGAGCCCACCAAGGGGTGGGGGCCGTTTCGCCGCTTCGACGTGAATTTTGCCAACAGGGTGGCGCGCGAGGAACTGGCCCACATGGGTATCCAGATCCGCGATACGGGGCAACCGGTGGGCACGCTCTCCGGTGGCGAACGCCAATCGGTAGCGATTGCGCGGGCGGTGTACTTCGGAGCCAAAGTCTTGATCCTCGACGAGCCGACGGCGGCTCTGGGCGTGAAAGAGGCCGGCGTGGTGCTGCGCTATATCGCTCAGGCGCGTGCGCGGGGGCTGGGCGTGATCTTTATCACCCACAATCCCCATCATGCCTATCCGATCGGGGACTCCTTCACCATCCTCAATCGTGGGCGCAGCTATGGCACGTTTGCCAAATCCGAGATCAGCCGCGAGGAACTGACCGGCATGATGGCCGGTGGCGAAGCGCTGGAGGAGCTGAGCCACGAGCTGGCTGAGTTTGCACGCACCGATGAGAAGGCACGGGCAGCGCTGGCAGCAGCCGCCCAAGAATTTGGGGCCACCGCCCAGCAACTGCACGTGGAGCAGCTGCCGCCAGCATTTGAGCAGGCGGAGCGCCACTACGATCAGCTTCCGTCAGCCGATGGAGAGGGTAACCGATGATCCAGGATGGGCAATTACTCAACTCTAGTGGAGGGAAATGGAAGCGCTCGCGTGCCAGCGAGTTTCTCGATGTGCGCAACCCGGCGACGGCCGAGACGATGGTGCGCGTGCCGCTCTCGTCGGCTGCCGAGGTGGACGAAGCGGTCCAGGCGGCCCAGGCGGCCTTTCCCGGCTGGCGCCGCACGCCGCCGGTCCAGCGCATCCAGTATCTCTTCAAGCTCAAGAGGTTGTTGGATGAACACTTCGATGAGATCGCACGCCTGACAGTTGATGAGTGCGGCAAAACGATGGACGAGTCGCGAGGCGAGCTGCGACGCGGTGTCGAGAACGTCGAGGTCGCGACCGGCATCCCAACGTTGATGCAGGGCTACAACTCTGAAGACATCGCAGCCGGCATTGACGAACACATGTTTCGTCAGCCAGTGGGTGTCGTTGCCGCGATCACGCCGTTCAACTTTCCCGGCATGATCCCGCTCTGGTACCTGCCCTATGCCCTCGCCTGCGGCAACTGCTTCATTCTCAAGCCTTCGGAGAAGGTGCCGATGACGATGAGCCGGGTCTTCGACCTGATCGACGAGTTAGATCTGCCACCGGGGGTGGTCAGCTTAGTGAATGGCTCGAAGGGAACCGTCGATGCCCTGCTCGACCACCCAGGTGTGCGTGCCATCTCTTTCGTCGGCTCCTCAGCCGTGGCCAAGTACGTCTACAGCCGGGCAGCGGCCAACGGCAAGCGTGCCCAGTGCGCGGGCGGTGCCAAGAACCCGGTTGTGGTCTTGCCGGATGCCGATATGGACATGGCCACCCGCATCATCGCCGACTCCTCCTTTGGCTGCGCCGGACAGCGCTGCCTGGCCACCTCGGCTTCCCCTTCTCAGGCTGGAAAGAAAGTTTCTTTGGCGATATGCATGCTCAGGGGCGTGATGCCATCGAATTCTATACCGAAAAGAAGGTCGTGGTTGAGCGCTGGCCCAGAGAGTGGACGCGCAAGTTTTAGAGTAGGGGCAGCCTTTATGCTGCCCTGGGACTGGGTCGGCACCGGTAGTGGGCAGCATAAAGGCTGCCCCTACTCAAGAAAGAAGGGATGGATGAAAGCTATTGCTATCTTTCCTAAGACGCGCGAGGTCAAGTTGATCGATCATGAGGAGCCCAAGATCACGACGCCGACGCAGGTCAAGCTGCGCACGCTGGAGGTTGGCGTGTGTGGCACCGATAAGAAGATTACCTCCTTCCAGTTCGGCACTCCTCCTGCTGGCTATGAGTACCTGGTGATTGGGCACGAAATGCTCGGTGAGGTGGTCGAGGTGGGTTCGCAGGTGCGCGATATCAAGCTGGGCGATCTGGCAGTGACGATGGTGCGGCATCTCTGCCCGCATGAGTATTGTCGCGCCTGTCGTATGGGGCGCCAGGATTTCTGTTTCACGGGCGATTTCACCGAGCACGGCATTAAAGAGGAGCACGGCTTTATGACCGAGTTGGTGGTCGATGAAGAGCGCTACCTGAATCTGGTACCCCGCGAACTGCGCGATGTGGCAGTGCTGACTGAGCCACTGACGGTTGCGGAGAAGGGCATCGCGCAGGTCTGGCAAATTCAGCAGCGCCTACCATGGATTGATCCGAACGCGCCCGTTCAGATGCGTGGGAAAGGCCTGAAGGCGCTTGTGCTGGGCGCTGGCACGGTTGGACTACTAGGGGCAATGGCGCTAGTTGCAGCAGGCTTCGAGACCTATGTCTATTCACGCGCCAAGGTACCCAATCCTAAGGCAGACCTGGTCGAGGCCATCGGAGGCAACTATATCTCCAGTGAAACAACCTCGGTCGAGCAGCTTGCCGAGCAGATCGGCACTATCGATCTCGGCTTCGAAGCGGCGGGAGCTTCGCAGATCGTCTTTGATGTCATGCGAGTCTTGGGGACCAATGCCATCTTCGTCTTCGCTGGTGTGCCTGACCCCAAAGCCCCCACCAGAGTTGATACCGAGCGCTTGATCCTCGATCATGTGCTGAAGAATCAGGTGGTCTTGGGCACGGTGAATGCTGACAAGGCTGCCTTTGAGGCTGCGATTCGTGATCTCAGTGTCTTTAAGCAGCGCTGGCCGCAGGCGCTGCGTTCGCTGATTACGGGGTACTATCCTATTGAGCAGGCTCCGCAGTTGTTGCTCGGCAGTGCAAGGGGAATCAAGAACGTTGTGACATTGTAGGAACGGTTTTTTGTAGCAGGACTCCAGACCTGAAAGGAGAAGAACGCCTCATGCCTGCAGAGTTGTTGAAGATAGGGTTGATCGGTGCTGGACGCATCGGTCGCCTGCATGCCGAGCATCTTGCCTCGCGTATTCCGTCAGCTGAGCTGGTTATGGTGACGGATGTGTTCGAGAAGGCGGCCAGGGAGTGTGCGGAGCGCTACGCTATTCCCTACACGCAAGATTACCATGCAGTGTTGGATCGCCCAGATATCCAGGCCGTGGTAATCTGTTCGTCCACCGACACTCATGCGCGAATTATCGAGGAGGCGGCGCAGGCAGGCAAGCACATCTTCTGCGAGAAACCAATTGCCCTCGATCTCCCAACGATTGACCGGGTGCTGGATGCTGTAGCACATGCTGGTGTCAAACTGCAGATCGGCTTCAATCGGCGCTTCGACGCCAGCTATCGCCGTGTGCGTCAGGCGGTGGAACACAGTGAGATTGGCCGCCCACATCGAATCCATATCATCAGCCGTGACCCTGCTCCGCCGCCGATTGAGTATATTCGCGTCTCTGGTGGCCTCTTCCTCGATATGACCATCCATGACTTCGATATGGCCCGTTTCCTGATGGGCAGTGAAGTCGATGAAATCTTTGCGATGGCAGACGTCATGATTGACCCTGCTATTGGCGAAGCGGGCGATGTGGATACAGCGGTGATCATGCTACACTTTACCAACGGGGTGATCGGCACGATCGAGAACAGCCGTCGTGCTGTCTACGGCTATGATCAACGGGTAGAAGTGCAGGGTACTGCTGGGACAGTTTGGACTGAAAACAATTACCCAAACACTGCCATCATCAGCGATAGCCACAGTATTCGACGCGACTTGCCGCTGCACTTCTTCGTTGAGCGCTATACCGAGAGCTTTGTTGCTGAAATGGAAGCCTTCGTGGATGCTGTGCTCCATGATAAGCCCGTTCCTGTCACGGGACACGATGGACGTGTCCCGGTTGTCATGGCTCTGGCAGCCAAGCAATCCCTCGCTGAACACCGACCGATCCGCCTGTAGGAGCGCAATGCAAGGAGAATATCCATAGAGGAGACCATTCCAGGATGGGGACAAACTGAACGCTTGGTTGAGAAGAATCTCTCCTGATGCATACAGAACAGCAAGAGGATCCTCTTTCAGCAAACAACCACTTTGCCCCCATCCTGCAATGGTCTCCCCTCTCCCCACCACATAAACGCTATGTTTCTCCAGTATATGGATGAGTATGAGAAACATCCCAGCCTGTTGAAAAACTCCTTGCTGAGCTTATAAGAGAATATATGAGCTTGACTTTGCAAAGCCTTCCCCTGAATAGGGAAAGACGAGTAAGAAAAGCAATAAAAAGAGAAAGCAGTAAAAAGGAAAGAAGGGATATTTAAAGGGCCATAGGAAAATGACAAAAGTGCTGTTTATGAGAGAAAACCGGCTTGACTGAGCCTCAAAGAACGCCCTGACAGCCTCGTAAGAGACGAGAGATGCCACAGCAACGCTGACTCTGTAGTTTTTCAAGGAAATGTTTCTTGAGAACACATCTGCTTCTTCGTCACCAGGAGGTCTCAGAGCCACTGCCTCAGTGGGAAACGGACGTCGGCCCCATCCTCGCTTTTGGAGCAAGCGTTTGAGATTCTGACCGGAGGCAATCATGAGCGCTTCGCAGTTGACTCGCCAGAGCCGCCGTAAGCGAAACCGCCGCATCCCATGCCACTGCTTGCCTTCGCCAAACAGCGGTTCCACCCACACCTTGCGCTTGTTCATGGCTTTCTGGTAGGCAAAGGTCTGCTGGTAGCCCTTCACCCGTGCCACATAGTCGGCAAAAAAGGACCGGTGGACGTGCCGACCACGCGGGCTTTCGGTACACTGCGCTTTCACTGGGCAGACATTGCAGATCGCCGCATCAGCACGGTATTGGATCTCCTGTGTCCCTTCCATGCGGTACGCTGGGCGCAAGACGTGCCCCTGGGGACAGCGATACTGATCCTGGCTGGCCTCATAGGTGAACTGTGCTAGCCCATAATAGCCCATGTTGTGCTGGCCTCTCTCGGCAACGGGGATGTAGGCCCGGATGTGGGCTTCTTCGATGGCTTTGAGGTTCTCTCCCGTTCCATACAGGCTATCGGCGGTGACCTGTTTGGGCCTCAGATGCCAACGAAAGCAGGTGTGCCAGAGCAGATCCTGCATGGGATGATTGTCCATCACCTCCCCTGGAGTGACCAGGACCGCCAGAATGATACGACGTTTGCCTCCATCGACCACATAATGGGTGTGATAGCCCAGGTGAGTTCCTCCTCCCTTGAGGCGCATCGGCGTGGCATCAGGATCGGTGGTGCTGATCCGAAAATCTGCCGTCCGCTCATAGGAGCCACGGACCTCTCGCTGTTGTCGACCTTCCTCTGCGATCCAGTCATGCCGAGCCGCGTTCTCTGTCGCCAGTTCCTCGTGCTGCGCCGGAGACAAGGACGACAGGCAAAGGCGTGGGCCCAGCACAGGAGCGGTCTTCTGGCTGGTGTTCGGGAAGTGGTGTGTCACTGCTGCTTGCCTCGGGTTTTTCAAGCGGTGCTGGTTCGGATGGAAAAAGGGCGGTCAGATGCTCCCGGATGGCCTCTCGCGCCTCAACGGCAAAACGAGGAGTGAGCGAATCCAGATCGGCATTCGCATTCACCTGAGTCGAATCAAAGTACAGCTCCTTGCCCCAGACTAACTTCGCCTTTTGACACTGTTCGACGATAGCTTCAAAGAAGCGCCGAAACACCTCCAGGCCGTAGCGCAAGCGAATCTCGACTTCGGCTCGAATGATCGGGCAACTGCTCGTCTAAATCATACCCCAGATACCAGCGCACACTCAGCCGATCTGCGACTTGGCGCATGAGCAGGCGCGGAGACGCGGATGTCTTCAAAGAACATCACCAGTTGCAGCTCAAAGAACACGACCGGATCAATGGACGGTCGTCCCCCAGCAGCATAGCACCCGCGCACCAGATCATGCACAAAGGAGAGATCGAGAACCTTTTGTAGATGTCGGTAAAAATGGTCCTGGGGAACCAGCTCCTCCAGGGACACGGAGACCTTTGGGGCAAACGCCCGCTCTTTCAAGCCCATCATGGTTGGTGCTCCTCCTCTCACTCCATTACACGGCCACTTGCCACCTCTTGTCAACCTCATCTCTTCTCTTTTTCACGGTATATGCTCGTTTTCTCGTTTTTGCTCGTTTATCTCCTTCCAGAGCCCATCGGTGTGCAGTCAAGCTCATGTATTCTTCTATAAGCTCAGCAAGGAGTTTTTCAACAGGCTGGAACGTTTTCTGTACTCATCCATTCATGTTGCTCAAGCATCCTTGTAAATCACCACGATAGATGGCCGCTTTTTCATCACAATCGGTGTCACTCTCAAAGGAACGAGAACAGGTAGGTGTTGCGGCATCGCCATGAGCAACTATTTCAAGAAGATAGACTTTGAGCATAGGGTGATGGCTTTTTCAACAGGCTGGGTGGTTTCTTGAGACAGTTTGAAACCTGTTGTTTCAGAGAACTACTTGAGGTATAATGTTTAACGAAGAAACGGCGCTCTACGAACGTATTCTTACTCAACTGGTAAGCTAGTAACTGCTTCGATGAAAGAGCGACTGAGAGGTCTCCTGGAGCAGGTCCTTCTTACCCGCCTACTTTATGATCAACTTTCCTTAGCTCAGAAAGGAGCACTCTCCAGATGAGGCCTCATTCTCCAGACAATACGAGTGGGACACCAGGAGCCCATGATGTCGTGGCACAAGCCAAACAGCGGCTCCGCAGGTTCTTTCAGAACGAATATGTGAAAGACCTGGTGCGCGTTCTCGTGCCTAGTGCCTTGGCCGCGATCTTGTTTCCCGTCTTCGGACCAGTCGTGGCGGCACCAGCGGCAGCCATCGCCGTCCAGAGCGGGCTGAAAGCCTTGGGTATCTCTTTTAGTGCTGACAGTCTTGAAAAGATGCTCAAGCCCCTTGAAGGCAGAACGATCGACGAGAGTGACGTGAAAGCGGTCTTAAAGGACCTCTTGCCCAAAGATGAACAGGTCAACGACGAGGCAGCACAAGCACTGGTCAAGGTTGTACCTGACGTCAAAGAAGCTGCATTGGACAATCCCAAGCTCGATGCCGATTGGTTGGGGCAAAGCCTGGCAAGCAATCTCCAGGAGCAAGGGGGAGTGATGGCGCGGATTGCCCCGAAGGTGGATGAGCTTGTCCACCTGGACGACGCACAGCTCAGAGCAGCTATAAGAGACACCCTGACGAATTGGTTATCCATCAAGCAGACAATAGCAGTCAGTGAAGGGGAGGTCAGTAATTCCCCTCAAAGCATCAAAGGACATATTGACCGCGGAGAATTCACTCAAGACATTGGAGTTGATCGGGGCAAAGTCACAGGTTCTGGACAGAGTGTTGACCTTACCTGATCTTCCACCCATATGTGTGCAAGGCACACACCATAACATCAGGTGGACTACCTGCCGGAATGGAGGGGTGGTTATTGATCCCTCTTTATCCTACCATCAGTCCAGAACCTGAGAGGAAGGGGACATCATGCCGCAGCCCTCACCGAGGAATGCTGAGAACGACTCTCGTAACCCGCTTGATGCCTTCACCGATCGTGAAGCCATTCTTGCCCGGTTTGAGCAGACGCTGCGTTCAGCTCGGGCACGTCAGCTTCATCTGCTTGCAGTCAAGGGGAACAGCGGGACGGGGAAAACGTTTCTCGTCTCCTACTTGACCGAGCGCGTCTGTCCTGGCTTCCAGTGGCAGTGCGGCCAGATGCGCTTTGCTCAGTCCGTCCCTGATTTCCGCACCATCTTGCTGGGACTAGAAGATGCACTTAAAGGCGGTGTCCCATCGGCACGTCTCGAAGACTATCGGGCTGCACGAGATGAGTACAATCGTCGCTTTGATGAATACAAGACGGCGATCAACATTGGCTTGATCCAGCAACATATGGTCGCCAGCGGGGACCAATCTTCGATCGCGAATAGCCCGCAAAGCATACAGGTTAATACGCAACTGCATGAGCGAGAGGTGCACTTGCGCTCCGAACTGACGCGTGCACTGCTCGAACTCGCTGAGACAGATCAACAGTCCTTGTGTCTGTTCATCGACGGCTACGAGCGTTTGACGGCACTCGATTCAGAACTGGTCGGCTGGCTCTGGGAAGACGTGCTGCCTGGTCTGGCAAGGGCGCTCCCTCATCCCTTTCTCGTCATGACATGCGGGTGGGAATGGCCCAGCAATGCTGCGATTGAGCCCTTCATGCGACGGGCTGAACTGACCGATTTTGATGCGGAACAGATGAAGAGCTATCTGCAAAAGCAGGAGGTGCTTCCCTCTCCGACAGTTCCAGCAGAGGCAACACATGAGGAGTTGATCAGCGCCTTTTATGAGCTCACCCGAGGGCATCCGCTTGTCCTGGGATTAGCCGTCACCTATTTCCAGCACCTTGATCGCTCTGAGCAAACTGCCAGTCACCTCCGAGCAAACAGGCCCTTGCTCGATACGCGAGCGCGGGTCGAGTTTTTGGAGCAGCGTCTCCTCAAGCATTTGCCTGAACCATATCGGACCTTGTTAGAGCGAGGACCTATTTTGCGTTTCCTTGACCAGGGAGCCCTACAAGCACTCCTAGGTGTAGAGATAGAGGGTATGACAAACGGGATAAAGACGCTCGATAACAGCATCTATGACCGCTTTCTGCGCTACCCCTTTATCAATCGTGAGGGCAGGTTGGAAGAGGGATCACAGCATCTGGAGCCGAGCTTTCATGAACTGGTGCGGCGGGTGCAGTTAGAGACGCTGCGCTGTCGTCCACATGACGCCAAAGAGCAACTGCATGGCACGATAGCCAACTACTACGGGAGGAGAGCTGAAGCTGAGCGCGAGGGGAAAGTGGTCTCTCCTGAAGCCAGTCCAAAGAGAACGGGTACACAGCCCTCGTTCAGCCGCATGTGGGAAGAGATCCCCGAGCACGAATTCAGCGTCTGGGTAGAGTATCTCTATCACAGCTTGCAGGTAAGAACACGACAGGCTGAGGCGTTCTTCGACGAGTGGGGGGAGTTAATGGAGCAGGCCGTCAACAGCTGGCGACGTCAGCAGGCCAAGTCACTCCTCGCACTTGTGCGGCAATTGGTCGAGGAAGGCGAACCCTTCCTGAGCAAGACCAGCGAGTCCTATGGGTACTACTTACTCTGGTCTGCGCGATTTTTGGAGCAAGAAGTCCACTGGCAGCAAGCACAAACCGTGTTGGAAGAAGCAGCAAAGATATTTGAGCAGGTGGGCAATCAGGCGGGCTTTTCCACAGCCCTCAATGACCTGGCCGGACTCTACTATGCGCAAGGCAAGTACAAGCAGGCCGAGCCACTCTACCAGCGGGCTCTGGCCATCAGGGAAAAGCAGCTGGGACCCGAGCACCCCCACACGGCGACCAGCCTCAATAACCTGGCCCTGCTCTACGATGCGCAAGGCAAGTACAAGCAGGCGAAACGGTTGTATAAGCGAGCGCTGGCCATCGTGGAAAAGCAGCTAGGGCCCGAGCACCCTAACACAGCAGGAAGCCTCAATAACCTGGCCGCACTCTACCGTGCCCAAGGCAAGTACGAGCAGGCCGAGCCGCTCTACCAGCGCGCCCTGGCCATCTGTGAACAGCAGTTAGGCCCACTGCACCCCAACACCGCTGCCA
>WNFX01009624.1_pt1 | contig 12850 bp, 10 predicted proteins | sample 5400111 | NCBI WGS metagenome assembly WNFX01 (sample SAMN13153363, study PRJNA577476) | soil metagenome | isolation source: 40 cm soil or saprolite under grassland replicate 1 | place: USA:California | collected 2016-06-15
GCAGCATCGTCCTGTGCTACCTGGGGATGTACGCGTTCGGGCGGTTCCTGCTGGAGCTGATCCGCACCGACACGACCTTCCGGCTGCTGGGCCTGTCCCGCAACGCCTGGGTGTCGCTGGCGGTGGTCATCGGCGCCGGGGTGTGGCTGTACCTGCGCGAGCGCGGCCGGCCCGCCGTCGAGCCGGCCGCGGCCGCCGCCCCCGCCGCGGAGGGCGCGGAGGCCTCCGAGGGCCCGGATGCGCCCGAGGACGGTCCGGACGCCGCCAAGGACGAGGCGGACCAGGAGCCCGAGGCGGCCGACCACGTCGAAGACGAGGAGCGGGACGAAGCACAGGAGGAAGCCGACCGGGAGCCCGCCGGGCAGCCCCGCCCCGAGGGCTGAGCCGCTCGCGCCCGAGAGCTCAGCTCGGCCGGCCGGTCACCGCTCCGGCCGCTGTCGTCCGCCGCTGTCAGGGTCGCTGGCGCCGCATCCGGTTGGCCAGGGGCCCACGGCCGAACCCGCCGACCCACTCGGCGCCCTGCCGCAACCGCCGGCCCCACGGCGAGTCGTCTCCGCGCGCCTCCGCACGCCGCGCCGCCTCGTCCAGCGCCCATGCCGCCAGCGGGATCAAGATCGTGATGACCGCCAGGCGCTTGAACGTTCGCCTCGCCCGGCGGGCGACCCGTCCCCGCCGCTCGCTCTTGCCCATGCGTCCCTCCCTCCCCTGAACCGGTGACACCGACAGGGTAGACCCGCGGGCTAGTACATCTGAATTAATCCTTGCGAGTGTCTTTACAACTAACGGGGCTATGCTATTCTCGCGCCTTGCAAGCCGGTCGCCACGTTCGTCCCCCTAAGCTGGCACCGCTTCCAGTGCACATTTTCAAGGGAGGGCTGACGGCTGGACGAGCTGAGTGTGTTCGGGTCGTTGCCGCGCGAGCGTCGCGACCCGCAGGACCTCTGGATGGTCGAGCTGGTGCGGTCCACCCTCGACGGCGACGGCACCGGCTCATGGGACGTCTGGCTCGACGGCATCTGGTGCTACGCCCGCCCACCCGGCCAGCCCGTGCGTGCGCAGGGCTGGAAACTGCACCTGGCCGCAACCCGTTCTTCCGCCGTCACCGTGCTGCACCGCGCGGTCGAGGTGATCGCCCGGCACGGCTGCGCCTTCAAGTTCGCCAGCAGCCTCGAGCAGGTCAGCCTGCTGAACTCGCGCCACTACCCGCGCGGCGGCGCCGGCAAGTTCATCACCGTCTACCCCGACGACGACCAGCAGTTCGCCACCCTGGCCGCCGAGCTCGACAAGGCCACCGATGGGCTGGCCGGCCCCTCGATCCTCTCGGACCGGCCCTACCGCGCCGGCAGCCTGGTGTACTACCGCTTCGGCGCCTTCAAGGGCAACCTCCAGCTCTCCAACGACGGCGACTACCGCACCATGCTCGTCCGGCCCGACGGCAGTCTCGTCGAGGACCGCCGCGACGCCTGGTTCAGCGCGCCCGGTTGGGCCGCCCCGCCGCTGGCCGGCCCGGAGGCGCCCACCTCGGGACCGGGAGGCCGGCGGGAGGCGGGACTCGCGCCCGCCCAGGTCCGCCGGGTGCTGCTCGGCGACCGGTTCGTGGTCGGCCAGGCGATCCGTCACGCCAACAAGGGCGGCGTGTTCCGCGCGGTCGACTCCACCACCGGCGCCGAGGCCGTCGTCAAGCAGGCGCGGCCCCACGTGGAGGCGACCGAATCCGGCAGCGACGTCCGCGACGGCCTGCGCCACGAGGCCGCGATGCTGGACCGGCTGGCCCCGCTCCGCGTGGCCCCGCGCAAGCTCGACCTGTTCGAGCAGGACGGCCACCTGTTCCTCGCCGAGGAGCTGTTGCCCGGCGTGCCGCTGCGCCGCTTCGTCGGCGAGCAGGCGGGCGAGCTGCCCGGAATGCCCTGGCAGCCAGCGCTGGAGCTGGCGCGCTCGCTCACCGACCTGATCGGCGCCGTCCACAGCGCCGGCGTGGTGCTGCGCGACCTCAGCCCCGGCAACGTGATCGTCGGGCCGGATGGCAGGCTCGGCCTGATCGACCTGGAGCTGGCCGCCGAGCCGGGCGCCGACGCGCTGGTCGCCGGCACCCCCGGCTACGTCGCCCCCGAGCAGCTCGCCGGCCGGCCGCCGAGCACCGCGGCCGACCTCTACTCGCTGGGCGCGATCCTGTTCCTGGTGGCCACCGGGACCGACCCCGCCTTCCTCGAGGACCGACCCAGGACCCGCCAGCCCAGCCGCCGCGCCGCCGACTGGCTGGCGTGGGTCGCCGACGCCAGCCCCGCCGCGCGGCTGCTCGGGCCGCTGGTGCTCGGGCTGCTGGACGAGCTGCCGGCGCGCCGCTGGAACCTGGAGCGGGCCTGCGTGTTCCTGGTCGGCGCCGAGGCGCCGCCGCCGGCCACCGCCGCCCCGGCCCGCACCACCGCGCCCGACGAACTCGACCGGCTGATCACCGACGGCATCGAGCACCTGCTCGGCACCATGACGCCGTCGGCCGCTGACCGGCTCTGGCCGACGACCTGCTCGGGGAGCGGCACCGACCCGTGCGCGGTGCAGCACGGCGCCGCCGGGGCGATCGAGGTGCTGGTGCAGGCGGCCCGCCTGGAGCTGGCCGAGCCCGAGCGCCTGCGGCGCGCGCTGACGCAGGCCTGCGCCTGGGTGGAGCGGCGGCTGGCCGGCGAGCCCAAGGTCCTGCCCGGGCTGCACTTCGGCCGGGCCGGGACGGTCTGGGCACTGCACGACGCGGCCGTCCAGCTCGGCGACCGGGCGATGGCCGCGCGGGCGCTGGAGCGCTGTCGCGCCCTGCCGGTCGTCTGGCCCAACCCCGACGTCACCCACGGAGCGGCCGGCGCCGGCCTCACCCACCTGCACCTGTGGAGCCACCGGCGCGGCGACCCCGGGCTCCGCGATCGCGTGCTCGAGTGCGCCGACGCGCTGATCGCCGCCGTCGAGCGGCCGTCCGGCCCCGATCGACCCACCGGGGCACCCCCTGGGGGTTCCCCGGACCCCTCCGGCCAGGTGCTGTGGAGCGTCCCGGCCAGCTTCGACTCGCGCTTTGCCGGCACCACCCACTACGGCTTCGCCCACGGCCTGGCGGGGATCGCCTGGTTCCTGCTGGCCGCCGGGCTGGCGACCGGGCGGCCCGAGTGCCTGGAGCTGGCGGGCCAGGCGGGCGAGACGCTGGTCGCCGCGGCCCACGTCGCCGACGGGGCGGCATGGTGGCGCGCGCGGCCGGCCGACCCGCCGGCCATGCGCCTGCTCCACTGGTGCCACGGCGCGTCGGGGGTCGGGACCTTCCTGGCGCGGCTGGCCCGCGCCACCGGCAACACCCGCGCCCGCCAGCTGGCCGAGCTCGCCGGGGTGGCGGTGCGCCGCGCCCGCTGGCAGGGCTCGCCCGCCGCCTGCCACGGGCTGGCCGGCAACGGCGAGTTCCTGCTGGACCTGGCCGCCGAGCTGGGCGAGCCGCGTTACCGCGCCTGGGCCGGGGAGCTGGCCGAGGGGATCCTGGCCCAGCACGCCATCCGGGACGGCCGCATGCTGGTGCCCGACGACACCGGCAAGGGCGTGGCCGCCGACTTCGGCGGCGGTCTGGCCGGCGTGCTGGCGTTCCTGATCCGGCTGCGCCACGGCGGCCAGCGGCTGTGGATGGCCGACGAGGCGACCCGTGCGGAGGTCGTCGCTCCCCAGCCCCGGCAGCGGCCGGCTGCCGCCGCCAAGCCGGCCGCCGCCGCCGCCGGGGCCCCGGCCAGCGCGGAGGCCGCGCAGTGACCGCCAGCGGCACGGTGGAGCGCGAGGCGGTGGCCGACCCGGCGCAGCTGCTGGTCCGCCTCAGCTTCCGCTTCTCGGCCGCCGGCACGGCGGCCTGCTGCCTCGCCGGCGCCGAGGTCGGGGGCGACCTGCACCTGGAGGGCTGGTCGTTCAAGGGCACCGATCGATCCACCGAAGCACCCCCTGGGGGTTCCCCGGACCCCTCCGGGCCCCGCTGGCGGCCGCTCCGCCTGCGGCGGCCGGTCGCGCTGCCCTGCCAGCCGATCCCCCTGGACGACGGCCGCATCCTGCTGTGCCGCAACGGCAACGGCAGCCACCAGCTCTCGCTGGTCGAGCCGGCCACCGACGGGACCTCGCAGCACGCCCGCGAGCGGGTGCTCGCCATGCTGGCCTGTCGTGCCACCCGCCTGCTCCCGGCCCCGGCGGCGTCCAGCCCCGGGGCCGGCGCCTCTGCGGGCCGACCCACCGGACCCGCCTGGGCGCTGGCGACCGCCTTCGACGAGCGCGGCCAGACCACCATCTGGCGGGTCAGCGAGCGCCAGCCGTGGCTGCAGCGGCTGGTCGAGCTGCCCGGCCTGCTGGCCGGCGGGGTCTGGCTGGACCAGGCCGGCACCGTGCTCGGCGGCGAGCACGTCGAGCGCCCGGGCACCGGCCCGGCCAAGGTCGTGGCCATCGATCTGCGCGACGGCAGCCGCACCACCCTGCTGGACGTCTCCGAGCGCAGCCACGACCGGCTGCTGCTGGCCAGCCCCCGGTCGGGGTTGCTGCTGGTCAGCACCGACGCCGGCGGGCAGGCGCGGCTCGGCTGGGCGATCGCCAACCGCCCCGGGCCCGTCCGCTTCCCGGCCGCGCTCCAGCGGTCCGGCGCCCGCGCGCTGGCGCTCAGCCCCGACGGCCGGCGGGTGCTGCTCAAGGCCGACGAGGGGGTGCGCTCGCGCCTGCTCGTCTACGACCCCGACATCGACGACCTGGAAGAGCTGCCGATTCCCGACGGGCTGGTCCGCGGCACCGCCTGCTGGACCGCCGAGGGCATCCGCTTCCCGTTCTCCGCCCCCGACCAGCCACCGGCGGTGGTCACCCTCGGCGACGGCGAGCCAGCCGCGGCGCTGGCGGGCGGCGGTGGCGGCGGCTGGGCCGGCGCGCACGTCGAATCGCTGGACGGCGCCGCCGAGCCGGTGGAGGCGATCGTCTACGGCGGGCCCGACTGGCGCGCCGCCGAGCGGGTGGTGCTGGCCCTGCACGGCGGGCCGCTGGACGCCTGGCGGCTGGAGTTCGACCCGCTGTTCCAGGTGCTGGCCCGCGCCGGCCTCGCCATCGTCGCGCCCAACCAGCGCGGCTCCAGCGGCTACGGCGCCGCCCACGCGCTGGCGCTGCGGGGCGCGTGGGGCGGCCCGGACCTGGAGGACCTGCGCCGCATCGCCAGGCGCATCGCCGCCGAGCGGCACCGGCTCGGCGCCGGCGAGGGCGGGGACCTCGCCCTGCTCGGCTTCAGCTACGGCGCCTGGCTGGCGCTGCTGGCGGCCAGCTGCGAGCCGGCGCTGTGGTCGCGCTGCGTGGCCGTCTCGCCGTTCCTTTCCGGCCCGCGGCTGCACCACGACGGCGACGAGCCGGTCCGGGGCCTGCTGGACCGGCTCGGCGGCTGCCAGGAGCTGCACGACGCCATCGGACCCCGCGACGTGCTGCGCCTGGTCGGCGCCATGCGCGCGCGGCTGCTGCTGGTCCACGGCGAGGCCGACCGGGTCATCCCGGTCGGGCATGCGCGCGACCTGCGGGCGCGCCTCGCAGAGCTGGGACGCCACCAGGGCGAAGACTTCGACTACCTCGAGGTGGCCGGCGGTGGCCACGACCTGCCCACCGCCTCCCCGGCGCTCGCCGAACGCCTGCTGCGCTTCCTGCGAGCCGGCGAGCCCGCGGGCCAGGAACCCTGTTGGATCGAGCCCCGAGAGGAGGTGACAACGCAATGAGCATCGACACCCTGGAGGTCCAGGTGGCCACGCTGCAGCGGCTGCCCGAGACCGGCTCGGAGAGCCAGGTTGGACTGCACCGGCACGGCAACGGTGACTGTCGCAACCACGCCACCTGCTTCTTCACCTGCCTGATGTTCACGCAGATGGAAGAGGAATAGCGGTTTCCCTCAGGCTGCCAGGTGCGGGGGCGCTCCCACCCAGGATCGGCCCCCGCACCTCTCAATATAGACATCGAAGTCGATCGTTTCCAGCGCGCATGTCCTTGCGGACGAGGTCGAAGGAGTCTGCATGCCCAGCGCAGCGGACCGCCTGCTGCTCGGCGTGGCGCGGCGGGCTCCACGATGGACCGCCGCGCTGCTGGTGGCGACCCTGTGCGGCGCGGCGGCGTCCCTGCTGGCGCCGGCCGTGCTGGCGGCGGCCGTCGACGCCGCCCTGCACCGTGGTGGGCCCGCCACCGCGCTGGCGAGGCTGGCCGCCCTGCTGGCCGTCATGGCCGCCGCCGACGTGCTCGCGCCGCTGGCCGCCGCCGGCTACGAGGCCTCCAGCACCGCCTGGCTGCGCCGCCGCCTGCTGGACCGGGCGCTGGCGCTGGGCGTCGGCGGCCCCCGGCGGCTCGATCCCGGCGACCTGCTGAGCCGCGTCGGCGCCGACGCGCCCGCCACCGCCCAGGTCCTGCCCGACCTGCTCCAGGCCGCCGTGGCGGTGCTCACCGGAGCCGGGGCGGTGGTGGCGCTGGCGCTGCTGGACTGGCCGCTGGCGGTCGCGTTCCTGGCCGGCCTGGTGCCGGTGACCGTGCTGGTCCGCGCCTTCATGGTGCGGGCCTCCGAGCTGTTCGCCGGCTACCAGCGGCTCCAGGCCGGGATCGCCTGCCGGCTGCTGGAGGCGCTGGCCGGCATCCGCACCATCCGCGCCAGCGGCACCGCCGGCCGCGAAGCCGGCCGGGTGCTGGCGCCGTTGGAGGAGCTGTCGGCCACCGGGCGCCGCCTCTGGCAGGTGCAGCGGCGCATCGCCTGGGGAGTCGGGCTGCTCGTGCCGCTGGAGGAGACGGTGGTGCTGGCCGTGGCGGGGCTCGGCCTTGCCGCCGGCCGGCTGACGCCCGGCGACCTGCTCGCCGCGGTCGGCTACACCCGCCTGGCGCTGGGCCTGTTCGAGCAGGTCGACGTGCTGGTCGCCGCCGCAAGGGCGCGCGCGGGGGCCGCCAGAGCCGCCGACGCCCTCGACGACCCGGCGGCGCCCGCACAGGCGCGGCCCGCTCCGCCGATGGCGCTGCCGGCCGGGGGCGGGTCGGTGTCACTGCGGGGGGTCGCCGTGCGCGCCGGGCGGGAGCGGGTGCTCGACCGCCTCGACCTGGACGTGCCCGCCGGGGCGTGCGTGGCGCTGGTGGGCCGCTCCGGCGCCGGCAAGACCACCCTGGCCTCCCTGATCGGGCGCCTGCGCGACCCCGACGAGGGCAGCGTGCTGCTGGACGGCGTGCCCGTCTCCGCGCTGGACCCCGACGTCCTCCACCGGGCGGTCGCCTACGCCTTCGAGCGGCCCGCCCTGCTCGGCGGCACCGTCGCCGGCACGATCGCCTACGGCCGGCCCTCGGCCCCGGCCGCCGAGGTGCGCGCGGCCGCCCGCGCCGCGGAGGCGGACGGCTTCGTGCGGCGCCTGCCGGACGGCTACGACACCCCGCTGGAGCGCGCCCCGATGTCGGGCGGCGAGGCGCAGCGGCTCGGCCTGGCCAGGGCGATCCTCCAGGGCGAGCGGGTGCTGGTGCTCGACGACGCCACCTCCAGCCTGGACACCGCGACCGAGATGAAGGTCAGCGCCGCCCTCGGCGGGCTGCGGAGCACGCGGCTGGTGGTCGCCCACCGTGCGGCCACCGCGGCCAGGGCCGACCTGGTCGCCTGGCTGGACGGCGGGCGGGTGCGCGCGCTGGCGCCCCACGCCGAGCTGTGGCGCGACCCCGGCTACCGCGCCGTCTTCGCCGCGCCGCAGGGGCCCGGAGGGGGCGCCCCGGTGGATCGGAAGGGGCCTGGGGAGCCCCGAGCGGAGGCCCCGGCGTGAGCGGCGGGTGGAGGCTGCTCGGGCGTCACCTGCTGCCGCGGCGCCGCGCGCTGGCCCGGGTGGGTGGCTGGTCGCTGGTGGAGGCGCTGCCGGCGCTCGCGTCCGGGTGGCTGGTGGCGGCCGCGCTGGACCGGGGGTTCCTGGACCACCGCCCGGCGGCCGGGCTCGCCTGGCTGGGCGCCCTGGCCGTGGTGCGGGTGCTCGGGGCGCTGGGGACCAGCCGGCTGTACCCGTGGCTCGGCGAGGTGGTGGAGCCGCTGCGCGACGGCCTGGTCACCGAGGTGGTCCAGGCGTCGCTGCGCAGGGGCCTGGCGCTGGGGCCGGTGGGCAGCGCCGACGTCGCCCGGCTGGCCGAGCAGGTCGAGCTGGTGCGGCAGCTCGTCTCGGCGCTGCTGCGCACCCTGCGGCAGCTCGCCATGGCGATCGTGGCCAGCCTGGCCGGCATCGCCACGCTCGCTCCCGAGGTGGCGCTGCTGGTCACCCCGCTGCTGGCCGGCGCGCTGGGGTTGTACGGGGCGAGCCTGCGCCGCCTCAGCGCCCGCCAGCGCGCCCAGGTGCTGGCCGGCGAGGCCATCGCCCAGCGGGCCGGCGAGGTGCTCGGCGGGCTGCGCGACGTGATCGCCTCCGGGGCGCAGCGGCGCGCCGCCGCCCACGTCGGCGAGGCCATCGAGGCGCAGGTCGGCGCGGCCCGGGCGCTGGCGCGCGCCGGCGCGGTGCGCACCCTGGTGGTCGCGCTCGGCGCGCAGCTCCCCGTGGTCGTGGTGCTGCTGGCCGCCCCCTGGCTGGTGGGCGGCAGGCACCTGTCGGTCGGCGCGGTCACCGGCGCGGTCGTCTACCTCACCGGCAGCCTCGAGCCGGCCCTGCGCTCGGTCGTCGAGCTGGCCGGCAACTGGGGGCTCCAGCTGGGGGTCGTGCTCGCCCGCCTGGCCGAGGTCTGCGCCGCCCCGACCCAGGACCGCGAGGAACCGACCGGCGAGGGGCCGCGGACGCCGCCCGGACGGCGCCCGGCGATCGCCGCCCGGCCCGGCGCCGCAGGCCTGGGCTGCGCTGCCCTCGGGGGCGCTGGTGCGGCCGGCGCCGCGCGCGATCGTGGCCTCGGCGCGGCGGCCCGCCACGGGGACGCGCTGGCTGGGGGCCAACCTTGACCTGGTGGCTGAGGGTCTGACCTTCGCGTACGCCGAGCACGCCGACCCGATCCTGGACGGGCTCGACCTGCTGCTGCCGCACGGCGCGCACCTGGCGGTGGTCGGGCCCAGCGGCGCCGGCAAGTCGACCCTGGCCAACCTGCTCGCCGGCCTGGAGCGGCCGCTGGGCGGGCGCGTGCGCCTCGGCGGGGTGCCGCTGGAGCACCTCAAGGAGCCGGCGCTGCGCCGCAGCGTCGCGCTGATCCCCCAGGAGGCCTACGTGTTCTCCGGCAGCCTCCGCGAGAACCTCGCCTACCTGGCGCCCCGCGCGGACGACCTCGACCTGGACCGGGCGGCCGTGGCCGTCGGGCTGGCCCCGACCGTGGTCCGCCTCGGTGGCTACGACGCCGTGGTCGGCCCGGGGGGCCAGGAGCTGTCCGCGGGCGAGCGCCAGCTCGTCGCGCTCGCCCGCGTGTACCTGTCCCCCGCCGTGGTGGTGCTGCTCGACGAGGCCACCTCCAACCTCGACCCGGTCGCCGAGGTCGCTGCCGAGCAGGCGTTCTCCCGCCGGCCCGGCAGCCTGCTGGTGGTGGCGCACCGCATCAGCTCGGCGATGCGCGCCGACCGGATCCTGGTGATGGACGGGCCCAGCCCGGTGCTCGGCACCCACCAGTCGCTGCTGGAGACCTCGCCGCTGTACGCCGACCTGGTCGGCTACTGGGAGGGCGACCGGCCGGCGGTCAGTCCACCGACCGCGTCCGCGGGCACCTGATCCGGCCACCGGTCAGCCCACGGGCGCGCCCGCTCGAGCGCGGCACAGCACCCCGACGGCCGCGTCCCGCCCGACCAGGGCCGGACCGGCGGCCCTGGTCGGGACCGCATCCCCCGATGCTCCATCCCACGCACCTCGAGCCGCTGGCGTTGACGGTGGCTGCGTGCAGGGACCCGAGCCTACGCCAGCGCCTCTGCCTCGGTCAGCTCGCCGCGGTGGCGCCGCAGCACCTCGCGGGACGGCTGTCCCCGTCGGGATGGAGAATGCGCGCATGCGATCGCTGAGCTGGGACCAGGTGCTGGCGTGGCGCCTGCGGCGCCACAGGCTGGTGGAGCCGGCGCCGGCGGACCGGTTGGTGCAGGTGGCGGGTGCGGTCTGCGGGATCCACGCGCAGGTGATGGCCACCGCGGAGCTGTCGCTCGGCCTGCGGGTCGCCGGCGCGACCCGCCAGGACGTGCGCCAGGAGCTGTGGGAGCGCCGGGGACTGGTCAAGACCTACGGCCTGCGCGGCACCGTGCACCTGTTCCCCGCCTTCGGTGGGGCGTGGCCGAGGTGGTGGACGGCGATCGGCGAGGCGGCCGTGCGCGGCGTGCTGTGCTTCGGCCCCAACCAGGGCAACCGCGTGACCTTCGTGCGGCCGGACCAGTGGGTCTCCGGTTGGCACGAGGACCTGGCGGGCAGCGCCGAACCAACCGGGGACGGCAGCGTGCTGCTGCTGCCCGCCTTCGACAGCTACGTGCGCGGCGCCTACCCGCGGGACCAGGTCATCCCGCCCGCCGCCGCGGCCCGGGCGGCGGAGGGCGCGCCGGCCCGGACGGCCTCATCGGCGAGATCCTCCAGGCACCGGTCGCCGTCTCCTTCGGCGCGATCGACCGGCGCCCGCACCTGTAACGCCCGACCCTGACCGGCGCCGCTTGCCAGGGTGGCTCGGCGGCCGGGTGGCGCTGTGGTGCCGGCGGCCGCAGCCGCGCGGGAGGAGCGCCGCGTCGGGTGAGGTTCTGGCGGCGGGGGCCCGGCTGGAGGCGCGCGCTGCGGTAGGGTTCCAGCATATGGACGAGGCGAGCCTCGATCGGGTCAGGGACGCCTGGCGGCAGGTCCTCGGCGCGCCGGACGCGTTCCGCGATGCCGGCACGGTGGTGGTCGCGCGCCCCGCAAGGCCGGCCCCCGGCCCCCGCTGGGTGACCGTGGTCACCCTCGGCGACGCCCGCTGCGTCCTGCTCCCCGCCGATCTGGCGGCTCGCCTGGACGCCGCCACCGGCCAGGCGCCGGCCGGCGGGCCCGACCCGGGCGCCGGCGGCGACCCGATCATCGCGGGGCGGCTGGCCCACCCCGAGGAGGCTCGGGCGCTGCTCGGCCCGGGGATCGTGGTGCTCGGCCCGGCGGTGCTCGCCTACACGGCGGAGCTCGCCGCCAGCTCGGTGCCCTCCGCCGCCGAGCCGGCGGAGCCCGGCGCCGCCGACCTGGACCAGCTCGGCGGCGCCTGCGACCCGGCGGAGGCCGCCGAGAGCTCCCTGGCCGCCTGGACCCACTGGGTGCACGTCATCCGGGAGCGCGATGTGGTGGTGGCCGCCGCCGGCGCGCAGGTGTGGGCGGGCACCCTCGCCCAGCTCGGGGTGCTCACCCGCCCGGACCGCCGCGGTCGCGGGCTGGGCACCACGGTGGCCTCGAGCGTGGTGCGGGCGGCGCTGGCGACCGGCCTGGTCGCGCAGTGGCGCGCCCGCGTCGAGCTGACCGCCTCCCGCCGCCTGGCCGCCTCCCTGGGCTTCGTCGAGCTCGGCGTGCAGGTCACCTACCGGCTCCCCGACCCCTCCCGGGAGCGCCGGGGCTGACCGGGCGGCCCCGGCGCGGCCAGGCCGGTCGCCGAGGCCAGGCAGCGGAGCGGAGCGGAGCGCCGCGGCTGACCGGGCCGCCCGGGCGCGGCCGCGGCGGTGGTCATGCGAGGCAGCGCAGGGGGCCGCCGTTGAACTCGATCATGTCCCTGGCGACGGCCGGCAGGTCCAGCGGCGCGCCCCATGGCTCGCCGCGCAGCTCGCTGTAGGCGCGAGCCAGGTTGCCGACCAGCCGCTCGGACTCGTTCCAGGTGGCGAAGCGGCCGAGGTCGGCGCGGCGGGCGACCTCCAGCGGCTCCTGGCCGGCGGCGAACCCGTCGCGCGCCAGCGCGGTGAGCCACTCCGCGTAGTCCAGCATGCTGTCCAGCACGTCGCTGGCGGCCAGCGGCCCGTGCCCAGGGACCAGCAACCGGGCGCCCAGCTCCCGCACCCGCTCCAGCGCCGACGGGAAGTTGGCCAGGCACCCTTCGGCGAGGAACGGGTGGCCGCCGTGGAACACCAGGTCGCCGGTGAACACCACACCCCGGTCGGGCAGCCAGGCGATCACGTCGCCGAGGGTGTGGGCGGGCCCGACGAACAGCAGCTCCACCCGGCTCTCGTCCACGTGCAGGGTGAGCGAGCGCTCGAAGGTGAGCGTCGGCGGCGCCACCTCGACGTGGCCGTAGTCGGCGGTCGGGAACAGCGCGCGGGCCACCATGCCGGCGCGCAGCACCTCGTCGCGGCAGCGGTGGTGGGCCACGATCGGGATGCCCGCCGGCAGCAGCCAGTTGCCGTAGGTGTGGTCGCCGTGGTGATGGGTGTTGACCGCGGCGCGCACCGGCAGCCCGCCGACGTGCCCGCCGACGGCCGCCAGCAGCGCGCGGTTGCGCGCCTCGGTCGAGGTGGTGTCGATCAGCACCACGCCGGAGCGGCCCACGACCGCGCCGGTGTTGTTGATCATCCAGCCGCCGTGCGGCTGGACGTAGGCGAGCACGCCCGGGGCGACCTCGGACAGCTCGGGACTGGCCAAGCCCATCGCCTCAGTCACCGCAAGCCTCCTGCTCGGCGTCGGTCGGCAGAAGCCTACCCGGGGGCGAACGGGGATGCCGCCCGGGGGGCCTGCGTCCCGCGGCCCGGGTCCCCGGGGGCCCGGCGTCCCGCGGCCCGCGCCGCCCGTCAGCTGGCGGCCGAGGAGCCTCCCTGGCTGCCGGGGCTCAGGGGGCGGACCACCGCGGTGGCGGCGGCCGGGCGCCGCCGCAGCACGCCGGCCCACACGGCCGCCAGGCCCAGCCCGGCCCACGCGGCCAGGACGGCCAGCGGCGCGGCGACCAGCAGCGCGCCGGCCTGCCCGAGCCCGGGCCG
>WNFX01005022.1_pt1 | contig 12849 bp, 15 predicted proteins | sample 5400111 | NCBI WGS metagenome assembly WNFX01 (sample SAMN13153363, study PRJNA577476) | soil metagenome | isolation source: 40 cm soil or saprolite under grassland replicate 1 | place: USA:California | collected 2016-06-15
CGCCACGTCGAGTAGCTCGGTGTCCAGTCGAGTTCACGCCTGGCTTTGGCATTCGTCGTGCCGCGGATCTGCGTCATCATCGACACGCCAACCTCGCCAATGATCAGGCGACCGAGCCAGACCGGGATATGTCGCGGCGGCTTCGCGTCAACTGCCTGAGCAAGCTCGGGAAGCCAGATGCGGACTGGCGCTGGCTCGTCATCGGCAATGTTGTAGACGCCTGGATCGCCACGCTGGATCGCCGCCACCGCCGCCGAGGCAGCGTCGTCCACATGGATGAACGACCACACCCCAGCGCCATTGCCGACGATCGGGAACCCGCGTTTGCGTACCGTCGCCACGATCTCCCCATCGGCAGCGAATCCCGTTCCCGGTCCATAGAGATTGCCGTAGCGAAGGGCGACTCCTTCGATGCCGTGGGCACTGCCCACGGCATGCTCGAGGTAGCGGATCGCCTGAAGCGATTGCTGCTGATTCCGCGGCGGGGTCGGGTCGAGCGGATCCTCCTCGGTCGCGAGGCCGGTGCTGGTGCGTGCATAGTTCCAGTTGCCGTAGCTCTGGGCAATGAACCGCCGGGCACCCGCTGCCTGCGCAGCCTCCAGCAGGTAATCGATCCCTTCGGTCCGCAGGCGGTTCGTCAAGGCAAACTCGTCGTCAAACTTCTTGTAATTCTTCACACCGGTGAGGGCCGTCAGTTGGTCGATCACGACCTCCGGCTTGGCCTGCGAGAGCGCCTGCATGACCGCGGAACGGTCGAGCGCATCGGCAACCACCAGCTGCGCGCCAGCCGCGCGCAGTGGCTCGACGTTCTTTGGGGAGCGGGTCATCGCGACGACCTCGTAGCCGCTTGCGACCAGCTGCGGGACCAGCCGCTTCCCGATGGCGCCAGTGGCGCCAGCAACAAATACCTTCATGGGAGATCTCCTTTTGCATGCAAATGGATGTAGAGGGAGGACCAGGAAAATCGATCATCAGGGTTTTCACCGGTTGCTTTTGCGCATGGCGTGCCCGACTTTCCTGCCTTCAAAGCTGCCGACCAAGCTGAAAACGGGTGGAACGCACTCAATGATCGCTTGTATTCAGGGCAAGTGGCATCTGCTATGAGCTATTTTCGCTGTGATCCTGGTCCTCCCTCCTCTGGGGACGAGAGCCGAACCACGATTGCCTCATCATAGCAGAGGACAAGCCGAAAATGCAAGCTTTTTTCAGGAGCACTCTTGCGCCTGTGAACTCCGCGTGTTGAGGTGCTAAGTGGTGCATACGGCAACTCTGGGGCTTGCACAGATAGTTTTTTTGGAAATGACCTGAGAGGCTGGTTCGCGACAGAAATGAGGGCCTGTTACCCTTTTTGCAGCACTTGCTGGAAAAACAGAAGGAAAGAGCTGCTTCTTGAACAGTTTTCGACAGACTGGACAAATTAAGCGTTTAGCTGTACAATATACTTCTATCGACTCAAAGTTACTGGCCTATCGGTGTTTTTCTATGGGCGGGGGGGCGTACTGTATTTCAAATAACTATTATTTCATAGTTCGAATTCAGGCAAACCATTATCTATTGTGTCTCTAAAGTCCCCTCTGAAGCGGTTGCGAACTTTTGAAAAACTCACAGCTATTGAGCACAAATTAGTAGTCATATAGTACTCTTCCCCCCTTTCTCGTCAAAATCCATCGCCAGGCCTATTTGCAACGAAAGGTGTATCCTTAATGGGTATCTCTTACCAATTCGCCCGTCGGTTTGTTTGGATGGGCATACTTGGGCTTCTCCTACTTATCATGACTGCCTGCGGCACTGGCTCAACCGGAACGAGCAGTGCGACGCCAGCAACCGGAGGATCAAATAGTACTCCAACTTCATCGGCTTCGCCTGGTCAGGTCACCGAGTTTCCGGTGACGTCTAATAGCGACCCCGAAGGCATTACCACCGGGCCAGATGGTAACCTGTGGTTTACCGATGGCCAGGGGGACAAGATCGGGCGTATTACCCCCAGTGGCACCGTCACCGAGTTTGCGGTACCGACGCCTGGTAGCCAACCCCAAGGGATTACCACCGGGCTGGATCACAACCTGTGGTTTACCGAGTTCGCGGTACCCACATCTGGTAGCCAACCCCAAGGGATTACCGCCGGGTCGGATGGCAACCTGTGGTTTACCGAGCCTGGGGCGAACAAGATTGGGCGCATCGCGCCAGGGAAGTGAGTAGCAGCCTGTCCTGAAGTATGGGAATGAACCCCAATAATAGGTTCATGCACACTTTCGATGATGAGAGCAACAGGAAGAGGATATTGAGTACAGTTGTATAGTTCCACTGGATGCCCTCCGTCGTCTTTTTCCTCGCGCTCGTCCAGAGAGCCGGAGGGACGGTGCAGCTGGCGGGTCTGCTCACCATCCTGGGCTCTGCTGTTCTCCTTGCCGTTGTCCTGATCGAAGGCGTCTTCACCCTCGACCTTGCCCAGGCCGCCGTCAATGGACACCAGGTGACCTCGCTCACCAGCTTCGACATCATGACGGTGTTTACGCACATCTACCCCATCGCGCCAGCGCCGCTCATCTTTCTGGCTTTTAGGACCTGTTCTCCTCGGCTCACGTCTCCTCCCACGAGTCTTTGGCTATCTGGCCGTGGCGCTGGGGATTGCCTTTGAAATCGTGGGACTGGTCGGTCTCTTCACCACGCCCGTCCTCACGCTGGTCGTTCTGGGCCTTCAGTCCCTCTGGGTCTTGGCTGCCGCCATCACGTTGCTGGTCCGCACAGGGGTGGCCTCTGATGCAACAGGAGGGACTCACCTCTCTTGAGAGTTGCTCGCTTAATCAGCTATAATTTGCGTACTGGATTTGAAATAACGATCCTCATAAACACAAGAAGGCTTACTTTTCCTATAGGTGAGGGCTCATGAACATTGATCCAAACGTTCTAAATATCATCTTAGGGCTTACCACAAATGGGCTTGGTTCTCTTATTGCACTTTCGGGTCGTAAGGTTGGCAAGCTTCTTAGCGGCGAGCAGTCTCTTGAAAAATGGCAAAATGAGAATGAAGTTCTTGAGCCTCACCTTCTAGAAGCCATTAAGGGTGTGGCTGAGCATATAGAATGGAGAGGGGGTATTAGAGAAGAAATCATAGCTCTCTTTCTACTTTCGCCGGAAGTAGAAGAGATTGTGCGTCAGGTGTATTCTACAAAACTGGCGAAAGAGGAAGAAATCACAAACATCAAAGCTATTCGCAAAATATTCTTGACTCTCTTCTTTCAGTTTGTCTCTTCCTATCCTGATACAGAGTTTCAAGAGGATCAGCTCGAAGAGGCTGCTGACTTCCTCTTTGAAGCACTCATGCGAGGTTGTGACCTTTTCCTTGATCAAGCTATTCATGAAGGCGCCTTAACGGCTCATGAAGCAAAAACAGCGTTTCGTCACAATATCATCTATAGCGAGATTAAGGTCCTTCAAAAGAAACTCAATTTTCTCATTGCATCGCCGACGATAGATATTCAAGCCATCTTCACATTCGAAGAACAATATCGTCAGCAGGTTGGCAGACGTCATGGGTACATTACTCCACCAAATTTCGATGCAGTGCGAAAGATACCTATCGATAACCTCTACGTTCACCCGAAAATTTTCCCGGCTAAAGAGAGACAAAAGGAACGAGAAGTGTTTGATACTAATTCATTCTTTTCCAGGATGTACCGTGCAGTGCTTCTTGGCAATCCGGGTGGGGGAAAATCTACTCTTACACTCAAGCTGTGTTACGATCTCGCAATCCATTCTACAGAGCGACTAGTTGCAGGAAGGAGCCACTTGACATCAATTCTTGTGGTACTGCGGGATTACGCGACGAATAAAAAAAGCCATCAGTGGTCGATCCTCGAATTTATCGAAATAGAAGCAAAGTCTCATTATCAGTTGCCTGCCCCGCCAAAGGGAACTTTTGAATACCTTCTTTTAAACGGTAGAGCCTTGGTAATTTTCGACGGCCTTGACGAGTTACTGGATACCAGTTATCGGCAAGAAATCAGCAACGACATTGAATCTTTCTGTCATCTCTATCCCTCCGTTCCTGTTCTCGTCACCTCTCGCGAAGTAGGATATGAGCAATCACCTTTAAATGAAGAGATGTTTGAGGTCTACCGTCTGGCTTCATTTGATGAGGGCCAGGTACAGGAATATGTAGAAAAGTGGTTTAATGTTGCCTACGGTGATCGAAGCTTGAAACTCCGTCAAACGAAGGCGGAAAGCTTCTTGAGGGAAAGCCAGATCGTTCCCGACCTTCGTTCCAATCCTCTCATGCTCGCATTAATGTGCAATATCTATCGGGGGGAGAACTACATTCCGAGAAATCGACCGGATGTGTATGAAAAGTGCGCCACAATGCTGTATGATCGGTGGGACAGAAGCCGCGATATTCACGTCGTTCTTCCTTTTGAAGCGCATATCAATCCTACAATAAAGTATCTGGCGCACTGGATTTACACAGATGAGAGGTTGAGGACCGGGGTAACAGAGGAGAAACTGATTGCAAAGACCGCAGAGTATCTCTGTCAAAAACGTTTTGAAGATTCTGATGAAGCGAGCAGGGCAGCTCAGGAGTTCGTGAGATTTTGTAGAGGGCGTGGATGGGTCTTTACTGATATAGGGACAACAAAGGAAGGCGAGCGCCTCTACCAATTTACTCACCAGACCTTTCTTGAATATTTTACCGCTGCCTATCTCGTTCGTACCCATCCTACCCCAGATACTTTAATACATGTCTTGCTACCAAAAATTGTCCGGGGAGAGTCAGATGTTGTGGTAACATTGGCTTTCCAGATTCAAAACAGGAGCCTGGAGGATGCGGGAGATGAGTTACTTACGATGCTTATTGAGCAATCTCGCAAAGCTGAAGAGGAGGAGAAATGGAATCTTCTGTTTTTTGCAGCGCGATGCCTGACATTTATTGTACCCAGCCCCAAGGTGACCCGAGATATTGCCGTAGCATGTGTCGAGCATATCTTTCTGTTGGGCATAGTATTGCTGGATAAGTGGGGGGCTGCGGGGGATATCGATTCTGATAAGCCTGAAAAGTTGCTCACGCTTCTTTTCTCTTCTCTAAGCGAAAATCGACCAACTGTTGTCGATGCCTTTGAAAGCTTCCTTGCTAACAAATTTAACAATGGCAGCGAACAAGATGCATTCCTCGCATTGGAAATTTGTATTATGGCTTCTGTTCGAGTAGATCACATCTTTGATCGCTGTCCTGAGAGAACGTTGCTTCTCTGTCCAAAAGTTCTCTTGGTCTGCAATCGGGCATTCTTTCATGGAAAAGTAACTGTAGAAGATTTTATCGAGTGGCATGGAGTGAGCAACCTCTTTCGCGTTTGTCTCCATGTCATACGGCGCAACTCCTACTCGCTTCCTCCTGCCTCGATCATTATAAAAGACGTTTTCCTGCTTAACACTTTAAAACAATCCAGGAGCCTTCAAGCCCTCAGAAGTGTGGGACATATTCTCCCTTCTTATCCATTGCCGTGGATCAAACAAGCCTATCTTTACGAGTGTATCCTTTCATTCCCTCATCAAATATTTAAAGCATTTTATACGAGCGAAAAAATGACAGATACGCCACAAGCCTGGCATGCTGACGAACTCTTTGGCGCCTTTCTTCTCTGTGCAGTATGGTTAGAGGCGCAGGACCTATCAGAACAAGCGATCTATATCAATATGCTGAAAACGAAAGTGCTCCCATTGTTTGGGCTTATGCGTTGGATACTTATTGCCCATTTTGAGCCCGTTACGCTTGATAAGATACAAGCTGAGTTTGATAACTGTAAGTTCACAGCAGAGCAGCAACATTTCATTCAGCAGTGGCTGCGAAGAGAAGTGAGTTTGGTAGAGTAAAATACCTTGGAGCGGTCAACATCAGAAACCAGCCAGAGCTACCTCTAGTATCTCATTATAAAAGTTTTGCGCAGTCTTCCAAGAGTTCGACTTCACTCATATATGTATACATTTGGGGATGGAATGTATCCCAATCGATATTTTCGAAATTGATATGTTCTTGCTCCACATACCTGCGAGGTATTTTAGTGTAAAACTCGATACCCGGACGTAGGAGCCATCCTGGCATAGAAGGGGTAATTTGAACCCTTTGAATACCCTTTATGCCTTTGATCCATAATTTAATGGCATTTTGTTGAGCATCTATGCTCTCGACATGGCCACTAACAAAACAGTTAGCCTTTATACAAAGGATCAGTATCTGCATCCTTGTGCAAATTACCTTGTATACAAATAACTATTGTGAAAGTATTATGTCCATGCTATACTTGTATGCATACAGATTGGTGCAAGAACGTACTTTCTCTCTCAACAGGAGTTTCTCATGGATCAGATTGAGGATTGTTTAAGCTTTTATCTCGGCAAGGCGTATCAGCGGGTCACTCAGTCGGCTAAGCAGCGTCTGGCCCCGTATGGTGTTACCCCAGTGCAGTACGCGCTGCTCAAGGTCCTCTGGGAACACGATCAGCAGAGTGGTGCCGAACTAGGTGAGCGCCTACTGCTCGATAGCGCTACGATGACCGGGCTCCTTGATCGCCTAGAGCATGGGGGACTGATTGAGCGCAAGGCGCATGAGACTGACCGGCGCGTGAATAGAGTTGCACTCACTGCTCGCGGACGCGATCTCCAGGTTCCCCTTGATCGCGAGATGGACCAGATGAATCAGGATTTTCTCGGTGAAATCTCTTCTGAAGAGAGGAAGCTTTTGCGGAATCTGCTCACAACCCTCGCTGGATGGAAGCAGGCGGAGCATCCAACTGCTACTCGATAGCGGTTTGAGAGAGAAGCGAATACCACTACGGGACCTCATGAGAGCAGTACGCTCTTGGATGTTCTCACAGAAGATTGTAAAGCGAGGATTATTTTTATGCTCTTTGAGACAAAAATTGCGTTGGTCATTCGAGACGATTTGGCCTCATGGCAAAAAATGAATGTAGCAGCGTTCTTGGCGAGCGGGATTGCTGCATCCTACCCGGAAAGTATTGGAGAACCATACGAAGACGCATCCGGGAATGGCTATCTCCGACTCATTGGTCAACCGATGTTAATTTATGGGGCTGATCGTACCGCATTAGCACGGGTGCTTGATCGCGCCCTTGCACGAGGAGTACAACCTGCTCTTTATACGGAAGAGATGTTTTCGACCACCCATGATGGCGCCAATCGTGATGCTGTTCGCAGTGTCGAACGGGATAACCTGAACCTGGTGGGTCTCGCCATCAGAGCAGAGAGAAAAGTGGTTGACAAAATCGTAGACAAGCTGAAGTTTCATCAGTAAATTGATGAGGGTCCGCCATGAGCAAGCGTAATGAAGCATCATTATCTTAGAACGGTCTTCATGACTTCTTCAACTCGCACCATTAGTTATGAGAATCATCTCCGTTCAAGATATCCCCTATGGTGACCGGGCTGATACTGCCTTTAAAGTACACGAAGGAGATCAGCATGTGCTATACATGCAGTTCTTACTTCTCAAGAGAGCAAGATTCGAGAAGTTTTTTTGCTTTGAGCGGTATATACTGAGTCGTGAGAAATACATCTTCAACCACACAATTTGGAAAAGGAGAAACAACCATTATGAGAAAAGTGATCATGTTTAACAGAGTTTCTCTTGACGGCTTTTTTGCTGGTCCAAAAGGAGAAATCGATTGGTTTGTCATGGACCCCGAAGTTGACAAAGCCACGCATGAGATGATGCAACCTGATACGATTGTATTTGGCAGGGTCACCTATCAGCTGTTTGAAAGTTATTGGCCACATGTAGCGACGGATCCAGCAGCTCCCAAAGAAGCTCGGATTCTTGCCAACGAATTACATCAGATGACCAAAGTGGTTTTTTCAACAACTCTGGAAGAAGTTACTTGGGAGAATTCCCAACTGGTTAAAGGTGATGTCACAAAAGAGGTGAGCAAGTTCAGGCAAGGGAATGGTCCCGACATCGTCATCTTTGGCAGCGGCACCATTGTCCAACAGCTTGCGCGTGAAGGATTAATTGACGAGTATTTGCTTCTGGTCACTCCTGTTCTCTTGGGAACGGGAAAATTCCTGTTTCAAGACGTCAAAAAATTTAACCTTGAGCTTTTAGAAGCAAGGGATTTTCACTCAGGCAACGTTCTGCTTCACTATAGAATTGAGAAAAAACAGTAAGCTGGCGATTCTGCGAAACAAGGTACCTCCGGGAGTGAGCCTTTGCGAGAGCCTCGCATCATAAGTCGAGAGACGCTCAGGTAACACTGTCAGACGGACGTGCGCACTTCGCCCTTCTCCTGTTCCCGGTCCGTTCCAGGCGCAGGCAGCGCCGTCTCCCGCAGGTAGCGCTGGTACGAGAGGCGTCCCCGTGTGGCAGCGATCACGAGCAGTGCCACCACGACCCAGACAAGAATCCAGCTCAGTCCGAACAGCGGGGTACCAAGTCCAATCCGTACGACTCTCTTTTTAGGCAATAGCTATCCACAGAATTGTACTGGTTTCACCCAATGTAATTCCCAAATTTACATCCTGATTTGGGATCGTCTCGCCTTTCGCACGCCGCGATCAACTCACTCAAACGTGTTCATTCGCTTCTCACTTAGACTTCCCGCGCCTCCCAGATCTCCAGGAGATGTCCATCAGGGTCATGGAAGAAGGCCCGGATCTCGTCGCTCCAAGCGAAAGGCGGGGTGATAAACTCGGCTCCGCGAGAGCGGAGGACCTCGTAAGCAGCCGAGCAGTCAGGAACCCGAATGCTCAATTCGCTGATGACGCTAGTGCAGTCGGGAGGCGGCGGACCGGTCACGGCAGGCTTGTCTTTCGTGGAACCCAAAGGCACCGACAGGAGAATCTGGCTCCCTGCAAAGCTCAGAAAGCAGAGGGTACCGGGAAGCTCATGCATCACTGTCGCTCCCAACACATCGCGATAGAACGTCAGCGAGCGAACGTAGTTGCTGACCACAAGGAGGCATCTGAGTTCCACCCCATCCGGAGGGCGCGTCATTGGGGAATGCTGCTTCTTTTTCCATAGGAGTTGTCCGATCCTGCCAGGACCGCGCAAGAAAATCGATGATGATCCGCACTACCTCCGTCCCCCTTTGTCCTGCGCCTGGCGAAAAACGGAGTAGGTTCATGATGGTCTCCCCTTCTCTCCACGTCGGCTGGTCTGTGAACAAGAGAAACATGAGTCACCCCGAAACTTTGAAAGGATGAGCTAGATACGAGTATCCCTCCAATGGTATGCTTGAGAAGTAACCTAAAACCTCAAGTACCCAAAGGAGGGATATCCATGTTTGAACAGTATGCCAGAGTCCCCTGTGTGGCACAAGTCGAGTGGCCGATGCCCCAAGTGGTCCAAGCAGAGGTGCTGGCGCTCACCGAGGAAAAGGAGCCAGGGGAGCGCTCACAGCCGTACGGAGTGAAGTTCTCTCGTTTTCTGGAACCAGTGTTACGAGAGTGAGATGTGACCGTAGACAAGAGGCCGTTGCGCACCCTGGTGCAAACGGTGGAGGCGATCCTGGTGTTCCGAGACCAAAGCCATGGGTTATTGCTCTCGGAATTGGGAGGATACCTGGACAAACTCGGGGAAGGAGGAGGAGGAACGAAACGGCTGGGCACCTTGATCCGCCACCCGAAGTGGAAAGCGCACCAGCTTGAGGAGTTTCTGCTGGAGCGAGCAGACCAGCAACTGGGGCAATGGGAGGCAAACGGGCAGGACGGCCTGCTGATCTGGGACGCGACGGTGTTGGAAAAGCCGGAAAGTCTCAAGGGGGAGGGACTGTGCGCGGTGCGTTCGAGCAAAGCAGTTCGGCTCACCCATGTCAAAAAGGGCGACTACCATCCTCCCAGCGCGCCCATCTTTGTCCCAGGGCTGCATGGAATTGGCTTGAGGCTTTCGGGCCGATCGGCGAAGCAGGGGCCACCTCTGTTGGCAGCCTTGCGCTGGTGGACCTCGCGCGGCCCGCTGGCCAGTTACGAAAAGGATGAAAACGGCAAGCTCTTGCGGTTGGTCACCCAGCGCTGGGCAAGCAGCCTCATCCACGTCGCGGGACCGCGGCTCTTGTGGCAGTCCCTGGTTGGGAGCCCTTCGAGGCTTCCAGGCCCGTTTTGTCTTGCGGTGGAAAACGAACTATCATCTGGTGGATGCGGAGGCGCGTGAAACAAGCGGCGTGGAAAATCGCTCGCGGCAAGCGGGGCCTGGCTCCCCGCACGATCTCCGATGCGGTTCGCCACTGCAATGTCGAAGGCAGCGTGCTCTTCTTTCCCGTGACCCATCCCGACTTTCCTGAGTGGCCCCTGACCCTGGTGGTCGGTCGGCGCAAGGGAGGCAAGCCCTGCTAGAGGCTTCCCAACGAGAAGGTGGAAACGGCAGCAGACGCCTGGAAAGTGGTCCTGGCCTACGCTCGTCGATGGCGCATTGAGATGGCGTTCCGCAACCTGAAAAGCGATTTGGCCATCCAAAGTCTGCGCGTCTATGAGTGGGAAGGCCGTCTCAAACTGCTCGGGATGCTGGCTCTGGCCTCTGCGTTTCTCATGGACCTGATGCGAGAGGAGGAGAGAACCGCACGGGACTGGCTCATTGATTATGCCTGTCATCGCAGCGGAGAACACTTGCGTCAGGTGGAGCTCCCCTTTACCCGCTTGCGTCTCGCACTTGCCAAACTCTGGCTGGCCTCTCCGTGTTGGTTTGTGCGCCGCGCGGCTTTGCGCCTCTCGCGTCCAGCCCTTGCACTCCACCCCTCGTCGCCCCTTCCTGCGCTCCTCATCGTGCTCAGGAGTCCCTCCTCGTGTCTTTTTCTCCAAAAGAGACAGGCGCACAAACGATTGGAACGGGAGCATTGATCATTTCTGCACCTGTTCTGCTTGCTCCTCGGCTTCCTTTTTTCTGCCGGGCTTTCTTTTCCCTTCAGGCAGTCATCCCGGAACCTGAGAGAGGATGAGGTTATTTCTGCTAACCTCATCCTCTCTCAGGTTCCGGGATGACTCATGTTTCTCTTCAGACCCGTGCGAGTTTCTCCGGGTTGGCAATGACCCGAATGGCTCGAATCTGCTCTGCCTCCACGTCAATGGTCAAAACGGAGAACACCTGGTCACCAGAGCACAGAAGCATTGCCGGCTGGCCGTTGACTTCTGCCCTCTCCGCATAAGCGTCCCGCGGCCAGAAGCGCCTCGTTCCCACGCTAAAACGTGCCACCGCATCACGCCCGCGAATCGGACGCAGCGCGGCTGTTCTGGTTTTCCCACCTCCATCCGTCCACAGGATCACGTCCTGGGAGAGCAGGCTCATCAAGGTCTTCATCTCACCGGTCTCAACTGCCTGGACAGAGCCGTCGAGCAGTTGCCGGTGCATTTCGCGAGAGGCTGGCAAGCGTAGCCGGTGCTCCCGCAGGTGCTGTTTGGCCCGGCTAAACGAGCGGCGACAGGCCGCTTCGCTCTTCCCGAGCATGGCAGCAATCTCGGCAAACTCGTACTCGAAGACTTCGCGCAGGAGGAAGACCGCTCGCTCGAACGGTTGGAGCTGCTCCAACAAGACCAGAAACGCCAGGGAGATCGATTCCTCCGTCTCGACGCGCTTTTCCGGATCGGCTGCGTCTGGAGTCGTGGCCGTCCTGATCGGCTCCGGTAACCAGGGACCCACGTACTGTTCTCGCTTCCTGCGCGCTAAATCGAGTTGATCCATACACAAGCGCGTGAGGATGGTGCTGAGATACGCTTTGAGCGAGTGAATGGTCTCAGGCTTCGTGGCCTGGTAACGGATAGAGGTCTCCTGCACCATCTCCTCGGCATCCATCGCACGCCCGAGCATGCGGTAGGCAATAGAAAAGAGGTAGGATCGGTAGGTTTCAAATGACTCTTCCATCTTGTTTACGCCTGCGCTATTTCCTTTCCAACACAAACACCGGATGGCTGATCGCCGCACGCTCAAACTCCTCAAGTGAAGAGTCTGCGGTGACACCAAAGTAGCGAGCAAAGGGGTTGCGCTTGATATCTGCTCGCAAAACGAGGGCCGCCTCGCCTTTGGGCAATTCTCTGGCGTTGACCGTTTCCGCACGACGCCCACGCGTGAGGATGGCCTCTCCCGCTGCCCGCAGATTGCGCACCCAATCCACGATGCCATACGGGGAGGCCAGATAGCGCTTCCCATTCTGCTCATGAATCACGATCGGGATCGTACGTGGCTGCCCGCTTGTGCGCCCACGCACCGTGAGCAGGTACATGGGGTAGTTCCCGGGTCCTCCTAACTTGACGCCCGCACGCAGCAGGGTCGTAGTCAGCACGTTGCCCAGACGCACAAACGTCGGGACTTGAGATGTTTTTGCCATATGTTCCTTCTCCTTCTCTGAGTAGAGACGCCGAAGCGTTCCCTCTTCTTGTTGGCTGAAACGGGAAGCTTTTCAACTAGTTAGGCCGGTGCTGCAACGCCTCTCTCCCAAGAAACTCAAACAAGCCGGGCTGCACCGAGACAGTTGCCACCGCCACTGCCTTGCACAGATACTGGTCAGTGGCGAGTTGTTGGAGCATGCAGTCCGCCAGATCTGCCCTGGAGGTATACATTCCGCGTATGAACGCTTCAGCCACTTGATAGTGAGTGATGGCTTCCGTCTCAAAGAGACCAGAGGGCCGGACAATCGTCCAGTCAAGATGACTGTTCCTCACCAGCGTTTCCATCCGCTGCATATCGGCATACATCGTCCGCCCAATACTGTGAATAATAATCGGTTTGAGGATTTTCTCAAAGATGAAACCTCCCCCAGTATGATGGTAGCGAGTCTGAGGATCGGTCGCACTCGAACTTACACAGACGAGGCGACGAACGCCGGAGTGGTTCATGGCCTGCACAATATGAGCCATGCC
>WNFX01009727.1_pt1 | contig 12849 bp, 11 predicted proteins | sample 5400111 | NCBI WGS metagenome assembly WNFX01 (sample SAMN13153363, study PRJNA577476) | soil metagenome | isolation source: 40 cm soil or saprolite under grassland replicate 1 | place: USA:California | collected 2016-06-15
CGACGGCGGTCGTTTGGCCGGTCGTCATTAATGCCGAGGCATACGTCACCCACAAAGAGGGCCTGGCATTCAGCACTGCCGCCGGTAGCGACTCCAGCCAGTTTCGTACCGGGGCACCCGCGCCACGAAAGTGCAGGGGCACCCCCTCTCCTTCAATCAGGCGCTCGGCGCGCGCAACATCATTGGCGGCAACAGCATGGTGAAAAGCTTCAATCTCCAGGCCATTGTTCTCATACCATTGGCTGGCACGTATGTGTAATTCGGTCACATCCCCCACCTCATCTCCTATAGACGAGGCAGCGCTCTGGTGCAGTCGCTGCCGCAGCAAATCAGCGAAGAGCTGGTGATAGCGGTACCACCGCCGCTCGTTGTCCAGGGGGACGAGGAACAGGTTGGCGTGTTCGAGATATTCCAGGGTTGCTTGCCCGGAAACAGTAGGATCCATCAGAACGGTATCACACAGGGGACCGCACAGGCGGTCGAGGATAGATGTGCGCAGCAAGAACGTCTGGATGCTTTCGGGCTGCTGTTGTAGGACTTCTTCAACCAGATAATCCAGCACGAAATGGTGGCTGCCGGTAAAAGATTTGATGAAGCTGGTGCTGTCTTGATGTCCCTGCAGGGAAATCGCAGCCAATTGCAGGCCGGCAATCCAGCCTTCGGTACGGGTTGAAAGTCGCGCGATGTCTTCCGCTGAGAGGTTGAGACCCATCCCCTGGTTGAGAAATCCAGCAGCTTCGGAAGGCGTAAAACGTAAGTCGGTGGCACGCAGTTCGGTCAATTGACCCCGGGCACGTAATCGGGCTAGAGGTAGCTGTGGATCCTCACGGGTGGCGATGACCAGGTGCATCTGCGGTGGCAGGTGCTCGAGCAGAAAGGTGAGGGCATGGTCAATCGGTTTGGCATCAATCACGTGGTAGTCATCCAGGACGAGGACGAAATCTCCTCCGTCACGCCCGTGACTTACCACGTCGTTGGTGAGCAGCGTGAGCACAGTCTCTGCTGCAGCAGGTTGTGGCATCTGCAGCAGGGTGAATGCCACAGCCCCTAGATGTGGGTCAAGCGTCTGTAAGGCGGCAATGACATACGAGAGGAAGCGCACTGGCTCGTTGTCCCCCGGTTCGAGTGATAGCCAGGCGACAGGCATGCCGCTTTCGGCGAGCCACTGCGCGAGCAGGGTCGTTTTACCAAAGCCCGCGGGTGCCGAGACGAGCGTGAGCGGCCTCACCGCTCCCTGCGTGAGTCGTTCAGCCAGATGGGGGCGGCGCACGAGTTGCGCGCGTGGCAGGGGTCGATGGAGCTTGGTTGCCAGCAGTGGGGTGAGTGAATCGCTCCGCATCCCAGATGCGGCGGCTTGCGCCGGGAGGACAGCAGCGTCCGCATCGTTGTCAGGCGCGGTCTCGACGTGAGCATCAGCCAGTGCCTGGGCCACGGCCTGTAAGCGCGCAAGGGTGACGGTCTCGGACTTGCCGAGGTAGAGGGAGATGAGCTTGCCACGCCGCGTGCGGTAGGCTTTCCAGTACCAACCCCCGCGCTGGTTGCCCGCGCGCTCTTTGCGAGCCGTGAAGGTGCCTGTCTGGCTGGTAAAGGCAAAGCTGGAGGCGGACTCTAACCAGGCATACCAGGCGGGCGTTTCCACCAGGAGCACCTGCTCCTGCCCATCTTGCTGATACGTCAGCGTGTTCCCTCGTACAATGGGTGTCGTCTTCGCCATGGTTCCTCTCCCGCGACATGGCATGTCGAACGCTTTCCTTTCCCGAACAGGAACGCCGATGTTCGGTAATTCATGCGGCATACCGAACATCGCACCCTCGAGAGAATGAGCTGCGAAAAGCACCGGGTTACCAGAAACTCATCTTTTCACTGATGACGCTGATTGGCAGCCTCAACCAGGTATGCAAACGAAGCGCACAGAGCCATGATCTCGTGCTCGATGCGCCCCGGCGAAGCAGAAACGGGGGGCGTATAGAACCTTTGAGCCTCTGAAAGTGTGGTGAGCGGGATCACGGATGCCCTCATGATGCATCTCTTCCATGAGCTGAAGCCAACAACACCTGCTTCCCTGAGTATACCTGATCACCAGAGGAATTGCAAAGATATCACCGTTTCTCATGGAAATGAAAAACACGATTTAGATGCCAGACCGAGCGACGCACTTGCCTTGGCAGTGCTGATGAAGCGTCCCATTTATGTCGCAGAGGACCTCATGGAACGCATGCAGAGATCTGCTCCTCAATCGCAGGTGGAGTTTCTCACCGGGTTTCGTGAAATAGATCGCGATATAGTTTTGAACGAACACAAAGAGCAGAGGGACAATCTCTTGCAATTCTTCGCCTCATTGACCCGTAGCAACCTTGAGTTAGAACTCCAGAGAGACAAAGAAGCACGTGAAAAAACCAAACAGGAAATGATTGCGTCCTGGAAAGAAGAACGTAAGCAAGACCAGCAAGAGACGTGAAGCTAAACCGTGATTTGCCGGGTGAATTTACCGGGCGGCCGCAAGGGCCGCCCCTACATTTCCCAATCCAATGCTCCCTAGCCTGCGTGCCTTTCAACTCTTCTCGGCGATCGCTGGCCCCCACGACGTCACTCTACCCGGCGTAATCACTATCACCATGTGCCTTTCCAACTTCATCGTTCTGTATTGAACGTAGCGTTCGCGAAGCAATAGCAGCGCTTGTGCGTGCAAGGGATCTGCCGGTTGAAGCAATCCGGCGTGCCCATTCACCAGCACATACCCCAGGCGCGACCAATCATCATCGTACTGGTCGATCAGAAGCGAGGCCTCGTGCCGTGCTTTGATATTGCGCACCCGCCGTAATTTGCTTTCATCTACCCTCTTCGGTTTCTCATCCAATGGTATATAAAAACGTATGCCGTCGAAAGCATAGCAGACCGGTACGATATGAGGATGCCCTTCCGCATCAACGGTAGCTAAGCGCGCAACCCGCTGCGCATGCATGAAAGCAATTTCAGCTTCTGTTAATACTGTTCGATTTGGCATAACTTCCTACATGATCTATTCTAATGTCTCAAAGCTTCAACACTCGTGATATGTAACATTACCACATTTCGGTGATACTATGTTTATCAAATGCAGGGGTAACTTTTATGGATGGCTGGTAAAGCTCGGCCATTATGATTTTCGTGCTATTTGAGTAGTAATTTTCTCAATACTTGCAAAAGGAGTCCACAAGAATGTCTGATACTACTATCAAACTCTATGGCACCAACTGGTGTAGCGACTGCAAACGCAGCAAGAAATTCCTTGGTGAACAGCGCATCCGCTACGATTTTATCAACATCGAAGAGGATATGGAAGGCCAGGCCTTCGTGCAGAAGGCACAAAATGGCGGCCTGACGATCCCAACCATCGTATTTGGAGATGGCTCGATTCTCATCGAACCATCGAACGCAGAGTTGGCGGCGAAACTGGGACTTGAAACGAAAGCAAAGTGCGAGTTTTACGATCTCATTATCGTTGGAGGCGGCCCAACGGCCCTGACGTCAGCTATTTATGCAGCGCGCGATGGCTACGACGTCCTGGTCATAGAGCGTAGTGGCCTGGGCGGACAGGCCGGCATTACCGAACGCCTGGATAACTATCCGGGCTTTCCTGAGGGTGTCACAGGCGCGGAATTTGCCGAGCGCATCATCGAGCAATCGAAACGCTATGGCGTCGAACTGCTCTCAGCGCAGAACGTGGTAAAAGTCGGCAACGATGAGGATGCGCATTTCGTCGAAACTGATTCCGGGCATCGGTATCGCAGCAATGCCGTTTTGATTGCCACAGGTTCGACTTATAAACGCCTTGGAGTTCCAGGAGAGAGAGACTACATTGGAGCTGGTGTACATTTCTGTGCAACCTGCGATGGTCCATTTTACAAGGGGCGCGAGGTGGCCGTGATTGGCGGTGGCAATAGCGCTGTTGAAGAGGCCGCGTTCCTCACCCGCTTTTGCCCAAAAGTCACACTGCTAGTACGAGGTTCCGAACTAACCGCTAACAAGATAGCGGTTGATAAAGCGCTCGACTCTCCACAAATGGAAGTACGATTCAATACGGAGGTCGTCGAGTTCAAAGGCAAAGATAATCACCTGGATACCGTCGTCTACAAGAACAGAAACACAACCGTTTAAAGATATTGCCAAACTGGATGCCCAGGGCTTTATTATGACGGGTATTGACTTCCAGACCAGCACCGAGGGTATCTTTGCCGCCGGAGATGTGCGCTCAGGCAGCACCAAGCAGTTGGTCAGTGCCGCTGGAGAAGGCGCCGCCGCTGCCCTATCCATCCGCGAACACCTCCGTGGTCATGATGCGCATACCATGGAGAAGGCGCTGGTTGGAACCGCATCAGCCTGATGAGCTTTGTAATACTTCGTGTAGAGTAGGGGCGGGGCTTGCCCCGCCCTGTTCCCCTGCCCCGCCTTAGAGCTGATCCCTCCGCTTGCCCTCTCGCCGATGCTGCAAGATGCACTTCTACGTATCAATAAGGCCTTAAGTCATCAGCAATCAGGATACACTGTCATGCTGAGGGCGTGAGCCGCAGCCCTTCGCTGCGCTCGGGGGAAGCATCTCGCGGCCTATCGAGCCAGGTACCAACTATACGTACAACTATAACAACCCCTTACTCTGCAAGAAAGAAGTCGCGACTTCTTTGACTGCCTCGCTCACAGATGTGCCGCTGGCTTTTTTCATTGCTACTTGCTTCTGCAAATTAATACTCACTTCAGTAGTCAGATATGGTGCCAGCGGATTGAGGGCACTCGCGATATCAGGATCGCTCTGTAGCACAGAGTCACGTACAATAGGCGCAGGGTGGAATTCTGTAAACCCATGCTTATCATCATTGAGGAAGATGAAGCCTTGTGTTAGAACAGATCCATCAGTTGTATAGCACTCGGTAACATTTGCTGCCCCACTCTTCACAGCGGAGAAGCCGATTGAATAGTCAACCTTCTTCACTGCTTTGAAGCTAGTTGTATCAAATCCGTAAGTTGACTTTAAAGCGTTGAAAAAGTCAACACCATCACTCTGGGTTGCCAGCGTCAACTGTGGTACCTTAGGAGCCAATTGCGAAAGGGTGGTTGCCCCTATCTTCTGAGATTCTGCCTGTGAGGTACAAAGGGCATACCCATCATTTAAAGGCGCCTGGTCGAGCCATGTAATGTGATACTGTTGCTCGAATCCGTTCTTGACAGTCTGATAATCCTTTGCTGGATCGTAAGCTGACTTAACTTGAAGGATATTCAGGCCTGTCCCGGTAAACTCTGGATAGAGATCAATGGCGCCACTCTTGAGTGCATTGAACACAACAGGGGTCTGTCCCAGAGCTAATTTTGGATGAACAGTGTAACCAGCCTTCTGAAGCAGCAAGACATACATCTCGCCAAGCAACTGAGCTTCGGAATCGAGTTTGCTCCCAACCGTTATCGGCACTTTTGTTGGTGTAGATGTACCACCGCCAGTTGTACCTCCTGATGAACCACCACATGCTGCCATGATGAGCATGGGTATGAGAGCGAACAGTAATAAAAACTTCGCTCCTGGTGAATGCTTGTGAATAGTCATTTTAACCTCCTAAAACTTATTACAAACCAATGAAATACGTGCAGATACAATACTGCACGAAACTGCATCCTGCCTGACGCGAAGCGTAGCCGCGACAAAGCGGCGTTGGCAGGATTATAAGGCTACGCGTTGGCTATCGCTGCTTGCTCCTGTACTTTAAGGCCTTCAGGAGTCAAGGCACGCTGTAACCAACTCATAGACACTTCTACGAGAATTGCCAGAATAGCTACGGAGACAGCTCCAACGATGAGTTCTGTATAATTGAAGACATTGAAACCGTCTACAATGTAATCCCCGTAGCCTCCTGCACCGATAAATGCGGCCAGCGTTGCGGTCGCGATGATCTGCACCGCCGAGGTGCGAATGCCGGCCGCAACCAGTGGTGTGACGAGTGGCGCTTGTATTTGGGTGGCGATCTGCATTGTTGTCATCCCCATTCCCTTTGCTGCCTCAATCATCGCCGGATCAATTCCGCGAATTCCTGTATACGTATTTAGCAAGATAGGTGGGATGCCTATCACAATTAGGGCAATAACGGCGGGTAATAAGCCGATGCCAAAAATAGGGACAAACAATATGAGAACTGCGATAATGGGAATTGCGCGCAACAGGCCACTCGCGTTGAGTGCAAGAAAGGCCAGCAACGCATTGCGCGAGACAAGTGCTCCCAGTGTAACTCCAATGATTATCGCCACAAAAATAGAAAAGCCACAGATCTTCAGATAATCGATAGTATGTCCCAGGAAGTCGTTAGCAGGGTCCAGGATAAGTTTGATATATTCCATATGCTCTCTCATGCTGAGTGCAGTGAAGCATCCTGCACTCTAGCGTAGATCCTCCCTTCTATGCAATCGACACTGCGCCACGTCCCCGGTTAAGCCATGTTTGTAAAGCCAATAGCAAAAGATCAGCCGAAATAGCGAAGAAAGCAATTAAAATAGCTCCTGCTACGACTGCATTGTAATCACCGGTCACAATATTCTGAAAAATCAGATTCCCTAATCCCCCCTGATCTACCAGTGCAGCTAAAGATGATATACCGATCGTTGTCACCGTTGCAATACGTATACCCGCGACAATAACGGGTAGTGCTAAAGGCAAAGTAACGCGGAACAGTACCTGGTGACGTTTCATTCCCATTGCCCGGCCCACTTCAATTAACAAGGGATCAATACCGTTTACGGCTGCTGCCGTGTTACGGATCAGTACGAGCATGTTATAGAGAACCAGCGGAATGATAGCTGTTGCAGGGGACAATCCAGTAATAGGGATGAGCAAAACAAATGCCGCAATGCTAGGGATGGTGTATAACAAACCTGAAACTGTGATGATCGGAAGGTAGAGTCTTTTGTAGCGAGCCACAAGTAACCCTATTGGAATGGCTATACTAATTGAAATCACCATAGTGATAGTAACTAACTCAAGCGTCTGTAAGAACAGGTTAGGAATACTATTTGGATCGCTCAGGTCATAATTATAGGGTTGAAGTAAATAGTGCATATCAATCCCTCAATGCATGTAATCATACAATGACTTATGTTCTTGTTTCTTCTTTGGTAGATTCCTGGCTTCTCACTTTGGTTATTTCGTGATTGATGCTTGCGAGGGTAATATATCCGAGAGATTCTTGTGTTTCTTCATCCTGTACAGCGAGAGCGGGGGCATTGGTTTCGAGGAGTTTCAGCATGGCTTGGAGCAACGTCTCATCAGTAGAAATCGTTGGAATATCTCCCCAATGTGCCGAAGATACCGCCACGGGCTTTCCATCTAAAGCATCAGTAACGGGTAAATACTGAAGTTGACGCAGAATGCTTTCTGCACCTACTAGCTTGCTCACGAATTCGTTGGCCGGATTCGCAAGCAGTTCTACTGGAGTGCCAAGCTGCATCAATTTACCATTATGTAGTACGGCAATCATAACACCGAGCTTAAATGCCTCTTCGATGTCATGCGAGACAAAGAGAATGGTTTTGTGTACGTCACGCTGGATACGTAACAATTCATCTTGCATGCGGGCACGTGTGATCGCATCGAGAGCGCCAAAGGGTTCATCCATCAGCAGGATTGCCGGGTCGGTCGCCAATGCTCGTGCCAGTCCTACACGCTGCTGTTGTCCGCCCGAGAGTTGACGTGGGAAACGTTTGCGATACTCATCTGGTGGTAAACCAACCAGCTCAAGTAATTCGTCAACACGCTCAGCAAGCTGCTGCTTCGACCAGCCACCGGCGATCTCAGCAGTCACACGAATGTTCTCCGCTATGTTCATATGCGGGAAGAGGCCGACCTGTTGAATGACGTAACCAATACGGCGGCGCAGTTGGATTGGATTTTCCTCGAGTATGTTCTTGCCATCGATGATGATTTCGCCAGAGGTAGGTTCTATCAGACGATTGACCATCCGTAACAGAGTTGTTTTGCCAGAGCCAGAGGTACCAACCAGCATACAGGTAATGCCTTCTGGTACCTCGAAGGTAACAGCATCAACAGCAGGTTTTGTAGAGCCAGGAAATTGCTTGGTGATGGCCTGGAACGCAATTTTTGCCATACGACTGATACTCCTTATGCTCGAAGCCGACGCGAACACCACCCGCGCCTGATCTTCTTGTGATGCATTGGACACCCTGTCATGCTGAGCCCATTCGCTGCGCTCAGGGTAAACTCCGCGAAGCATCTGTTAGTGTCCTCTGTACGTCACTTAAATTTTCATGATGCCTACCTGATTATACGAGGCAATCACTGCAATTGACAAATTCAGCCAAACTATATTTTCGTTGGCTTGCTCTAGTTGAATATCCCGGTAACTTTTCTCTACACGTAACTACGTCACAATTTGGTTCAATTTAGCAAAACATAGCAGTGGAACTTCTTGGTTAGAAACAAGCAAGTATCCTATAATATTCCACGCGAAGTGGCCACTACTGTTGTGTCATCCCCCAACCTCCACCTTTTCAGCGTTTATCATTGTGTATCGATATGTCGTTTTGTATATTGGAATTGGAGAGCTACATGAAGCGCACCATTGTACGCAAGCTCGGAATTGCTAGCGTCGCACTTATCATTGTTAGCGTCAGTGTTCTCAGTATTGCGTTCATTGCCAGAGCCAGTCAAAATTCCCCCTTTGTCCTCACAAGTCAAACTGTTCCTCTTGTCAGTCGTGCCCATCTCGTGGGAGCAGCGAGTGCACAGCAGCAACTCAATCTCTCAGTAGGTTTACAACTGCGCAACCAACAGGAACTACAAACACTGCTCAGCGATATGTATAATCCTCACAGTTCAGACTATCATCGCTTTCTCTCGCCACAGCAGTTTGTGGACGAATTCGGCCCGACTGCCGAGCAGCAGCAACAGGTCATCGATTATTTGCATCAACAAGGATTGCACATCACGCATATTTCGAGCAATCGCTTGTTAATTGATGCCAGTGCCACGGTTGCCCAGGCTGAGGCTGCCTTTCAGGTCTCAATCAATAACTACCAGTTGGGAGCGAACCTGTTCTACGCCAACGCCAATCCTCCCGTCATCCCAGGCGCGCTTGCACCGGTCATTGTCTCTATTGGCGGTCTCGATAACAGCGTGCGTATGCATCCGCTCTACCAGCGTCCCCTTTCAAAGCATGGAAAACCCAAGCCGGGTCCTGGGACAAATCTCCGCGCTACGCTTACTCAACCACATGCAGGACAGGGTGGCGGCTTTGCACCGGCAGACCTCAACGGTGCATATGATGCCACGCCTTTACTACAATCGGGTGTCCAGGGCGCCAATCAGACCGTTGCTGTCTTCGAGTTGGATGGCTATCCGAGCAGCGACGTCACGCAGTATTTCCAGACCTACAATCTTGGCAATCCCAGCGTCACCAATGTCCTGGTTGATGGTGCCACAGGCGCTGCTGGTGCAGGGGCGATTGAGGTCGATCTTGACATCGAGGTGGTAGCGGCGATGGCGCCCAAGGCAGCGCAGATTGTCTATGAAGGTCCTAACACAACGCAAGGTGTCAACGACACATACAATCAAATCGTCAGCGACAAAAAGGCTCAGATCACAACGATTAGTTGGGGTGAATGCGAGTCGCAGAGTGGCAATGCCGAACTACAAACCCTCGATAACATCTTGAGCCAGGGTGCCGCCGAGGGTATCTCGATGTATGCCGCCTCCGGTGATTCTGGCGCCTATGACTGCAACGATACCAACCTCGCGGTTGACTCACCGGCAGGCGATCCCAATATTACGGGCGTGGGTGGCACCAACCTGCAGTTGAATAGCGGTGCCTATAGTAGTGAATCCGTGTGGAGCAATCCGAGTGATACACAGCGCAGCCCTAAAGGTGCAGGCGGTGGAGGTGGTGTCAGCAGCTTCTTCAAACAGCCAACATGGCAGACTGGCCCTGGCGTGCAAAACCAGTACAGCAATGGCAACCGTGAAGTGCCAGATGTCTCGGCAGATGCTGATCCAGCCACCGGTTATTCTGTCTATTGTACTGCTTCAGCATCGGGGTGCTCGTCAACTGGCTGGATAACCGTGGGCGGTACCAGTGCAGCAGCTCCACTGTGGGCAGGAAGTACGGCGCTCATCAATGAGTATTTGCAAAATCAGCAAAAATCGCGCATGGGATTTGCCAATCCTGTGCTGTATGGCCTGCAGAATGCCACACAGCAGTTTCCGCCTTTTCACGATGTAACCAGCGGCACCAATCTGTTCTATCCGGCTACCAGCGGGTATGACGAGGCCTCCGGTTGGGGATCACCGGATATTTATAATATCGCGCGAGATGTTGCAGCCGGGGTTTCACCACCGCCTACGCCAACGCCGGGGCCCAGTCCGACGGATACCACGACTCCCAGTCCAGGTCCGAGTCCGACGGATACGGCTACACCCGCTCCGAGCCCAACGGACACGAGCACGCCCAGTCCTGTTCCAACTGATACAGCTACCCCTACACCAGTGCCTACGCAGCCTGGTCCAACCAACTCATTGGTCCAGAACGGTGGATTCGAGGAAGGGAGTGATCCCTGGCAGGAAAACTCTACCGGTGGCTATGAAATTATTGATGCATCCAATCCACATACGGGAAGCTATAGCGCTTATCTCTGTGGCTATAGCTATTGTCAGGATAGCATCAATCAAGATTTCACCGTCCCGGCGAATGCATCCAATATCACTGTCAGTTACTGGTGGTATGGTGATACGAACCATACTACTCTCAAATGTAGAGATAAGTTTACTGTCGAAGTGTTGGATAGCAACGGTAAAGCTATCGGCAAGGTACAGAGCGCCTGTAACACCGATGCCACCCGAAGTTGGAAGCAGGTGACCTTCAATGCTACCAGTCTCTTGTCCAATTACGCCGGGCAGACTGTGACGCTTGCCTTCAACGCTACAACTTCATATAGTTCGGCCACATCCGCTTTCTTTGTGGATGATGTGGCTGTTAGTGCATCGTAATTTGATCGATGATTTGGAACCAGATACGTCGAATTGGTCAGACGTGGCGCCGCCACGTCTGACCAATTCGACGTATCTGGTTCTATTCCTGTGAGAAGAATACGCTCTTCACCTCGGTATAGAGCTGAGCCGCGTGCATGCCCATCTCGCGACCAATCCCGCTCTTTTTGTATCCTCCAAAAGGCGCTTCGGTATGCACACTATGACTGGAATTGACGGAGAGCACGCCTGCTCGTATACCTTTCGCTACACGAATGGCCCGCCCAAGATCACGAGTCCACACCGAGCCTGATAGACCATATGGTGTGTCATTAGCTTGCCGAAGTGCTTCCTCCTCGGTATCGAAAGGCATGATACACACCACAGGCCCGAATATCTCTTCCTGGGCCACTCGCATTTTGTTGTTGACCTGCGTAAGTATCGCGGGCTGCATGAAATAGCCATCTCTAGCGGGAACAGTGCCACCGCTGACCAGTTCTGCTCCTTCTTCTCGACCGAGCGCAACATAGTCGAGTGATCGTTGACGTTGACCGGCAGAGATAAGTGGCCCAACTTCGACCTGCTCTTCCAGTGGTTGGCCGATCTGGAGCGCTGCTGTGCGCCTGTCGAACCGCTCAACAAATTCATCGTAGATGGAGCGTTGTACGAGGATGCGCGATCGTGCACAGCAATCCTGTCCACAATTGCCGAAGACTGAAAATACCGAGGACTCTACACAGCGCTCCAGGTCTGTATCCGCGAACACGACATTCGCGGCCTTTCCACCAAGCTCAAGTGATACACGTGTAATATTGAGAGCGCAAAGGCGCATGATCTGAGAACCAACCTCGGTCGAACCGGTAAATGATACTTTCGACACCAATGGATGCGTGACCAGCGCGTTGCCGACGATAGACCCGGGACCAGGAAGCACAGAAATCACCCCGGCTGGTAACCCTGCCTCCATCAAAATATCGGCCAGTATGAGCACTGATAGAGGTGTAAGTTGGGCAGGTTTCACCACTATGGTATTACCACATGCCAGGGCGGGTGCGATTTTCCAGGACGCAATTACAAGTGGGAAGTTCCATGGGGTGATCAGGGCGCATACTCCAATCGGCTCACGAAGTGTGACTTCGAGTCCTGCATCCTGTACCGGGATGGTCTCGCCGAAGATCTTGTTCGCTGCTCCTCCCCAGTACTCAAGCACTGTGGCAACCAGTCCGATCTCACCGCGAGCGTCTCGGATGGGTTTGCCTGCATTGCGAGCTTCAACAACTGCAATATCCTCCAATCGCTCTCTTACCAGAGTCGACGCTCGCAGCAGTATTCGCCCGCGTTCAGTTGCGCTGAGACGAGGCCACCACCCTTCCTCGAAAGCCTGGTGGGCGGTTAGAACTGCTTGCTCAACATCTTGAGTCCCCGCCTCTGTTACTTCGGCGAAAGGTCTGCCTGCTGCTGGTTCGATTACTGCAAATGTTTTGCCTTCTGCGGCAGGGATACGTTCTCCACCAAGCACTAAACGCTCCATCTTCGTTATACCTCCTTCTATAGACACAATCGCATAATGTTGTGGAAAGATATAACCATTGTACATCATAAGAGCATTTTCTAATTCATAAGCTCGCATCTTCACAACAAGGAGGGGCGCTATAAGATCATTTGACATTGACCGGGGAATGTCATACTCTCTCCGAATTGCTTACAAAGGCGGCGAATAAAAGGGAACTGGCTATTGCCTTCTAAAATGCAAAGCAATTTCACAGGCGCGGATCAACCGGCTCACTCTCAAGCGCCAATACACCGAAGACGCACTCGTGGACACGGCGCAGGGGTTCGTCGCGAACGAAACGCTCCAG
>WNFX01007188.1_pt1 | contig 12848 bp, 9 predicted proteins | sample 5400111 | NCBI WGS metagenome assembly WNFX01 (sample SAMN13153363, study PRJNA577476) | soil metagenome | isolation source: 40 cm soil or saprolite under grassland replicate 1 | place: USA:California | collected 2016-06-15
ACCCGTTGCGCACCACGATCCTGAGCACGGCCACGTCCTGCAGGTCCGCCGGGAAGGTGTAGGCGGGAACCAGCCAGCCGCGTTGTCTGAGCCGCTCGGACAGGTCGAACACCGTGTAACTGGCCGCGCCGCGCAGCCGGAATGCGAACACCGGCAGCTCGCTGCCGTCGGTCAGCAGCTCGAATGGCCCCATCGCGGCGATCTGCGACGACATGTGCATCGCCACGTCCTGGCTGGCCTGCTGCACTCGCCGGTAGCCATCGAAGCCGAGCCGCAGGAAGTTGTAATACTGCGCCGCGACCTGGCTGCCCGGCCGGGAGAAGTTCAGCGCGAACGTCGGCATGTCTCCGCCGAGGTAGTTGACGCGGAAGATCAGGTCGTCGGGGAGAGCGCCGGAGTCCCGCCACACCACCCAGCCGACGCCAGGAAAGACTAGGCCGTACTTATGCCCGGAGGCATTGATCGATGCCACCCGCGGCACGCGGAAGTCCCACTCCAGGTGCGGGTGCAGGAACGGCGCGACAAACCCGCCGGACGCGCCGTCGACATGGATCGGCACGTCGTGGCCGTGCTCCGCCTGCAGCCGGTCGAGCGCCTCGGCTATCTGCCGGACCGGCTCGTAGCTGCCGTCCATCGTGGAGCCCATGACCGCTACGACGCCGATGGTGTTCTCATCGCACCGGGCGGCCGCCTCCGGCCCGGTCAGGTGCAGCCGGTCCGGCGCCATCGGCACCAGCCGCGGTTCTACCTGCCAGTACCGGCAGAACTTGTCCCAGCAGACCTGGACATTGGCGCCCATCACCAGATTCGGCCGATCGGCCGCGGCGCCCGCGGCGAGGCTGCGGGCGCGCCACCGCCAGAGCAGCGCCATCCCGCCGAGCATGCAAGCCTCGCTGGATCCAGTGGTAGAGCAGCCGGTCGCCGCGAGCCCGGCCATGGCGGGCAGGCCGCGCGCCCCGGCGGCTGTGCCCGGCGCATGCCACAGACTCGCGAGGATGTTGACGCAGCGCCGCTCGAGCTCAGCTGTCTGCGGGTACTCATCCTTGTCGATCATGTTCTTGTCGAAGCACTCGGCCATCAGCTGCCGGGCCTGCGGCTCCATCCAGGTGGTCACGAATGTCGCCAGGTTGAGCCGGGCGTTGCCGTCCAGGATCAGCTCGTCTCTGACCACCTGCAGGGCGGTGTCGGGCAGCATGCCACGACGCGGCATGGTGTACCGCGGCACCGGATGTCCTTCCAGCCGGACGTAGACCGGATTGACAGCCAGGTCGTCGCCGTCCCCCGGCGCGCCCTTCGCCTCATGCAGCGGCATGGCTGGCTCCTTTTTCCTCACGGGCCGCCGGTGCGCCCGCCGGCCACGCCACCGGGCCCGGGACCGGCTAGCTTTCGTCCTGGCGCAGGTACCGGCAGAGCAGGTAACCGCTGTCGGTAAGCACGTGCGCCAGGCGAAGGCCCGCCTGGGCAGCCGGGATCGGGACGTCGTCGCCGCCGGTCGCCCCGGCGGCCAGGATCCGGCCCGCCCGGCCGCCTGCCAGCAGCGGGCTCACGGTGAGGCAAAGCTCGTCGAGCAGGCCCGCCGCCGCCACCTGGCCGAGCAGGTGCGGGCCGCCCTCGATGAGGATCCGCTGGTGGCCGAGCTCGGCCAGGGCGCCGAGCACCGCCGCCGGGCTGAGCAGCTCGCGCCCGGCCACGATGACGTCGGCGTGCCTGGCGGCTGCTGCCCGCCGGTCCGCGGGGGCCGCCTCGGTGGTCAGCACGATCGTCCGGGCGTGCCGGGGCGCGTCGGCTAGCAGCGGGCTCTCCGGATCCAGGTCGAGCAGGCGCGTCACGACCGCGATCGGAGGGGTGGGCGGCCGGCCCTGGCGCAGCTCGGCCCATGCCTCCGCGGGCCGGACCGGGCGGTAGCGCTCCGCCCTGACCGTCCCGGCGCCGGCCAGGATAACGTCGGCGAGGCTGCGGAGCACGGAGAAGACCTGCCGGTCGGCGTCGCCGGACAGGGCACCGGACTGGCCTTGCGCGGTGGCCGCGCCGTCGGCGCTTGCGACCATGTTGGCGCGCACCCACGGGCGGCCAGGCGGCGAGCCCGGTGCCGGGTACGCATACAGCCGGGCGATCTCGGCCAGGCCAGCCCCGCCGGGCTGGACCGATCCGATCGGGCCGTCAGCTGCTTCAGCGGGGAAGATCTGGCGCATACCAGCAGTCAATCAGACCGCCGGCCAGCCTCGCTGCGACCTGCGCCAGTGGCCCGCTGCTCAGGCACCCGCCACTAGGCGCCAGCCGGGCCGTCAGCCACGCCGCGCAGCACCAGAATCGCGTGGCCTGGCACCAGCACGCCGCTGCCCGCGCTGATCTCGCGGGCCGCCTCGCGCGCGGCAATGGCCCGGGTGCCGCTGCCTGCCGCGCTCGGCTCGCCGCCCGTCGCGGCCGACGTGTCAACCAGGATCTGCCACGCCGCGGCGAACCGCGCGCCCGGCATCATGAAGGTCACCGGCGCGTTGTGCGCGTTAACGAGCAGCAGGAAATCGTCGTCCCGCACCGGCTGGCCGTGCGGCCCCGGCTCGGTGATCGCGCTGCCATTCAGGAACACCGCCATTGCCCTGGCGTAGCCAACCTCCCAGTCGGCAGCCGTCATCTCCTGCCCGGACGGGGTGAGCCAGGCGATGTCCAGCATCCCGGCGCCTTCGCCGCGCTCCGCCGCGGCGGCGGCCCGCCCGCTGAAGAAGCGCCGCCGCCGGAACACCGCGTGCAGGCGGCGCAGCTCGGACAGGCCGCGGGTGAACTCCAGCAGATCCGCATGCTTGGCGATGCCTTCCCAGTCGACCCAGGACACCTCGTTGTCCTGGCAGTAGGCATTGTTATTGCCCTGTTGCGTCCGGCCCATCTCATCGCCGGCCACCAGCATCGGAATTCCCTGCGAGCAGAACAGCGTCACGAGGAAATTCCGCACCTGACGCGCCCTGAGCTCGTTGACGGCCGGATCATCAGAGGGACCTTCCGTGCCGCAGTTCCAGGACCGGTTGTCGTCGGAGCCGTCACGGCCGTCCTCGCCATTGGCCTGGTTGTGCTTACGGTCGTAGCTGACCAGGTCCTGCAGGGTGAATCCGTCGTGGCAGGTGACGAAGTTCACCGAGGCCACCGGCCGCCGGGAACTCGTCTCGTACAGGTCGCTTGAGCCGGTCAGCCGGGAGGCGAACTCCGGCAGCATGGCGGGTCGACTGCGCCACAAGTCACGCACCGTGTCCCGGTACTTGCCATTCCACTCGGTCCACAGCGGCGGGAACTTGCCGACCTGATAACCGCCTTCGCCGACATCCCACGGCTCGGCGATCAGCTTCACCTGAGACACCACCGGGTCCTGCTGGACTAGCTCGAAGAACGTTGACAGCCGGTCGACATCGTGCAGCTCGCGGGCCAGCGCCGAGGCGAGGTCGAACCGGAAGCCGTCCGCGTGCATGTCCAGGATCCAGTACCGCAGCGAGTCCATGATCAGCTGCAACGCATGCGGGTGCCGGACGTTGAGGCTATTCCCGCAGCCGGTGTAGTCCAGGTAGTACTGCGGCTCGTCGGCCCGCAGCCGGTAGTAGGCCGCGTTGTCGATGCCGCGGAAGGACAGCGTGGGCCCGCGGTGATCGGCCTCCGCGGTGTGGTTGTAGACGACGTCGAGTATCACCTCGATGCCTGCCTGGTGCAGTGCCCTGACCATCGCCTTGAACTCGGCGACCTGGCCGTCCGGCCCGGCGGCGGAGGAATAGCGGTTATGCGGGGCCAGGAAGGCGATCGTGTTGTAGCCCCAGTAGTTGGCCAGTCCGCGGTCCGCGAGCGACCGCTCGGACACGAACTGATGCACCGGCATCAGCTCGACGGCCGTGACGCCGAGCCGGGTCAGGTGCTCGAGCACGGCCGGGTGGGCGAGCCCGGCATAGGTCCCGCGCTGCTCCGGCGGCACCTGCGGATGCCGCAGCGTGAGGCCGCGTACGTGCGCCTCGTAGATCAGCGTCTCGTGGTAGGGAGTACGGGGCGCCCGGTCGCCGCCCCAGTCGAAACGCGGGTCGATCACCACATTCCTCGGCATGTACGGGGCGCTGTCGGCGGTATTGACCGCCCAGCGATCATGCATCCGGTAGGAGAACAGTGCCTCGTGCCAGCGCACGTCACCCTCGACTGCCTTGCCGTACGGATCCAGCAGCAGCTTGGCCGGATTGCACCGGCGGCCACGTTCCGGCTGGTAGGGACCGTGCACCCGGTAGCCGTACCGCTGGCCGGGGCCGATCTCCGGCAGGTAGCAGTGCCAGACGAACCCGTCCACCTCGGTTAGCGCGATCCGTCTCTCCGCGCCGCCGTCAGCGCCCTGGCCGGCGTCGCCCGGCCCGAACAGGCATAGCTCGACGGCGGTCGCGACCTCGGAGAACAGCGCGAAGTTGGTCCCCGAGCCATCCCAGGTGGCACCAAGCGGGTAAGCGGTTCCCGGCCAGACGCGCATCCGCCGACCCTACCCGGCTGCGGCCGCCCGGGACCGGCTAAGGATGCTGGCCAGGTCCAGGCCGTCGGGCAGCATGCCGAACGGCAGGCCGGGGCCGGCCGGGCCGCCGGCGCCGCCAGGGTCGAGCCTGGACGCGCAGAATGCTCCGGCGACGCCGGCCGGCGCGTGCCGGACCAGCAGCGATGCCTGCAGCACCAGGGCGATGAGCCCGGCCAGCCTGCGCGCACGGAACTCGGCGTCCTTGCCCGCCGCCTGGCCGTCCCCGCTGGCCTCGCCGAGCGCCTTGCGCAGCTGCAGAACCGCCTGGTCAAGCCGGCGGTCCGCGCCAGCGGCCAGGTCCGCCTCGGCGAGCAGGGCATCGCCCGACCCCGGGGAGCGCGCGAGCGCGCGCAGCACGTCGAGCGCGGTCACGTTACCCGATCCTTCCCACACCGAGTTGAGCGGCGCGTCGCGGTAGATCCGCGGCATGCCCGACTCCTCCACGTAGCCGTTCCCGCCCAGGCACTCCAGCGCCTCGGCGGCGACGGCTGGCGTCCGCTTGCACACCCAGTACTTGGCGGCCGGCAGCGCGATCCTGAGCAGCGCAGCCTGCTCGCGGTCGCCCCCGGCTGCCCTGTCGGCCGCGCCCGCCAGGCGCATCGCTAGCGTGGTCGCGGCCTCCGACTCCAGGGTCAGGTCGGCGAGCACGGCGGTCATCAGCGGATGCGAGATCAGCAGCCTGCCGAACGAGCGGCGGCCGGCCGCATAGTGCACGGCGGTGACGCAGGCCTGCCGCATGGCCGCCGCGCTGCCGAGCACGCAGTCAAGCCGGGTCGCGCTGACCATCTCGATGATGGTCGCCGTGCCCCGGCCCGGCTCGCCGATCAGCCACGCGGACGCGGCGTCGTACTCCACCTCCGCCGATGCGTTGGACCGGTTCCCTAGCTTGTCCTTGAGCCGCTGGATGCGCATCGAGTTACGGGACCCGTCCGGCAGCACCCGGGGCAGCAGGAAGCAGCTCAGGCCCTCCGGCGCCTGGGCAAGCACGAGGAAGAGATCACACATCGGCGCCGAGCAGAACCACTTGTGACCGGTGAGCTGATACCAGCCGTCGCCGGCCGGCTCAGCGCGGGTGGTGTTGGCCCGGACATCGGACCCCCCCTGCTTCTCGGTCATCGCCATGCCCGCGAGCAGGCCGGCCTTGCCGGCGGGCACGCGCAGGCCGGGTTCATATGCCCGGGCGGCCAGCAACGGCTCGAACCTGGCGGCGAGCTCCGGCTGGTGCCGGAGCGCGGGCACCGCCGCATAGGTCATCGACACCGGGCAGCCATGGCCGCCCTCGGCCTGGGTCCAGACGTAGAACTTCGCCGCCCTGGCCACGTGGCTGCCGGGGGCCGGATCCGCCCATGGCGTCGCGTGCAGGCCGTGCCGCACGGCGGTACCCATGAGGTCGTGCCAGGCCGGATGGAATTCGACTTCGTCGATCCGGTTCCCGCGGGCATCGTGGCTGCGCAGCACCGGCGGGTGCTCGTTCGCCAGCCGCGCCAGCTGCTGGCTGGCCGGGTCGCCGGCCAGGCGGCCTAGTTCATGCAGCTCCGCGGCGGCCCAGGTCGCGCCTTCCCGGTCGACCGCCGCCAGCAGCGCGGCGTCATCGGCCACGTCGTGCCCGGCCAGCGGCGGTACCTGGTTCAGCACCTCATGCGTGACATGCGGGCCGGCCGGGGTCATCGGCAGCTCCCTCCACGACGGTAGGCATCCCCCGGCCGGGCGGCGTCCATGCTCCCCGGCGAGGCAATCGCTTCGGCATACCGGCGCAGGACGATCTCGGCCACCTCGGGAGCCGCGCCCAGCGCGCCGGATACCGCGGCCGCGCCCGCGCGCAGCGCCGACGCCGCGACCTCGTCCGCGAATACCCCCGGGGCCAGCAGGTAGGTCGACACCACCACGCACGGCGCACCGCCCCGCAGCAACGCGGTCACCGCATCGTCAGGAGCGGGGGAGGAGGCTGCCGCATAGGCCGGGATGACCCGCCGCCAGCCGCTGGCCGCCTGCCACTGGGCCGCCATCCGGGCGATGGCCGCGCTCGCACCCGGCCGCCGGGATCCGGCGGCGGCAAGCACGACGGCAACGTCGCCGGGCGACCCGGCAGGCACGCCTGCTTCGGCCAGGCGGCGGTCGAGCGCACGGAACAGGAGCGGATGCGGTCCCAGTGGCTTGCCGTAGCTGATACCCAGGCCCGGCAGTGCCCGCCGGGCGTCATCGACCAGCGCGGGCAGGTCAGTCTCGCTGTGATACGCCGCGGTGAGCAGCAGCGGCAGCACCACAGCGCGGGACGGCGCCGGTCCGCCGCCGGCCAGCGCGCTGAGCACCTGGGCCACCGACGGCGGCCCGTGCCCGAGGTAAGCGGTGCGCGTGTCGAGCCAGGGCAGGCCAGCGCCGGCGGCCGCCTCCCGCACGAGCCTCATCAGCGCCGCGATCGTCGCGGCCGCGCGCGGATCGGCGCTTCCGTGCGCAACGGCGACCAGCGGCGGGCCGGGCTGCCCCGCGGGGCACCCGGCGCGGGCCAGGCTTCGCGCGGCGGTCAGCCGTGGATACCGCATTCGGTCTTGCCAGTGCCTTCCCAGCGCCCGCTCCGCGGGTCAGCGCCAGGCTCGACTCTCGATGTGCAAGTCGAGCAGCCGATCGACGGGTACCCGTCATAGACCAGCGGGTTGACGAGCACGCTGTGCTCGGCGATGTAGCTGTCGACCTTGTCCTGCGTCCAGCTGACGATCGGGTTGACCTTGACCATCTGCCGTCGCGGATCCCACTCGACGACGCTGGTGTCACTGCGCGCGCTGGTTTCCTCCTTGCGCACGCCGGTGATCCACGCCTCGTAAGGGTCGAGGGCCCGTTCGAGCGGCACCACCTTCCGGAGATAGCAGCAGAGGTCGGGGTTGCGCCCGTAGAGCCGCGGTCCAAGCTCGGCGTCCTGTTCCGCCACGGTCCGCGATGGCGTGACGTTAATCACATTGACCGGGTACACGGCGGATACGGCGTCCCTGGTGCCGATCGTCTCGGCGAAGTGATACCCGGTGTCGAGGAAGACGACGTCGATGCCGGGGCGCACCCGCGACGCCAGGTGAATGATGACCGCATCGGTCATCGATGATGTGATGCAGATCCGGTCGCCGAATGTGTCCGTCGCCCACTTGATCACGTCCTCGGCGGGCGCGTCGGTCAGGGCGTCCACCGCTCCCGCGACCAGCCTCTCCATTCCGATGACTTCCTCCTGGCGCTTGCGTGCCGTCTGATCAGTCGACTCCTGCTCGGCCACACCGGTCTGTGCCGGGCTCACCGGATAACTCCGGTACCCGCAAAGCGTAGCCGGAAGGCCCGGATACAGCTGCGGCAACGCCAGCCGCCGTCCTCGGCCTGCGGCTCGAGATCCTCTTCGCCACAGTAGGGACAATAGAAGGGAACCGCGCGCTCCGCCGCAAAGGTCGGGAGAGTCATGACACATCCTCCTCACTGGCCCGTGCCGCCCACGCGGCAAATGTCTCGCCTGGCTGCCGGGCGGCATCGAACCGGCGCAGTACCCGCTCCACGTAGTCCGGCAGCTGCTCGGCCGTGGTCTTCAGCCCCCGCACCTTCCTGCCGAAGCCAGAGTTAGTCCCGTCCCCTCCAGCCAGGCTTCCCCCGAGATGGATCTGGAATCCTTCAGTCTGCTGGCCGCCGGGCAGCGTGACCAGCGTTCCCTTCAGGCCGATGTCCGCCGTCTGGATCCTGGCGCACGAGTTCGGGCAGCCGTTGACGTTGATCGTCACCGGCTCAGTGAACTCGGGCAGCCGCCGCTCCAGCTCGGTGATCAAGTCGGCTGCGCGCTGCTTGGTCTCCACGATCGCGAGCTTGCAGAACTCGATCCCGGTGCACGCCATGGTGTGCCGGCGGAACACGCTCGGGCTGGCGGGCAGCCCGGCCGCGGTCAGCTCGGCCGCCAGGTCGGCCGCCCTGGCAGGCGGCACGTCGAGGATGACCATCTTCTGCTCCGTGGTGGTACGCACCCGCCCGCTGCCGTACTCGGCTGCCAGGCCCGCGATCACCGTCAGTGCGTCCGCGTTGAGCCTGCCCACCGTGGGCGCGAAGCCGACGAAGCAGCGCCCGTCTCGTTGCTCATGAATGCCCACATGGTCGCGCCGGTGGCCGGCCGGCGGCTGCGGCGCGGGGCCGTCCGGCAGCCGGAAGCCGAGGTAGTCCCGCTCCAGCACCTCGCGGAAGCGCTCCGGTCCCCAGTCGGCGATGAGGAACTTGATCCGGGCCCGGTGCCGGAGCCGCCGGTAGCCGTAGTCGCGGAACACCGAGGTGACGCCGGACCATACGTCGGGGACGAGGCCGGGCCGGACGAACGCGCCGAGCCGTTTGCCGATCATGGGATTCGTCGACAGGCCGCCGCCCACCCACAGGTCGTATCCCGGCTGCCCGTCCGGGCCGAGCACTCCCGCGAAGGCGACATCGCTAATCTCGTGCATGGTGCACTGCACGGGGCAGCCGCTCATCGCGGACTTGAACTTGCGGGGCAGGTTGGAGAATGCCGGGTCGCCGACGAAGCGCGCGTGCGTCTGGCTGATCTCGGGCGTGGCGTCGATGAGCTCCGCGGCGTCTATCCCCGCCAGCGGGCAGCCCAGGATCACCCGGGGGGTGTCGCCGCAGGCCTCCGTGGTCGACAGGCCGACCGATTCCAGCGCTGCCCAGATCGCCGGAACATCCTCGATCTGGACCCAGTGCAGCTGGATGTTCTGCCGGTCGGTGACATCAGCGGTGCCGCGGGCGAATCGCCGCGAGATTTCGGCGATGGTGCTCAGCTGCGCGTGATCCAGCTGGCCGCCGTCGATCCGGATCCGCAGCATGAAGTACCTGTCGTCGAGTTCCGCGGGCTCGAGCAGCGCCGTCTTCCCGCCCTCGATGCCCGGGCGGCGCTGCGTGTACAGGCCGTACCAGCGGAACCGCCCGCGCAGGTCGGCCGGATCGATCGAGTCGAAGCCGCGCTTGGCATAGACGTCGATGATCCGCTGCCGGACGTTGAGCCCGTCGTCGTTCTTCTTGCTCTCTTCGTTGGCGTTGAGCGGCTCACGGTATCCGAGTGCCCACTGGCCTTCGCCCCTGCTGCGCCGGACGCCGGGCGCCGGACCGCGGCGCCGGACAGCCGCCTGCCGTCCGGCGAGAGTGGCCGCGAGATCACGAGCCTCCTCGCGGGTGCCGCTGCCAGCAGCCGGGTGGGCTGCCGCCTCGCCATCTGTGCGGACGCGGGAGTCCGCCGTCCTTGCGCTGGTCGTCATGCGGGGATCCTTCGGGTCCGGGGGCATGCGGGCGTGCGGTGCACCGGCGATGACGAGAAGGCAGCCCTGGCTTCCGCGGCCGCGGAACGCAGGCTTACCTAGGCTCGCCGGGCGGGAACGGGTATCCCGTCAGCGGGCGGTGAGACAGATCGCGCTGCGGATCCGGAGAAAATCGACGTGCCGCCGGGCTACAAGCAGCGGGTCAGAACGGGTGATGGCAGCAGGCCCGAGACCGGCCCGCGAAATCGGGCCAGCGGCCGGGCCAGCCGCCTGCATGCTGGCAGCGCGCACAACGAAGGAGCTGACGTCTGCTGTCACGCCTAACGACAACCGCGCCGCCCCGGGGCCTATTCCACGGTCTGGAGGCCATCTCGCCCGGCGCCTCGCGGGTATCCGCGGCGATGTGCACGGCAGCAAAGGCATGCCATGGCGTTCATGTCGCTGGGTGGGCGCGGGCAACCCGGTGGATATGGCTTAGGGCGGGTTGGGTGCCGCTGAAATCCATATCCACCGGGTCGAGACCGGGCGCACGCGGGCGCGGGGCGGCGGGCGCGGGGCGGCAGGCGGGCGCGGGGCGGCAGGCGCGGGCGCGGCGCCAAGGGACCCGAATGGGCCGGGCGACGGCTGGGTAGGTTCCGGAGCAGAAAGCCGAGGCAATGTCCAGGACCGGACGGATGGTTGGCGTGTCCGCGAGCCGGAAGCCGTGTCGCTGCCCTTCGCGGATCGGTCCGCGGCCGGGCGGATTCTGGGCACGCGCTTGCTGCGGTTGTCGGCCGATCCCGCTGCCGGTCTCCACCTGGCACGGGCCATGGTGCTCGCGCTGCCGCGCGGCGGCGTACCGGTGGGCAGAGAGGTATCGACTGCGCTGCGGGTTCCGCTCGATGTCCTGGTGACCAGGAAGATCGGATACCCGCTGCAGCCCGAACTTGGGGTCGGCGCGGTAGCGGAGGGCGGCGAGCCGGTGTTCGACGAGGAAATGCTCGCCCATCTCGGGCTGACGGCAGCCGCGCTTGATCCCGTGGTGATCAGCGAGCGGGCCGAACTAGACCGGAGGATAGCTGTGTACCGGGGCGGGCGGCCCGCCCCGGAGCTGCGCGGCCGGGAGGTGATCGTCGTCGACGACGGGCTGGCGACGGGCGGCACGGCCAGAGCGGCCCTGCGGGCGGTGCGGGCAGCCGGAGCTGACCGCACCATCCTCGCGGTACCGGTGGCTGCGCCGTCATCAGCGACGGCGATGCTGGCCGAAGCCGATCTTGTCGTGGTCCTGGCCGCGCCGCCCGAGTTCCGCGCCGTGGGGGAGTGGTATCGGTCGTTCAGGCAGCTCACGGACGCCGACGTAGTCACGTTGCTGGGAACCGCCGCGGATCCGGCCTAGCGGGCTTAAGAGGCCCCGGCAGTAGGATTGCCGGCTCGCGGGCCCCCCGCATCCCGGCCGACCCGCTCCGGCGATCCAGCGCCCTATTGCCGGCGTCTCTAACCCGCCCAGGCCCAGAGCATCCGGCTGGCCGCGGTTGTCCTGGGCGTCGTCAGGCCGCGTTGGCCCTGCGCATCCGGCGCCGCCGCTCGGACGCGCGCTCGTCCTCGTTCAGCCCGCCCCAGGTGCCATACTTCTCCGGCCGCGACACGGCGTAGCTGAGGCACTCGGTGCGGACCGGGCAGGCCGCGCAGACAATCTTGGCCTTGCGCTCCCGAATCTCCCGCTCTGGCTGGCGCTCGCCATCCGGGCCGAAGAAGAGCACGACTTCCTTACCGCGGCACGCCGCGTCATCTTGCCAGCCCCAGTTCGGCCGGGGCATCACGGCGGCCTGACGACGTACCTCAGACATGGATCGATCTCCTCAACAAGCTGACCGGGTGGAACCTTCGCTTAACAGAGCGTCCGGCTCGCTGGACGCGTGATATCTCGCGCGATGCGGCATTCGCCCCGTCGCATGTGTAACGCGTTACATCGCCACAGTGTTCCCGCACGCGCGGGCGGTACGGAGGAGGTGCAAGGCGGCAACCGGGCCAGTCAGATCAGCGAGCCGAGGCATAATCATGCCACCCCGGTCCGCGCTCGCGCAGGCGGGCTGCGGAATCCGTCGTGGCCGGCGGTTACCCCATTGCCTGCTAAGTGATCATTAACTAGACAAATCCGATTGGTCAGGGTCACCATGGGCAGCATGTCGATGTCGGACGCAGCCCCGCTGCCTCGTCTCGGCGAGGTTTTCTTCGACGTCAGGAGCACTTCGCGGAGCCTGCGGATCAGCTGGTACGCCGATACCGGGGTGGCGGTGCTCAGTATCTGGCAGGGCGGCACCTGCACGGGCAGCTTCCGGCTGCCGATGACCGACCTGCCCAGGATGATAGAGACGCTGCAGCGCGGGCCAGACGGCTGGGCCGCTTCCGGCGAGAGCGGGCTGCCGACCGCGGACGAGCCCGCGCGGGCCGGCGCAGCCGGCCAGGGCCGCTATCCGGCGGACTCCGGGTCCCTGCACTACCTGAACGGATCGCCGCCGGGGGAGTACGCGGACCAGACCGCGGCCGGCATTCCGGCGGCCGGCACGGCCGGCGGGTACCCGGCTGAGCCGCGCGGGCCGCATCACCCGGAACCGGTGAGCGCGCCGGTTTACCAGGACTTGCCCGGCCAGGAACCGTACGCCGGCCAGCAGGCCACAGCGCGATATCAGGACACACCGGGCCCGGCTCATTACCCCGACACGCTGGGCCAGGCACTGTACGCCGGCCAGCCGGCCGAAGCGCACTACCCGGACACGCCAGGATCGGCCGGTTACCCGGACCAGCCGGCCGAAGCGCACTACCCGGACCAGCCGGCCGAAGCACGATACGAGGACTTGCCGGACCCAGCCCGTTACCCAGGCCAGCCAGGCACTGCCCAGTACCCGGACCAGCCAGGCACGGCACCGTACCCGGACCGGCCGGCCACGCCGCGCTATCCGGATCAGCACACCACGGCCCGCTACCCGGACCAGCACGCCGCGGCCCCTTATCCAGACCAGCTCAGCACAGTCCGTTATCCGGACCAGCAGCACGCCGCGGCCCGTTATCCAGACCAGCCGACCAGGTATCCGGCC
>WNFX01005025.1_pt1 | contig 12844 bp, 12 predicted proteins | sample 5400111 | NCBI WGS metagenome assembly WNFX01 (sample SAMN13153363, study PRJNA577476) | soil metagenome | isolation source: 40 cm soil or saprolite under grassland replicate 1 | place: USA:California | collected 2016-06-15
CTGGGCTTCTGCAAGGGCATCGAGAACTATTCGCGACACCTGTCCGGAAGGAAGGAGGGCGAACCGCCGCCGACTCTGATCGACTATTTGCCGCCCAACGCGCTCATGTTCGTCGACGAATCGCACGTCACCATCGGGCAGCTGGGGGGTATGTACCGAGGCGATCGCTCGCGCAAGGAGAATCTCGTCGACTATGGTTTTCGCCTGCCGTCGGCCTTAGACAATCGTCCGCTCAAGTTCGAGGAATTCGAACAAGTCATGCGCCAGACCGTCTTCGTCTCGGCGACTCCGGCGGAATACGAGCGCAAGACCTCGGGGCAGATCGTTGAGCAGGTCGTGCGGCCGACGGGCCTGGTCGACCCCGTGCTCGAAGTGCGGCCCGCCTCGACGCAGGTGGACGATCTGCTCACCGAGATCCATCTGCGCGTCGCGCGCGGGGAAAGGGTGCTGGTGACCACGCTCACCAAGCGCATGGCCGAGGAGCTGACCGACTACCTCGCAGAGCACGGAGTGAAAGTCCGCTATCTGCACTCGGAGGTGGAAACGGTCGAGCGGGTGGAAATCATCCGCGATCTGCGCCTGGGTGAATTCGACGTGCTGGTCGGCATCAATCTGCTGCGCGAAGGTCTGGACCTGCCCGAAGTGTCGCTGGTGGCGATCCTCGACGCGGACAAGGAGGGGTTCCTGCGTTCGGAGCGCTCGCTCATCCAGACCATCGGCCGCGCCGCGCGCCATTTGAACGGCATGGCCATTCTCTACGCCGATACGGTCACCGACTCGATGAAGCGGGCGATCGGAGAGACCGATCGCCGTCGCGCAAAGCAGATCGAATTCAATGCAAAGCGCGGCATTACGCCGATCGGAATTTCCAAGTCCGTGCGCGACATGATCGAGGGCGCCCGCGACTTCCAGGACGTGCAGATGGAGTTGAAGGCCGCCCAGGAACAGGCGCGCTACGAGTCGATGTCGGAAAAGCAGCTCGCTCGCGAGATCAAGCGGCTGGAAAAGGAGATGCTCGACTACGCGCGCAACCTCGAGTTCGAAAAAGCCGCCGAAGCGCGCAATCGTCTCGCCGAGCTGAGGCGGACCGTTTTTGGCGCCTCGCCGGAGGAGCCTGCCCGCGCCGTCGGTTAAATGGCGATCGCCATGCGATGGCCCTTCCTAATTCGGTTTGCAGGCACTGAACGGCCGACGTTCGACTTCGCGCCGCAGACCGCTGCGCGGATTCCGCTCGTGCACCGTTATGCTGTACATCTCGTCGGCATATACGACATCCACGTCGTATTGATGGCCGCTGCGCGGCGTCAGCAGCGTAGCGTAAGTGCTGCTGGCGCTACCCCGGGTGGGGAGCGAACGGCCTGAAAATTCAAATACGAGGTAACTGGGCTGGTCGGCCGGAATACCCACGTTCACCGCCGTATTGCCCAGCTTCACGCTGCCGCGGTAATTCTTCTGGCAGCGGCGGTCAACGGCGATCACGTGCATATCCGCACCGAACGTGCCGGCTAGCGGCGCCGTAAGCAAAACGCTGGGGCTATTAAGCCTTGCCTTGACACTCAGGTTTGCCGGGAGATCGCTCTCGTACGGGGGTAAGCCGGAGCAACCGGCCAGAACCGCGGCAAACAGCAAGAGCCAGACTGGCTTCGGAAGCGTTGGCCCGCAACGCACTCGTGGTTTCATTGGGCCAGATCGGGACAGCCCATGCTTGTTCCTTCCGCCCAATTGCGGATCGCCTTTATAACACCCGCATATCCTGGCATATGCTTCTGCACGTCAACGCGAGACGCGTTTTTATCGATAGGATAAACATCGGTAACGATAATAAAGAAACCTTCCGGTGGCGGACCGCCCAGCTGAGTAAGGCCGGTTCCTGTTACCTTATGCTGGAGGGTCAGCTCGGTACGTCGGTCGGTAACGGCAACCTTTGGTTTATATATGTTGGTCTGCGTACTAAACGTGTTCCCACCGCGGTGAAAGGAGCCGGTTGCCGTTGAGTCCAGGCACTCCAGCCACTTCTTTCTCAGGGTGTCGGATACCTGGCGATAGGGTTTCTTGACCTCGAATACTTCCCTACTGCTGAACGTGGCATTACGTTGCACGTTCTCGCGCAGTTGATCGGCTGTTTTGGACTGCGAAGCACAACCGAAGAGCAGTACGGCGGTAGAAAGTACAAAGAAAGGACGTATCAGAACCATCGGACTTTCTCCTTGAAAATGAGTCGAGATAAATGCGGTAGTGGTTTGCATTTGACGCGTTTCGTCCTCCAGTCTATCGGATGAGGTTCTAGGTCGGCTCGACCGTGTTGTTGGGCGTCAATCCTCACGGCACATCTGAGGTCCGAAATCGGCCAGAAGCGGTGATTCGCCGACCGATGCTCCGGACGACGACGGACCTGGGCCTCACTCCGCTCGAATGTTCGCTTCCTTTGCGACCTGGGAATACCTCCGAATTTCGCCCGTTACCTTGGCGGTAAATTCCTCCGGCGAGGAGCCGACGACTTCTACGCCTATCGCCGCAAACTTTTCTTGAATGTCCCTGACGGTGCGAAGCCGCGCTGTCTCGGACCGCAGTCTTCTAAGCACGTGGTCGGGGGTGCCTGCAGGCGCCGCAAGAGCCACCCATGCTCCTACATCGATTCCCGGGTAGCCCAACTCGGCCAGCGTGGGGACATTCGGTAACAGCGACGACCGCGCGGCGGTTGTCACGGCAATTGCCTTGATCTTGCCGGCACGAATCTGCGGGGCCGCGACGACCACAGTGTCAATCGACAAGGGAACCTCCCCAGAGACCAAAGCGGCCATCAATGGACCGCTGCCCTTGTAAGGGACGTGCAGCAGCAACTTGATCCCGAGCGCAGACCACAGAAGTTCTCCGGCGAAGTGCGATGTGGTCCCGGTTCCAAAAGAGCCGTAGCTGTATTCGCGGGGCTTGGCGGAAATCAGGACGGCCAGTTCGCCTATGTTGCGCGCCGAAACCGAGGGATTCGCGAGAACCATCATAGGTGTGGTGCCTACGATACCGATAGGCGCAAAGCTCTTCAGCGGATCATAAGGAAGGTCCTTCAGCACGATGGGATTGATAGTGAAGGTACTGGCCCCAGTGTAGAGGAGCGTATACCCATCGGGCGCAGCTTTGGCGACCGCATCGGTGCCAATAACGGTAGCGGCGCCCGGCTTGTTTTCAACCACGACAGGTTGCCCGAACCGTTCCGTCCAGTGCTGGGCAACGAAGCGCGCCGTGACGTCCGTAAATCCGCCCGGCGAAAAAGTGACGATAAGTTTGATCGGTTTGGTTGGATATTCCTGCGCAAGGACTTCGGAACACCAGATCGTTCCGATCAAAAGCAGCGCAAAGGCACGCAGTAATTGAGCCACAGTATTCCTTCCTGATCCTGGTCGGATCTCAGAGTACACCCTAGTGTCCGGTCGAAAGCGTACGTTGCCCTTTCTTGACGCCCAACGTTCCCAGCCACCGGCGCGCGACTACGGCCGCTTGCCGGAGCGCGATGCTTCACGCGCGTCCGGGTGCGCTGGGCGGTTAGACGGCGGCTTCACTTGGCGCCCCAACGCCATGTGGGAGGTTCGCCCTTGACCCAGCACACGGCGACCAGACCTAGGCACAGGCACACCGCATATATGACGAAGACCAACGAGCCGTACGTGGGCAGCAGCATGAAGGCGCCACCGAGGAGAAGGACGGCGAAGATTCCCATGACAACCCAACCCTGCCACACGCTGGGAAGACCCCAGCCCCAACCGTAGCGCTTTGCGGGAAACCAATATATGAGATGGTTAGTCATCGCGGTGCCTCCGAAGCGGGGTATCTCAGCATGTGCATGGTTGCGTGAGTGACGTTCTCTTACCGCCCATGCTCGACGTTTGGAGGCATGGTGACCCATTCGTGTTTGCGCTCCTCATACACAGACACTTTGGGTGCCGGGAACGCCGGGTCCGCGAACGCACCAACCGGGACTGCGACCAGGTCCGGCTGTTTTTCCAAGTGGTAGTAGACCGTCGAACCACAGGCCGGGCAGAAATGGTACGTGATCTTGTTGCCAGAGTCAGCGGTACGAACGTACTGCGTGGAGCTGCCCTGGACGACCACGGCTTGCGCAGGGAAGCGAGCCTGTTCTCCGAAGACACTACCGGTCCTGCGTTGGCATGCGAGGCAGTGGCACAAAGAGATGCGGACCGGTTCACCGGAGGCAACGAGCGAAAGCTGGCCGCAGCTGCAGGAGGCTGTCCGACTATTCATGGGTATGTGCACGCTGTTTCTTCCGCCGCCTAACGCCGCGCATCAGCGGCACGGCAAAGTGGCGCGCATTTTGCGCTTCGCAAAATGCGTGACACTTTCGCTCATCTAGCGCTGCCGCGCCTTCGCTCAAGGCTCTGTATGTGTTCAACGTCCGTCTCGCCACTGATGGCGAGGCGCGCTGTCTCGAGCCGTCCCACGCAGAACTGTACTCGATTTAGCGACATGACCCTTCAGTCTGGTACCTCAGGTACTCGACTAGCTGGGAGATCGTAGTCACTCCCTGAGGGGTCTCTGTTTTGAACTCAGCTTCGCCGGTGAAAACGACGACCGACCTAACGGTCCCGGGCGGTAAGAAGTCAAGTACACCTTGCACCGCCCGAACGTGCCTCTTGTTCTGGAATATCGGGTTCTGGAACTTGAACCTGCGCCGGAATAGGACTTGAGTCCAAGTTTCTTCCGTCGCATTCGCGAAAATCCAGCCGTTATAGTCCTTGGTTTCTATGACGAACACGCCGAACCTCGAAATGAGGATGTGATCAACTTGCGTTGTGCCGTCATCCAACTGAATCGTGACGTGATTCATCAGGTGATAGTCAGGAGCGCCGAACTCCGCGGGAAGCGTTTTCAACAGCCTGTTAGATCAAAAGACGGCTCGGCTGCCCGCCGCTCCCGAGGATAAGCGGCTCGCCGCTAAGCCAGGGGCCATCGTCAAGATCCAGCTGCATCGAGAGGCAGGCAAGCGAACCGCCCGGCAGCGCCGATGGCGACGCTGCTTCCCCGGTTGCCACGATGGAAAGCGGCGGACTGCCGCGGCAAGTCTCGAGGGTCCAGGCGACCGTTTTCCCCGGTCGCACGCTACCTGCGACTTGGGGTTCGAGGGAAAGATTCGCCTCGTTCAGACGCTCGACGGTTTCGACAAAGCGATCCGCGGCGCCGCGCCAGGACGGCGGAACCGCTTGGGTGGAAACGCACCGGGTGATGCGTACCCAGGTGGCCTTGTAAGCGACCGACAGCTCGACCGCGTAGCGTTCGCCGAGGAGGGCGTCACCTTCGAGTCTGCGCAGTGTCGCGTTCGCGCGAAGGTCCGGTGCAAGCCGAGGCAGCACTTCTTCCGCACCGTCGAGCCGCGCCGAGCGTTCCAGCACCGAAAGCAGTTCCGACGCGCTCTTCGCTGCTGTGGGAATCGCTTTGAAGGCTTGCACGGCGATCGTTGCCGCACGCCGTGCTAGCCGAATTTCCACTTCATCAGCCGGTTGGCGGATCGAGGCGAACAACCCGGTTGCATCGACGACCGCTCCGCCGTATTCCGATTTCGTGATCGGTTCAGCCACCGGCCACGGCAGGGCATCGAGTTCCAGAACGCCGATGCGCGAGGGCTTCGGAAGACGTTCCTTTAAGAACGCGGCTGCGGCCCGGCCCAAGTCGGGCGCAGACCGCACTTCGCCCACGTGACTGACGCTTCGGATCCAGTCGTGCACGCGCTTGGAGAACGCCGCAAGCAGCACCGGCGCTCCGTTCGGGAAGACTACGAGCAGCGCTTCGTTCCAATACGGTACGAAATGGGTGAGCCAAGCCACGGCGCTCGGACGCGCGAAGGACGTATAGATGAGCACGACGCCCAGTCCCGCGGCGCGCATTTGCTCCTGCAAACACGCCACGCGCCTCTCGAGGACCGGGGGCGGCACTTCGTCGCGCGACCAGCTGATCAATCCGCGCCGCACGGCTTTAGGTGAGGGGCACCGAAAACAATCGCCGCGGAGTCCGGGTGAGGACCTCGCAGCCTTCGGGCGTGACGCGCACGGAATCGCCGTGCACGAAATACCCGACCTCCGGATGATAGGTGTTCGGATGGACGACGAGCGTCATGTCGGGCTCGAGGACCAGATCGACGTCCTCGAGCACGGCGGGTCGCCCGTCTACGTATAGGCCCAGACCGTGGCCGCGCACGCGGGTGTACTCAGAGGTCACGTAGTCGCCGAGGCCATGGTCGCGAAATATTTCGTTTTGCGCTCGCGCCACGTCTCCCGCCCTGGCTCCAGGGCGAACCGCCGCGACGCCGGCTTCGAGAGCCTCGTTGTAGAGCGCGAAGGCGCGTTCCTGCGTCCTGCTCGGTTCTCCGAGCACGAGAGTCCGGCAGATCTGCGCGTAATAGCCCTCCACGCACGGGGTCAGCTCGGTCGTCACCAGATCGCCGGGCGCGAGGCGCCGTTCCGTCGGCGGATGCATTCCGCGCACCTCCCGGCCGCCCGAACCGAGAATCTGGAAGTTCTCGGGACAGCCGCGCGAGCGGAAGAAAGCCTCGACATCCGCGATGAGCGCATATTCCGGCCGCCCGATGCGCGCCGCGTCGCGAAAAATGGCGTAGCCTTCGTCGGCGAGGACGGCGGCGCGGCGAAACGCCTCGATCTCGGACGGCGACTTCCGCAGCATCAGGCGATCGAGCAAGGCCGTCGCCGGTGCGATGCTTGCGACGAGCGGCCCCATTGCAAGGCGATAGGGCACCGCGGCGCGCGGGGCGAGCGCGATCCGCCGCCTGCCGAGCTCGCGGATCGCGATCTCGGTTTCTTCGATCGCCGAGAGCGACCATCTCACATCGAGTTCCGCGCGTTCCGAACGGAAGCGCGCGGCCTCGGCCGGGTGCTCGACGATGATCCGCGCCGGCCCGTCGCGGTCGATGAATGCAAAAGCCTGCCCTTCAACCGCAGTGATGTCCGCCGCGAAGCGCAGATAGTCGCTGCGCCACGGATTCCCGGCGACGACGAGGATGTCGATCCCTTCATCCGCCATCGCCGTGGCGAGCCGGAGGCGTCTCTCGGTGCGCGCGCTTCCGGGAATCGCGCTCACTCGGGCTTGATGCCGCCCAGTTCGACGATGGACTTATAGCGCGCCGATTCCGACTTGAGGAAGCCCGCCGTCTCGGCGGGCGCAAGCCCGATCGCGACGTGACCGAGGTCGCTGACGCGCTTGCGTATGCCCGGTTCCGCCAGGGCGTTGCGGAACTCTGCAGCGAGGCGCTCGATGATGCTTGAGTTCGTGCCGCGGGGTGCCGCGAGCACCCACCAGTTGCCGCCGACCAGCTGCGGAAACCCCGCTTCGAGCGTCGTCGGGACATCGGGCAGCTCGGCCATTCGCGCTCGCGCCATGACCGCGAGCACCCTGAGTTTGCCGGCCTTCACGGGTCCGATGATCCCGGTCAAAGTGGGGAAGGCCACCTGGATGTCGCCCGCGAGCAGCGCCTGCACCATGGGGGGCGTGCCCTTGTACGGAACGTAGACCATGGAGTTTCCGGTCTGCTGTGAAAATGCGGCTCCGGTGAGATGCGCGGGCGAGCCGGACCCCGGAGAGCCGTAGTTGAACTTGCCCGGATTCGCGCTCACGTATTCAGCCAGCTCCTTGAGCGATTTCGCGGGCACGTTGGTTCCGATCACCGCGAGCAACGGGGCGTCGGCGAGCAGGGAGATCGGATCGAGCGCGGTCAGCGGGTCGAAACCGAGATTCTTGAACATGTGAGGCGTCACCGCATAGACGGCGGTCGGCCCGAGCAGCAGCGTATAGCCGTCCGGCGCGGCGCGCACGACTTCTCCCGTGCCTATGGCGCCGTCGGCGCCCGGCTTGCTCTCCACGATGAAACGCTGGCCGAGGCTCGTTTCGACCCCGGGGGATATCGTCCGGAATATAGCCTCCGAAACGCTCCCCGCGGCGAATGGGATGACCACGCGAATGGGCTTGCTGGGCCAGTCCTGCGCGACGCCGGCCGCTGGCCCGAGCGCAAGCAGCCCGGCGGCGAGGAGTGCCAAAATATATCTCACGAGCGGATTCTATATTGGGAAGAACGATGTCCCGCAACAGGTTCGGCGTTTTGTTCGTCTGCACGGGAAACATCTGCCGCTCGCCGACGGCAGAGGCGATTTTTAGAAAGCTGGCTGCCGCTGCAGGGATGGCGGGCGCGGTGACGGCCGATTCGGCCGGCACGCACGCTTACCATGTCGGAGAGCCGCCCGATCCCAGAGCGCAGGCGGCAGCGGCCAAGCGTGGCTACGATCTGAGCGCGCTGCGGGCGCGCAGGATCGAGCGCGCGGATTTCCGGCGCTTCGACCTGATCCTTGCGATGGACCAGGATCACTACGCGATTCTCGCGCCAATGGCGGGATCTTCAGCCGGCCACAAGCTCAAGTTGATGATGTCCTACGCGCAGCGCTTCAAAGAGCGGGAGGTGCCGGATCCCTACTACGGCGGGCCGCAGGGATTCGAGCGGGTGCTCGACTTGCTCGAGGACGCGGCAGGCGGCTTGCTCGAATCCCTGCGAAAGAATTGACCTCGCCCGCCGGGTTCAAACCTTCGAAGTCGGGGGTTCGCGCCCAGTTTCAACCTGAACCAAGGGCGCGTCGAGATCCGGGGGAGGCGGTCGGCGCTCCCGCTTGGCCGGCACAAAATTCTGCTCCGGCTCCATGGCCGGCGCGACCGTGGCGCCCGAACGCGTCTGGACCAACTCCAGCCCGCTTTCCTTGAGCGCGCGCTCTATCTCTGCCGGGTCCTGCTCGCGCGGTGCGGGCGAAACCGCCGCCACCGGAGCCGGGACGATAGGCGTGGAATCCGGCTGAGGGATCGCAGCCATCGCAATCTCGTGCGCCTGCTCGCGCTCAGCCGGGGCCTGAATGGGCTGCGCCGTGAACTGCTCTGCTGCGGGCGCCGATGGCGGTCTCTCGGCCGGGGCGGAACCTGTCACAACGCGGTTTTCCTCGCTCCGCGGCGCGGACGGCGGGGGCTCGCGGCGTTCACCCCGTTCACCGCGATCGCGGCCGCCGCGACGGCGGCGCTTGCGATCGCGATCGCCTTCACGCGGCTCGGGCCCTCCTGCATGAGGTGCAGGCGGGCGACCGTGCTCCTGCGGGCGCTGCTCCCGTGATTCGGGCCGTTCCCCGGGCGCGCGATTCTGCCCCTCGGGGCGCGCGCCGCGCTGCGGTCTTTGCTCTGCGAATGGGCGCTCGGGGCGCGAGTTGCGGTCCTGGCGTTGCGGCCGGTCGCCGCGGTCGCGACCGCGGCCCTGACGCGGGTCCTGGCGGTCGTTGCGCCCGCGGAAGCGGTCGCGGTCGCCGCGGTCGCGCAATTCCGGCCGGGATGCTGGCGGGTCGCGTCGCGGCTCTGGCGCCGGCTGAGGGACGACCGGAGCGGAACCATTGCCCTTGAACCAACCGAACAGGCGACCCATGAGGCCCGGATGCGGTTCGGCCGGGCGCGGCGCCTGAGGTCGGGGTTGCTGCGCGCTCCCCGGCGCAGGCCGTTCCGGCGTGACTCCTTGCACCGCGGCTTGCTGGCGCGGCGGGCGCGCTTCCTGCGCCGCAGGCTCCGTGGCTTCTTCCTCGACCGGCGCGGTGACGAGGTTGTAGCTCGCCGGCAGCGCGTCCGACTGGTTCAAGTCGTCGTGTCGCAGGCGCTCCACCTTGTAATTCGGTGTCTCGAGGTGGGTGTTCGGGATCAACACCACGTTGACCTTCAGGCGCGCTTCGATCGAATGGATATCGGCGCGCTTTTCGTTGAGCAGGAAGGTCGCGACGTCCACCGGCACCTGGGCGTGCACCGCCGCGCTGTTTTCCTTCATCGCTTCTTCCTGGATGATGCGTAGGATATGCAGCGCGGTGGATTCGGTGCCGCGGATGTGGCCGGTGCCGTTGCAGCGCGGGCAGGTGATGTTGCTGCCCTCTCCGAGCGAAGGGCGAAGGCGCTGGCGCGAGAGCTCCATCAGTCCGAAACGCGAGATCTTGCCCATCTGCACCCGCGCTCGGTCGTAGCGCAGCGCGTCGCGCAGCCGGGTCTCCACTTCGCGCTGGTTGCGCTGGTTCTCCATGTCGATGAAGTCGATGACGATGAGGCCCCCGAGGTCGCGCAGCCGCAACTGGCGCGCGATCTCGTCGGCCGCCTCGGCATTGGTGTGAAACGCCGTCTGCTCGATGTCGTGCCCTTTGGTGGCGCGCGCCGAGTTGACGTCGATCGAAACGAGCGCTTCGGTGTGGTCGATCACGACCGCACCGCCGGAGGGGAGCGACACCTGGCGCGAGTAGGCGGTCTCGATCTGATGCTCGATCTGGAAGCGCGAGAACAGCGGCACGTCGTCGCGGTAACGCTTCACCCTCCCCACGTTGTCGGGCATGACGTTGCTCATGAATGCGACGGTTTGTTCGTAGATCGGGTCGGTGTCGATCAGGATCTCGCCGATGTCGGGCTGGAAGTAGTCGCGGATTGCGCGAATGACGAGGCTGCCTTCCTGGTAGATGAGGAACGGCGCCGGGTTGAGCACCTTGCCTTCGGAGTCGCGCGCCGGCTCGGTCGCTTCGACGATCTTGCTCCAGAGCTTGAGCAGATAGCTCAAGTCCCATTGCAGCTCTTCGTAGGAGCGGCTGATTCCGGCGGTGCGGCCGATGATGCTCATTCCGGCCGGAACGTCGAGCTTGTCCATGATCTCGCGCAGCTCGTCGCGATCCTCGCCCTCCACGCGGCGCGACACGCCGCCGCCGCGCGGATTGTTCGGCATCAATACGAGGTAGCGTCCTGCGAGACTGATGAAGGTGGTGAGCGCCGCGCCCTTGTTGCCGCGCTCGTCCTTCTCGACCTGGACGATCAGCTCCTGGCCTTCGGAAAGCGCGTCCTGGATGCGCGCGCGGCCGACGTCGACGCCGGGCCTGAAAAACTGGCGCGCGACCTCCTTGAAGGGGAGGAATCCGTGGCGCTCGGTGCCGTAGTCCACGAACGCGGCTTCGAGGCTGGGCTCGACCCGCGTGATGACGCCTTTGTAGATGTTGCTTTTTCTCTGCTCTTTTGCGGCCGATTCGATGTCGAGGTCTATCAGCTTCTGGCCTTCGACGATCGCGACACGGAGTTCCTCGGCCTGTGTCGCATTGAAAAGCATGCGCTTCATTGTTCTATTCTCCCGCGCGCACGGGCAGGACAAACCAAGAGCCTATTGTAGGGCAGGCTGGTCTCGCATCTTCGATCCTGGGATCATGAGAACGCGGTAGTTTGGCTTGTCGGATTCCAGTCGCTGCATTGCAGGACCGTAAATTCTGCCGATATGCTGTTGGCGCGCTGTTCAATTACTATCACTGGTTGGATTACCAACCGCCTTTGCTCGCTTCGGGTTCGTGCGCTCGCAAAATCCGGCCTAGGCCTCGAGCAGCGGCGGAACCGGGGACAGGGTAGCCAGTCTTGTCTGGGGGCGAAAATTCGCACCGTCGCATGTACAAGCAGCCGTCCCGCAACGCAAGCAGCGCGCAGATCATAAACAAAATGAAGGATTTAAGCAACGCCTTAACGGTCGCGGTCGACACTGCGAACGAAGGCCAGCGCGTGGACAACTTCCTGCTGCGATTTTGCAAGGGCGTGCCGCGCAGCCATGTGTATCGCATCCTGCGCAGCGGCGAGGTGAGGGTCAACAGCCGCCGCGTCGATGCGACCTACCGCCTGCAGCCGGGGGACCGGGTGCGAATTCCGCCGCTGCGCCTGCCCCGGCGCGCGCAGAAGAGCGTGCCGCCGCTCGATCTGCCGGTGATCTACGAGGACGACGCGCTGCTGGTCGTGGACAAGCCGGCCGGCACCGCGGTGCACGGCGGGAGCGGAATCAGCTTCGGGGTCATCGAGCGGATGCGGGCCGCGCGACCACAGCTCAGGTTCCTGGAGCTTGCGCACCGGCTCGATCGCGAGACCTCGGGGCTGCTCGTTCTCGCCAAGAAACGCTCGGCGTTGACAGCGCTGCACGCCGCGCTGCGCGAGGGCCGGGTGAGGAAGGAATACCTGGCCCTGGTGAAGGGACGCTGGCGCAACGACAAGCAGCATGTCAGCCTTCCGTTGAAAAAATTCCTCACCCGTTCTGGAGAGCGGCGCGTCAGCGTCGATCGCGAGGGTAGAGAGTCGCAAACGGTTTTCCGGAAGAAGAGGGAAATCCGCGATTACACCCTGCTGTCGGCGGAGCTCCTCACCGGCCGTACCCATCAAATCCGCGTCCATCTCACCCATCTCGGATTTCCGATCGCGGGCGATGGCAAGTACGGCGACTTCGAGCTCAACCGAGGATTGGCGAAGCAGGGCCTGAAACGCATGTTTCTGCACGCAGGGGAACTGGAGTTCGGGCATCCGCTTTCCGGGAAAGCGCTGAAACTGCATGCACCGCTTCCCGAAGACCTGTCGCGCTTTCTCGACGCCCTCGGAAGCTGATGCGCTATCCCTTGCTCGTCTTCGACTGGGACGGAACGCTGAGCGATTCGGCACGCACCATCGTTGCTTGCATTCAGGCCGCGTGCCGCGAGCTCGGGCTCACCGTGCCCGACGAAGCGCGAGCGAGCCATGTCATCGGTCTAGGACTGAAGGATGCGCTTTCGTACGCAATTCCGGGCTTGCCCGCAGACGACTACGGCAGGGTGGTGGAATCGTACCGCAGGCATTTTCTCGCGCGCGACCCCGAGATCCCGCTGTTTCCCGGAGTCCGGGCGATGCTCACAGGTCTCAAAGCTCGCGGCCACATTCTCGCCATCGCCACCGGAAAGAGCCGAGCGGGCCTGGCGCGGGCGCTGGACAATACGGGCCTGCGGCCTTTGTTCGC
>WNFX01006177.1_pt1 | contig 12843 bp, 11 predicted proteins | sample 5400111 | NCBI WGS metagenome assembly WNFX01 (sample SAMN13153363, study PRJNA577476) | soil metagenome | isolation source: 40 cm soil or saprolite under grassland replicate 1 | place: USA:California | collected 2016-06-15
CCAAAATTATTCTTGAGTAACCGGGGATATGTTCATGGACGATAAGAAGCCTAGTACGTCCACGACCACCCCTCCTCCTACATCAACACCTCCACCTGCTTCATCTCCCACAGCAGCGATGCCGATCAAGAATCCTCTAATCTCGCGAAGGAGATTTCTGCAAGGAGCGGTGGCTGCATCAGTGGTTCTAGCAGCGGCCTCTGTCGGCGCATCAGGCCAAATTCTAGGACCGCTCATTCCCACCTCATCGACAAGCATGGAGATCATAGACTGGACAACACTCGACAATCGGTACAAGGCCGTTAAGGATAAGGCAGGGGAATTTCAGCCGATAAACTATTCAGAATTCTTCTATTACCCCTACGACTCCTCCGTCAGCCCGTATTACAAGAACGTAATATCGAGGCTTCCCGATAGTTTGGTGAACCCTGCAGACCCGATCCTCAAAAAGGTGGTCGCCCTCAATGTTACATGCGTTCATCTGAGATGTCTCGTGAATCCTGGGTATGATACTGTTTCAGGCGAATTCAGACTTCAGTGCCCCTGTCACGGATCACAATACCGGCTAGTTGACGGGGTCCCGGTCGCTGGGCCTGCGTATGATCTCGGGTTGAATCCCCTTCCCCAAGTCGAGCTCTCAGTAGATGCCAATGGGAAGATCAGCGCTGTCGGAAAGTTGAACGGAGAACCCGGAATTGGCCGCACCCACTAGCAAAAAGAAGGGCGTCCTCGACCCTATCATCGCCCTCCTCAAGTGGACTTGGGTGAGGCTGGAGCGTACTCTTCTCCTAGGACTCAAAATAGTCTTTCCTTCCAGGTTCATCAGCCCGCTCGGCTTTCTAGGAATGCTAACGCTGATCGTGTTCATCGTACTCGGCGTTACGGGCGCTCTGCTGCTCTTCCACTTTACACCGTTCTTCGGCAACTGTCCACCCGCCGCCAACGGGACCTCCTACGTTCCGACCGCCACGTGCAACCAAGCGTACAACAGCGTCCAATCAATCAATACTAACGTTGCCTGGGGATCGATCATCCGGAACATCCACTACCATGCCTCCAACGCTATGGTTCTCCTAGCAGTAATGCACATGTTCTACCAGTATTTTGGAGGCCGGTACAAGCTTCGATACGAGATTCTCTGGGTGACAGGAATTATCCTGGGAGTCGTCACGGTGATAGAGGCCTACACCGGTTACGACTTGATCTTCAACATTCGAGGACAACTAGCGATCAACATCGGGCAGACTCTGACGTTTTACAGTCCCGTGATTGGGGCCGACCTTGCACGAATAATATTCGGGTTCAGTTTTAACGATCTTGCGATTCGATTCTACGCGTTCCACGTCTTCATAATACCGATAATCATGCTGGCAATAATGGCCGTCCACCTTCCAAGAAACCTTGTTTTGGACATACCTGTTGCCTCCGCAATCACGGGAGTTATCCTGATCATGGGCGGACTCTTCCCGGTAGATGTCGGGATCAAGTATGACCCGAACGTCCAGACCCAGATTACGTTTCCAGAGTGGTACTTCACCAGTCTCTACGCTTTCATCAGGGTTAAAGGACTCGCACCCTTCATAGCGGGAGCCATAATTCCGACAATATTCGTCCTGATCTTCACTGTGGCTCCGTTCTTTGATCGTGGGAGGAAGATAGCGATGATCGACCGGCCCTTTTGGGTTGCCCTCGGCGTGACATCTCTAGGCCAGATCGCGATAGTTACCGTATGGGGTTTCCGAGCCGCAAATCCACTCGTCGTCCTTACGGACCCAGGACAATTGGTGATCGACCCGACCCTCTTCTTCGGATCACTGCTCCTAGCAATCGCGCTGGGATACGGCTTCACCTACGCGTTCGTAAGGTGGAGGAGAGCCAAAATAGATGCCCTTCGCGCAGCCAGAAAGCCCATACCCTTTCGGAGACTACAGCCGTACATGTTTTCCAAGAGCGAAGTCTATTCGCTATTAGGCGGATTGCTGCTTCTCCAAGCATTTCTAGACGTGTCCATTTTCCGAGCCTTAGTGGAAAACCTAAACAATTTTGTCTTGCTTGAAATCGGGATGGTGCTTGTCGCGTTCGCGGCGGCGGTTCATATATACAGGATCTCCAGCCAATCAAAGTGATCGATAAAATCTTGCAAGTCTCGAAGAGACACTTACCCGTCGTCGGCTTGTTGGGATTGGTCGTCATAGCCGCTGCTGGGGGAAGTGTCTATTACTACCAGTTTCTAACCCCTCATCAATCGAGTTGCGGTGCTCCTTCCCACCGGCTCGTATTCATGACCGCCGAGATCCAAGAAGTCGGGGGATTCAAAGTCTACAACACAGCATTCCTAAACCAGACTAGCTTACCCGGATTCAATGTTACTTATGGTCCGAATCTTGCGGGTGTTAACCTCAAGGACTACAAGCCCTCCTTGAATGATAACAAGACAATCAACGTGAACGTGGGGGATGAGGTCACATTCTACATCAAAGCGGTTAACGCCAGCGACTCGAGACAGGTTTCGAGCTCGCACGGGTTTCAGATCTCTGGCCCCGCCACCCTTGCCGTGGTGAGCGGGAGCCTCCCAGCAGCCGGAGCCACCATTCCATTCGGCACATGGTTCAGCGTCACTATCAGATTTGACACGGCAGGTGCGTACATTTACTTCTGCACGGTTGTCTGTAGTGCCCAGCACGGTTCTATGAACGGAAACATTTCTGTCTCTTGCGGGACATCGGTCTGAAAAAGTCGTGGTAACATGTGGTATCAGAGCTTCTCGTCGACCGGCACGTCCAAACTTCACTAGAGGAACGCATTCGGACATACTATGAGTATACCAAGCCGAAGATCTGGTACCTCCTAGTTTTCACCTCGCTTACCGCGACATTTGTTGCTGGAAGTCTGCTTCCAAGCGGTTTCTCTCCAGCAAGATGGATCATAGCAGCAGTCGCTATCACATCAGGATGCGCAGGGTGCAATGCCTTGACTAACTATGTCGATAGAGATATCGATGCGGTAATGAACCGCACAAGACATCGCCCCATTCCGAGCGGAAGAATCACCCCCGCCGCTGGACTCCGATTCGGGCTGGCTCTTGTTGCGATATCCATCTTGTTGTCATTCACACTGAACCTCCTCTCAGTACTCTGGATGGCTCTCGGTGTCCTCGATAACGTCGGGGTCTACAGTCTACTGTTGAAACGACGCAGCGCCCTGAACATTCTCCTAGGGGGATTCAGCGGTGGGCTGCCGGTTCTCTTCGGATGGTCTGCAGCAACACCAGGCCCAATCGGTAGCATTTCTCTTCTCCCGGTCCTCATGGCGGGGCTGGTTTTCCTTTGGATCCCGATTCACATATGGTTCCTCGCCGTTACGTATCGAGCTGATTATGCGAGAGTGGGGGTTCCAATGCTCCCGGTCGTAATTGGATCGATACCAGCGATCCGGCTTATAGTAGTCTTCTCGATGATTTTCTTTCCGTTTTCCATCGGCGTCTACCTACTAGGCCACTTCGGCTTAGTCTACGGTCTGGTTGCACTCGCTGGTGGCCTTGTCATTCTCATTGGAAGCGTGTGGGTTCTCTACAAACCGACGGAGACGAACGCTTGGAAAATGTTCAAGATCACGAGCCCATATCTTTTCCTGCTATTTCTGGCAATGATAATCGACGTGGCAGTGAGAGCTTAGGCAAGCAGTTTCATGAAAGTTCCCATGCCCCCAGGAATCTGACACATTATCACGTCCGCAATTCTCTTCGTCCCCATCATCCGCAACATCAAGTCGAAGAGAAACCCGTGGGCCATGACCCTATCCGAGGCTTGACGCATCAGCTTCGAGTTCTCCATCTCCAAGCCAATCTGTTCCTTCCAGGAGGCCTCATAGCTGGACAGGGGCGTCTGATGCTCGAAGTAGTTGACCGCAGCCTCCGCTGCCAAATCTCCTGTAATTAGAGCGGTCTGTATGCCACCGCCATTTGTGGGCATGACCATTCCGGCAGCATCGCCAACCGCCATAACTCGATCAGAATAGGTCCGGGAAAGAGGTCCGTCGACCGGAAGGCTATCACCGATCATGGAGGCCTTGTTTCCACCTGCCAATCGTTTAGAGGCGACCGCGTTCTTCTCGATGAACCCGGTGAGGAGATCCCGTATCTGCCAATCTCGCCGGACGTATGGTTCCCTGATCCCGATTCCAACGTTTGCTCGCCCGTGTCCCTTAGGAATAATCCATCCATATCCGCCAGGCGAGTACCTTGGGTCCATGTACATCTCTGCAACATTCTGTTCGACGTTGAGGTCTGTCATCAGATACTCTATGTTCGTGGCAACTGCATAGGGACCCGCGTAGGCTCTTTCCGGAAGGCCAGCTCTCTCCGCGGTCTCACTCGGATAACCGTCCGCGGCAATGATAATGTCTCCGTGAACCGCTTTTTCGCGTGTCGGTCCGACCCAGCCCCCCTGATCATCCGGGAAATAGTGGGCTTGGATGCCGATGTCGATATCCGCACCATGGCTCTGGGCAATCTCTCCGAGGTGACTTTCGAAGATATGCCGATCGAGTATGTAGGCCGCAAATGGAAATTCAAACTCGTGCCCTCTCGGGCTTATCATACGAATCGAACGACATGTTGTGTCGACAGATTCAGGGGGTGCGTCGATGACATCGAGATTCTTGACTCTTGGGACAAGTTTTTCCATCTCAGCTTTGACCGGAAAATATTCGCCGCAACGAACAGGTGTGCCAAGAATTTTTTTCTTCTCGAAAACCTTCACTTTCAAGCCCTTCTTTGAGAGGTGGACTGCCGCAGAAAGACCGCCAGGGCCACCGCCGACGATTACTACATCATACTTGCTTCCGTTCAAATCGCCAGCTCCTCTCCTATGCGTTCAGTGTGAAACGTTCGGTAGAAGTGATTTATGCGTTTGGCCCAGTTCGCAACTGGTCGTACAATTCGCGAATAGATTTATAATGCGCGCGGAGGCGGGTTGACGGAAATTCCATAGTTTGAAAAAATAGCAGGAACCAAAAACTTGGCGTTCGACCCTCTTCTACTAACGACCTCTCTCGCGGCGGTCGGGGTCATCGCCTCGATAATTCTCGTTCTATCCGTCAAAAAGTATCCTACAGGGAATGAGAAAATGATCTCCATATGGAAGGCTATCATGGAAGGCGCAAACGCCTACCTGAAAAGGCAATTTCGGACCATCGGTGTCATCGCTGTAATCATCGCGATCGTCATCCTCGCAGCGTTCAGCGCAATATTCACGGTGAGTTATGCTGCTGAAATCGCATTCAGCTTCCTTCTTGGAGTCACATTCTCGCTTATCGCAGCTTACATAGCAATGTATTCCGCCACGAACGCGAATGTCAGGTCGACCGCCGCCGCAGAAAAGTCGACCTATCTCGCTTTGAAGGTCGCCACCTTGGGGGGCGGCGCGCTTGGCTTGGCAGTGATTAGTATGAGCCTTCTAGGTCTCTCGATCCTCTACGCTGCCTTCCGCGATCCGGGTGTCCTGGCAGGGTTTGGATTCGGAGCTTCACTGGCTGCATTGTTCGCCCAGCTGGGCGGTGGAATATTCACAAAGTCGGCGGATGTCGGAGCTGACCTTGTTGGAAAAGTGGAAGAGAACTTCCCGGAAGATGACCCCAGAAATCCAGCTGCCATAGCTGACAACGTCGGCGATAATGTCGGAGATGAGGCCGGGAGGGGAGCAGACCTCTTCGAGTCTCTTACCGCTGAAAACCTTGGGGGGATGATTATTGGCCTAATCGTCTCAATCATCTTGTTTGGGGGCACAAGCGTGTACGGTAGTGTGAGCGCATACTATGTAACGATGCCCCTAATCGTGAGATCATTGGGTATTGTCGCCACGTTCGTTGGCCTCGCCGTCGCCGTATACGAGAAGAAATTCAAGAACCCGATCAAACCCACTAGAGACGGACTCGTCATCGCGTCCGCGGTTGCAGCAATTCTCATGTTCGTCGCAACATGGTACGTTTTCGGTCCATCCGGACTCACGCCTAGTGGCAGTGGTTTAGCGGCGTTCGCACTATACGGATGTATGGTGTCAGGTCTAGCGGCGGGCTTGCTAATCGTGATTTATACTGAATTCTACACCGGATCTGAGGCGAAATCGGTGATTACGATCGCTGAGAGATCCAAGTCCGGGCCGGCTCTGACCATAATGTCGGGTACTGCCGTGGGAATGATTTCCAGCGGACTACCTGTCATTACAGTAGCGATAACCCTTCTCATCTCTTTCGGGCTGGGAGAGCAATTCGCTAGCTTGGCCGGCATTGACAAGTTCTTGGGCGGTGTCTATGGAACGACCATGGCGACAATGGGTATGCTCTCGACAGCCGGAATCGTTCTAACCATGGACGGTCTAGGTCCAATTGTGGACAACGCTGGCGGAATCGCTGAGATGTCTGGCGCCCCCGACGAAATCCGTGAGCGAATAGAACCCCTCGACACGCTTGGCAACACGACCAAGGCACTTACAAAGGGCTATGCGATGGGATCCGCCGCCCTGGCGTCTCTATTACTCTTCCAAGCGTTCGTGTTGGAGGTCGCGAGGTATCAGGCCAAAATAACTGACCTAACGACTATCACGAGCGCCCAAGCTGTCCTTCTAGGGACGAAACTATCCAGCCTGGGATCTGCTCTCGCCCTCAACCACCCCGATGTTGTCATCGGAGCGCTGATTGGGGGTATGCTTCCATTCGTGTTCTCCGGGACAGCCATTAACGCGGTGAGCGTTGGCGCTTATCGTATGGTCGAGGAAGTCCGGAGACAGTTCCGGGAGATTCCTGGGCTGCGAGAAGGAACAGCTAAGCCAAACTATGCGGCTGCGGTGGACATTTCCACCAGGACAGCTCTGCGATTGATGGTGGTCCCTGGTGCGATCCCGGTGGTAGCACCGATAGTCGTGGGCGTATTCCTCGGCTGGGCCGCGGTCGGAGCCCTAGTTGTTGGGGCTACGCTTTCCGCTATACCCTTGGCTATCATGATGATGTGGGGAGGAGCGGCAATGGACAACGCGAAAAAGTATGTTGAGTCAGGACACTTTGGAGGCAAGAACACCGAAACACACGCTGCAACGGTCGTCGGTGACACGGTCGGCGATCCTTGGAAGGATACCGCTGGGCCAAGTCTGCACATTCTTATCAAGCTCCTCAACACGATTTCCCTAGTCTTCATTCCGCTCTTCTTGGTAGCCCTAATTTCTCTAGCCTAGCCGGGTCGGGCGGATATGAGCACCCCCGCCAAAAACAGCGTTCTAAGAGCAATCCTCGCAGACGATGCTGCGGTGAAAATGGTAACGGCGCTTGCCGCACCAGGAAAAACTGAGTCGAAGAAGATCGCACTCACATCCGGGAAAATGACGACCGAGCAAATTGTCAATCGCATCAAGGAACTCTCGAAACTACGAGACGAGATCCTCCAAGTAATGCGACAGCTCAACTTGACAAGAGAAGCAGCCCCTAGCACAGGTGATCAACTGGAGTACGATAGTGAACTGGAATCGGCGAAGCGAGAACTGGACGAGGCCAGAAACGAGTACCAAGAGGTTCAAGGAAAGATCGAGAAAATCCAAAGACAGATCGACGAGTCCAAGAAGAAGGTCGCCGCACTCACAGAAATATCTCAGACTGGTTTCTCGACCGACCAGATAGAACCTGACGACAGAGATTTCCGGAGAGTCCTGGGACGATTGCCCGTCAAGAAACTAGATGCTGGGCAGAAGGCATTGCAGTCACAATACAAAGACCAGGCTGTCCTCGCAATCGGTAACAGAAAGCAGGACATGTACTACGTCTTACTCGCCGCGCCCAACGACAGGTCTTCCCAAGCGCTTCAAACACTCCTCCTCTATGACTTCACACCTATCGAGACTCCCGAATACAAGTCAGCGGATGTAAAGTCGGAAATTCAAACAGAGGAAGCAAATGCGAAAGCGCTATTCAAAGAGCTTGAAGGGCTGAAGCTGCAGCTAGATGACTTGCGTCGAAGGGCGGGACGGACCCTCAACCGGAGACTTGACGAAGTCGTGGATGCCTTGATGCTTCTCCGCGGAATCCTCAAACTTGGCGAGGGATCTCAGGCCTCCCGTATCTACGTTCGATTGGAGAGAGTCGCTCCAACTGAGACCCTTAACAGTCTATCCAGAAGAGGCGTAGTCGAATTGGAATCTTCCTCTTAGAAGCGCGCATGTTTGTGAGCAGTCCAGACCTCGAAGCACAAGCAACACCTAGAATCAAGGATGCTCTAAGCGCCGCGATTCAAAGAACGGGAAAAGAAGAGTTTGCCAAATTATCGCGAACTGAAACATCCGTTCTAGATAGAATCCTGCAAAACGAGGCAGAGTTTGTCACGTTAGCGGTCATAACCCTAGCGTGCCAGATCAACAGGAGTCACAACGACCCCGACCTTGCCTATTCGAGCATCAGCGAATGCTTGAAGGGAGCTATCTTGAGATTGCCAGAGAAGAGTAGCGCGGCAACAGTGGCGCCAGTTGAGTCTTCGACCCAGAGAAGTCGACGAGCACAGTTCCTCAAGGGTCAGAAACGCGATGGACGAATCTACGACGCATCGGCTCTTCGAGTAGCGGGATTCAGCGTTAACCTATTCACCTTTCTCGTCCTCGGATACTTCCTAGGTGGAATTGCTCTGGGACCGTTATTCGGATTAGGCTCATGCGTGGGAGTTATGGCGACCCCGCCATGGCTCTCTCCATGCTTAGGGTCCGGAATAGGGCTCGTGTTCGGATCAGTTGTTGGACTAGCCTACACGTACTACTATTTCGTGAAGAAACTCTAGTCAACCACGAAATCAAAAACATCCGGGGATCACTCGGGAATCGCGACTAAGGATCTGATCTGGTCTGGTTTCATTCCCGCTCCAACTCCTGCGACGATGGCTGCAAGATTTCTAGCCTCGTTCTCCTTGACAACCAAGAAAGCAAGAACAACTCCCAGGGTGTATGGGAATCCTAAGAATATCCTCTTGCTAATGTGGGAAGCGTGTTTTCTTGACGCGACTTCTAGGAAGGAAAGAGACTTTGTCTCTTCGTACTTCTGCCTTGCACCTGAGAGGATACTGTTGTAGTATGGATGTGAGGATGCTAGATCGAGAGCTTGAGTGACGTCCTGAGCAACTAGGAGCTGGTCTATCGTCCGATCGTCAAGTTTCCAAGACGAGGGAATGAGGTGATCTCGCACATTAGGGATTCCGATCAGTTTGCTTCTTAGGATGATAGCCAGGTTTGCCAGGTCGATCGTTCCTCCGGCTATGGGAAGGCAGCTCTCTCGGTCGAACCCTCGAAGCTTGCGGTTCACGTAGTTGTAGAAGCGTTCCTCTCCCCACCCACTAATGATGTCTCGAACGAGAGAGGCTCTTTCGCCGGCAAGGTCCTCCATGGAGAAGCTCTTCACTCTGCTTATCAGCGCTCTGTCGCCGACAATTCCAACGATTGTCCGGAGATCATCCATCGAATAGAGACGGTGAAGCTCGGCCTCCTTGAGGAGGGCCAGGGGCTGACGTGTTGACACGAACTCCTCCCAGCCCTTTCCTTGAGCTTTGAAAACCACTATCGCCGCAAGGTCGTAAGCGTCGAAGCGGCGGCTAAACTCGAGGAGAAAGTTTCGCGCTGATCCTTGGGAAGACGATATAAGTGTCCTAACTCCTCGAGCGAAACCTAGACGGACCGCTCTTTCCGTCTCCAAGGGGGAAGAGCCCTCTCTTAGTTCCGAGAGTTCTTTGCCATATGGCCCGTCTGCAAGTACGCCCAAGATCTCGCTCTGTGTCCGGAACTCGGCAAGCGAATGGATTTGCTGCCGTTCCAGAAGTTTGCCTTTTTCTCCTCGGATCTTTGCGATTATGTAGTTATCTCGGACGATATGGGATAGAATCTCTGTTCCCACGACAAGTCGCTGCTAGCTTGCTTGCAGAACGAGCAGCAGAGCTGTGACGAGGGCATAGATCGCCAGCGCCTCCGCCAGTATCAGCGTGATAACTGCTCTTGAGAATATGTCCGGCTTCTCTGCCGTGGCGGCAGCTAGAGCACTTCCAGACGTGCCTATACCAAATCCAGCGCCGAGCGCGGCCGCTCCCATCGTCAATCCGCCTGCGAAGATTCTGACTGAACCAGCGAGGGAAAGCGTGTCGGTGATGTGGAAGACTGAAAGAAGACCAACCACCAGTCCGTAGATTGCAAGTGCTTCAGCAAGGATTGTCGCGATGAAGGTCTTGAACATGACCTCAGGCCTCTCGACCCCCGCACCAGCAATGGCCGGCCCGGAGATTCCTATTCCAATTCCAGCACCAATAGCGGAGAGAAGGACGCTTAGTCCACCACCTAGGCCCGCCCAGAATGTGGGGCATAGGGTAACGGACGTTAGGGTAGCACAGTCAACCACTTTGTTACACAGTCCAGCTTGTAGGTTCTCGGTAGGGCGCGAATGACAAACCCGATCCCTCATAAAACTTGCTAAACCATTCAACCCAGTGAAGTCTCAGAGTTTGCACGAAAACGATCAAACCCTCTAGAATCATTACCAAGAGATTCCCGGCTACAGCACCTGCTATTCCAAAAGAAGTGAAGAATGCGAATTTTATTGCAAAGTCCGCTAGATTGAGAGCCCAGATTCGAAGATAGGATAACGTATTGCTTCCTGCGCTGATGAACACTTCGAAGAAATGGAGAGGTCCCTCCTTCACCGCCATGATCCCCATCGGGATGAACAATAGTACGAGCAATGCGGGGTTCTGCAAGAGCACTCCGAACTTGTAGCCTGAGATGACGACCTGTGCTGCTAGAAAGATGAAGATGATATAGAACCACGCCCAAGAAATCGGTCCGTAGAATGCGTGCTTAATCTCGTGATTCCGCACTTTATTGTATGTGCTTATCACTAGGCCCGAGAGATAGTGTCCAACTCCGAACAAGAGTATCACCGACATATAGATGAGAAGGTGTGAGATGTTCGGGGTGGCCGCGAAGGCTCCCTCGTTCGGATTGAAGAAGGGTCGAAAGCCGAAGACCGCCTGGGACTCAAAACCGAAAAAATCGCCGAAGAGAAATCCAAAAATTGTTATTCCGATGCCGAGCATGACTATGAGTTCCGCGCCGTTAACGAACAATTGTCCAATCTCGAAGATTTTGACCTTCCGTCGCTTCAACCACAATAGAAAGAGGCCCAGAGCCAAGAATATTGGGCCCTCACCAAAGTCTCCAAACATCAAACCATAGATAAGGGGAAAAGTGAAGATCATGAAAACCAAGGGGTTCGTCTCGTGGTAAGAAGGAATGCCAAAATTGTCGATTACGGACTGTAGCGGGGTGCTCCAACTAGGCACTCTAACGAGCGTCGGTGGAGTCTGATGCACCTTAGCTTCAAGGCCGTTTTCTAGGCATCTGCCGTGAGGGTCAATATGCCCATCCCGACTCTAGAGTCTTGAGCCTAGGTCCGTACTCGCTTGTAAGGAGTTCACGCTGGTGGTCAATCTTCTTCGCCCCGTCCTCGATCTCCGCCAGTCGGGCATCGGCGAATTCCTTCGCTTCCTTGGGGTCTGGCGGAAGTTCTGCCCATGGCTCTTCCACTTTTGCATCTAGTGCGTTGGCCGCTTGTTTTGCGTCATCTTCGAAGGCTCGGGGAAAAATTGCCAAGAAAGTCTGTGTTCTCTCTGCACTATGGGTGATGACGAAGATCAGATTTTCGTAGGTCAATTCATCTAAATCTCTCTGAATCGAAACGGTTGACTCTCTTGCGCATTCTCCAGCGAGAGTAACGAGGAATCCGCTGCGTCCAATAGTACCGAGCGGCATTCCTACGGCTTCCAATCCTGAAAGGAAACGTGAGAGCTCCGAAGTTCTCTCCTTGTCAGCCAGTAGTTTGCCTTGCGATTCCTCCAGTTGGCGGACCGACCCTTCGAGTTTTGAGGTCTCTTGGTCGAGGAAGAGGGCGAGCTCATCAATGTTGTGAATTGGAGCTTCAATTTTCTCAGGTTGGACCTCAACCTGTTCAAGAGCTGCGGCAAGCGCGGTGATGCGGTTCCTAATCGTCGCGGACTTAGACAGCAGACTTGTAGCTTCGAATGGTGTCGCACCGGGTGGGAGCTGTTCATCCTCAATCGTCATGAGGTGAATCATCTGTTCTCTTCCAGCGTAGGAGAGGAGGTTGGGCAGCTCGTCTTTTGCGACTATGATGCTGACCTGATGCATCGTCTCTGGTCTGAGCAAGAGATGGAGACCTACTCACCAAATATGGTGGAAGAGATTGTCGTTAGGAGCTGGTTGTCCAGTCTTTCGATGCGGGCCTTGAAGGAATTGTTGAAGCTCATCTTTCCCTCAGGGTCGCTTGCAATTACGCCTCCAAGCTCATCAATCAATGTCTCATCAGCCAGGAATTTTGTCCCCTTGGGCAACGATTGTCCTAGAGATTGGAGACCCTTCTTCTCCGCATTCCGAAAGCCGACTTTCACCACTGCGTTGTCGGTTCCGACAGCCTCAACCGCTTCCAGCACGAGACGTTTCAATGTCGACTCGAACTGGTCCGTTCTGGCGATGTCCGAGAGACGCTGTTCGACCGATTTGAGAACACTTTGAACGATCTTGTTCTTCTCTTCAAGGATCCTCAGTCGATTCGCCCTTATTCTGGAACTAAGGATACTCCTTCTGATGCTTTCGGCCTCCAAGCCGGCTCTTGATAGAATATCGTTAGCATCTCGTTGGGCTTGGGCTCGGGACTCATCTAGAATCTGCTTGGACTTTTCTTCTGCCTGCTCGACGATTCCAGCAGCTTTCAGTCTTGCGTCTGACAGAATCCGATTGTGAAGCTTTTCCAAAGACTCAG
>WNFX01012575.1_pt1 | contig 12843 bp, 12 predicted proteins | sample 5400111 | NCBI WGS metagenome assembly WNFX01 (sample SAMN13153363, study PRJNA577476) | soil metagenome | isolation source: 40 cm soil or saprolite under grassland replicate 1 | place: USA:California | collected 2016-06-15
TCTGGGATGGGAGGTCACGGTGAAGGTCTACGGCGTAGCCGTGACGATGCCGCGGGGGTAGAGCCGGGTGCCTCACTCGTCGACCGGACACCAGTGAACGTGGGAACCGCCCGTAGCCGTTCCCTTCGCCGTCTCCGGCCAGGAGGCGAGGGGTGGGGATAGGTACGACGTCAGCCGAAGGCGCGGGTGGGGCGGAGCCGCCGTAGTACTCCGAGCGTGGGAAAGCCACGTGCATGGGGAAGGGCGGCAGCGTGTCAGTCAAGGAGAGCATGTCATGTCCGAAGAGGCGCCGGTGAATATCGGCGCCGTGGGGTGGCCGGATCCTGATTCGGCGTACTCCGCGGTACGGAGGATGCAGATCAAGTTGCACCGTTGGGCGGGCGAGGATGACTCCCGCCGATTTGGTGACCTGTTCAACCTCGTGTACGACCCGGCGTTTCTGATGCACGCGTGGGAGCGCGTGGCCAGGAACGCTGGGGCACGGACCCCAGGGGTCGATCGGGCTACGGTAGTCAAGATCGAGGCTCTGGTAGGGGTCGAGGTGTTTCTGGGCTGGATTCGGGACTCGCTGAAGACCGGTGAGTTCCAGCCGATGCCGGTACGGCAGGTAATGATACCGAAGAAAAGCGGAAAGTTTCGCAAGTTAGGTATTCCAACTGTCGCGGATCGGGTGGTCCAAGCCAGCCTGAAGGCGGTACTCGAACCCATCTTCGAGGCGGATTTTCTGCCGTGCTCGTATGGGTTCCGCCCGAATCGGCGGGCGCATGACGCGGTAGCCGAGATTCATTACTACGCCTCCGCGCACCGGCAGTATCACTGGGTGGCTGGAGGGTGATATCAAAGCCTGTTTCGACGAAATTTCGCACACGGCGTTAATGAATCGAGTACGGGCAAGGATCAAGGACAAACGGGTGTGCGCGCTGGTGAAGGCGTTCCTCAAAGCCGGAGTCATGACGATTTCTGGTGATCGGGAGGAGACCTATACCGGAACCCCTCAAGGTGGAATTCTTTCCCCGCTGCTCGCGAACATCGCGCTGTCCACACTGGATGAGCATTTCAGTCAGCAGTGGCGACAGGAGATGGGAACAGCAGCACAACGCGCTCGGCGGAAGAGAAAGGGTCTCGGCAACTGGAAATTGATCCGCTTCGCCGACGACTTTGTGATCATGGTGGACGGGCAACGCCACCACGCCGAGGCATTACGGGAGCAGGTGGCTGCCGCGCTCGCACCGCTGGGGCTGCGACTGTCACCAGAGAAAACCACCGTGGTTCATATCAGCGAGGGCTTCGACTTCCTCGGCTTCCAGATCCGCCGGATGCGCAAACGAGGAACACAGAAGTACTACGTCTACACCAAACCGTCCAAGAAAGCCATTCAAGCGATCAAGGACAAGGCGAAGGCCAAGACGTACAGGTCAACCCGCCACATGCGTCTCGACGAACTGTTGACCAGTCTCAACCAGACGCTGGTGGGATGGGCGACCTACCACCGATACGGAGTGTCCAAGGCAACGTTCAGCGCGATCGACAGCCACGCCTGGGGTCGGATCATGCGCTGGATACGGGCCAAGTACAAACAGGGACGCAACGGCATCGGAATGCCCGAACTTCGACGTCGCTTCTGCGACAAGGGCTGGCGGTTCGCCCACAACGGTGTCGTGTTCACCGGCGCATCCAGCGTCGCCATAACTCGATACCGATACCGGGGTAGCACCATCGCGACCCCATGGACCCCAGCATCGGTGGCCACCCCTGGCGGCTAACCAACGGGCAAGACACGTGGAGCGCCCGGTGCGCCGAGAGGCGCACGCCGGGTGCGGGCGGGCGGCTCCGGGAAACGGATCGGTGGTAACACCGACGCCGCGCCCGGGGCCGACCCCACCCTGCAGCGAGTCCTCACCAGTTATGTCGAGCACTACAATGGGGCCCGCCCCCATCGCGGTATCGGCCTCGACGTCCCGGTGCCCGCACCGGTGACGACGGTGACCACGCTGCCCGTTGTCAAGCGCGTCGAACGCGTCGATGTCCTTGGCGGCCTGATTCACGAATACCGTCGGGCAGCCTGAAACTTTCATCCAGGCGACGCCGGTGGGCCGGATCGACCACCTGGCGTCGTGACGCCTACCGACCCGACGCCGGTCGTCTGCGTACGGTTGCCGAGCACGGTGCGGCGTCAGCAAGGCCCGATCGGTGAGTTGGCACCCTACACGCTGGTGGAAGTCCAGGATCCGGGTCCGGCTCACCGTGCTGTACGCCGGGCGTTCTTTCTGATCAGCCCCGCCGTCGCTGCCCTCATGTACCTGTACGTCGGATGATCGTTGGATCATCAGCTGAGCTCGCGGGTGGCGTCGGCCGAGCAACTGCGCACCCACCCGGCACACGACGTGTCGCGGGAATTGTTTGAGCAACTGCGGACCCAGTATCGGCTAGACCAGGCGGCGGCGTGTTCGCCATCGCGGGGGCGTGCCTGGCGTTGGGCTTCGGCCCCCTCGCTGGCCAGCCAGCCCGCCGCGTGGCCGTCACCGCCGTGCTGGCCGGCGTCGGCGCGTTCCTGGTTGACGTCTACCTGTATTGACCGTCGGCTACACCGACCGTGGACCGCGGGTCGCGGTGGCGAGGAGGCAACGCGGCGAACGAGGAATCCCGGCGCCGTCGCGCGCCGTGGAGGCGGCTGTGGCTGACCGCGGGGGTGACGGCGGTGGCCCTTGTTGGGCTCACCGTGGTCGCGGTGTGGCACCGGTCGCCGCCATCGGTGGCGTTGCCGCTGCGGGCGGCCGGTGAGATCGCGTTGCCCGGTGACAGCTCCCTGTTCGACTACGCCAGCTTGGACGCCGCGCGGGGTCTGTTGTTCGTCGCACACCTGGGCGCCAGCGAGATCGTCCTGGTTGACGTGCACGCCGGCGCGGTCGTGCGGGTCGTTCGCGGTGTCGAGCAGGTCCACGGTGTCCTGGTGGTCCCCGAACGCCACCGACCGACACCGCCGAATGCTACGGCGACCACCGCGCCGAGTCGCTCGTCGGCCGGGCGATCGAACGGCGCCGCGGTGACTGGCTCGTCGCTACCAAGTTCGGCCACGAATTCCACACCGACCGGATGACCGACCGGCAGTGGTCGCCGGGATCCGTGCGCTCGGACCACTGGTCACCGGGGGAGGTCATCGAGCAACTCGAGCGCTCCCTGCGGGCGCTGCGCACCGACTACGTCGACATCTACGTTCCACAGCGGCCCGGACGAGGTCTTCGACCGCGACGACCTCAGTCGGTGACGGCGAAGCGGATCGCCGCGCCTGGGCCGTGGGCGTGTCGCTGGTCGGTCCATTCGGTGTTGTGGTTGCCCCTCGGGCAGATCGCGGTGCGGTTATCCCAGTCGATGTGGAACGCGGCCCGGTCGAAGCCGAGCCCGGCCTTGGCCTGCCATGAGCTGTCCAGACTCACCGGACCGACAATCGTGGTGCCTCGCGGGTTGGCCTCGGCGATCACCTCGATGGTGACGTACCCGGCGTCGAGGTAATGCTCGCCCGGTGTCAGGTCCCGGGTGTCCAGGTCGGTCTGGATCGTGATCAGGGCAGCCAGGTCTGTCGTGGTGGCCATGGTGGTCTCGACCTGAGTGACCAAGTGTGGGGTGTCGTCATCGGTCCCGGTCAGGTGCACCTTGTACCCGCTCCACGACGTGGATCGCTTGCTACTCCAGCGCGCCTGGACATCGTGAGGGGTATCAATGCGTTCGGTGCCGGCTAGAAGACACTCCTTGCGGTAGTGCCACTGCCCGTCGCCCTCGCGCACGCACTGCCGCGCCCACACCCGCCGCAGGGCGCCGACCTGGGGGAGGTTACCCAGCCAGGTGGCGTCGCGGTCGGCGTCGATCGCGTCCAGCGGGTATCCGCCGTCCCGGGCGGTCTGCGCAGCCCACTGCAGGCGGGCCTGCTCACCGGCCGGCAGACGGGAAGCCTCGATACGGCGGGTGTAGGACTCAGACCAGTGCGGCTGCACCCGCGGTCCCAACCAGCCTGCGGCGACCTCGGCCACCTGCTCCAACGCGGCCCGTACCGTCTCCCCGACCAACTCCAGACGGTTGATCTTTCGGATGTTCGCCAGCACGTGGGTGGAGTCCGTGCGTGCCCGCCCACCCGAACGCAGCAGTCCGGCCTGTCTGGCCGCCACCAGTATCGACTCCAACAACTGCGATGCCCGGTCATCGGCCACCAGCCGATCCCGGACCTCCGACAGAACGCGAGCATCCCCGGCGGCGTCCCCGCACGGCCCTCAGGCGCGAACCAGTCCGCGAACTCGGCATCGGCGAACACCGGCCCGAGCACGTCTCGCAACCGGGTCACCCGCGTCCCCTTCGGACACGCCGCGCGCACCACCGCCACCGTCTCCGCCGGGATCTGGCCCGATCCCCGAGAACGCATCGACACATCAACCCCGTCCGCAAGCTCCACCGATCTTGATCGATGGAACCCTACCGGTCACAGCGAGTTAACCAACAGAGTCCGGCAAGGTAGCGGAATGTCCTGATTGGACGTCTCTGGGGTTGGCGCGCCTGGCGTGACGGTTGTGCACGGTTTCGTGATCATTTGGGTGTCGAAGCCAATGATCATGGGGGAAGACCGTGCCTGCGCGTCTATCAAACGACAGACGAAGAAACGAAGTCCACCAATCCGCGCCCACGCCGCACCGGTTAAAGATCAAGTTAACTGTCGGGGTTGGGCAGGCCGACTTTGTGCGCGCCAGGTGCTCGGCGGGGTGGGCCTTGAGCCAGGCGAGCACGGCCGAGGCGGCGGCGTCGAAGGCATCGGCGAGCGCGTCGCCGGTGCCGATGACCCGCTCTGGTCGCCGTACGGCGTGCATATTGTGGTCGTTGGCCACACCAGCAGGCGACCTCGACGGCGGCGGTGACGGAGGCGTTTCGCGTCCGCGGCGATCGCCTCCGCGTGGCACTGCCTGGGCATATCGCGCGACGTGCGAGGCGCGCGGTCGCGGTCGGGATGGCCGTCGGCCCGGCCAGGGGGGCTCGCGGCTGTTACGCGCGCGTTACGTGTCAGCGAAGCTGCCGTGGCGTGGCGGGCCGAGTGTGAACCGTGTTCAACGACGTCGGAGGTGAGCGGTGATGACGCGGTTCCACATGCGTCGGTGCGCGGACAGCCGGCCCCGTTGTCGAGGTGGCCGCTCACTGTGGGCGACCCGATCAGGGAGGACACCATGAAACTCAGAATTGGGCTCATGGCGATGGCCGTCATGCTGTGCGGCCTCGTCGCCGGCGCAGGTCCCGCCCGCGCGACCAGCACGGCAGCGACGATGACAGGGACGCCGTACTGCGGCATCACGTGGGGGAGCGCGACCAAGTCGGGTGGGACGCTGAGCCAGGCGCCGCTGATTACCACCCGCACCGGGCAGCATGACTGCTTTGATCGGGTGGTGTTCGAGTTCAACGGGCCGGCCAACGGCTACGTCGTGACCTACGGCGAGGCCTACACCCAAGGTCGGGGACTGGCGCTCTCGCCGTACACAGCCGGCGGCGCACTGCTGAACGTGGTGCTGCTGGAGCCGGCGTACGACCAATCCGGCGTCATTACGTACCCGCACCGCGCCGGCGACCACGTGGCGAACGTCCTGGGGTACCGGACGCTGCGTGATGTCGTGTTCGGCGGCAGCTTCGAGGGCTACACCACCTTCGCCGTCGGGGTACGGGCACAGCTGCCCTTCCGGGTGTTCGTACTGTCCGGTCCGGACACGCACAGCCGGATCGTGCTGGACGTGGCACACCAGTGGCAGGCCTGACGAGGCGTGGCGGTAGGGGCTGGGGACCAGCCGGGCCCCTCCCCCGCGTCGTCGAGGCCGGGACCACCAATGTCGACCGCGAGTTACGCTGACGGTGCTATAGACAGGCCCGAGCGCTCGTCGTGGAGGATGAAGCCTCCACCCGGGAGCTCACCGCTCTCGGTCTGCGGCGGGGCCGGGTTTCGGGTCAGCGCCGCCGTCAACGGCCGCGAGCCTTTGGCAGCGTGGCGTGCCCAGGATGTCGAGCTGATCGTGCTCGACATCATGCGCCCGGCCTCGGCGGCTTCGAGGTCTGCCGGGAGATCCGGGCACCACCCAGGTGCTGATCCTCATGCTTACCGCGCGTATCGACACCATCGATGTCGTCGTCGGGCTGAGTGCGGCGCCGACGACTACATCAAGAACCATTCGAGCTTCCCGAGCTGGTGGCCCGGGTACGCGTCCTGCTCCGGCGGGCACCAGCGCCGCCGGGGGAGACAACCGTGTCGATCGGCGGGCTGGAGATCGACCAACCGCGTATTCGAGCGGTACAGGGTTTGATGGCTGTGCCGGCTCGTGGTCGACGTACCGGACTGGGCAACTGTGGTTGTGCCTCGGGAACGCCGAGGGTGGCGTCGATGGCTCAGACTGGGGCGGCGTGAGCGCGCACCCCGCGGTGGCCGAGATGGTGGCGGCCTATCTGGAACTGGCGGACGCCGAGGCGCCGACGCTCGTCGAAGGTCTGTACCTGGTCGGCTCGGCGGTCCTGAACGACTTCCGGCCCGGCGCCAGCGACGTCGACTTCGTCGCAGTGACGGCCGCGCCCCTGATGCCACCGGGCTCGCCGTGCTTCGGCGCATCCACGGCGGGCTACGCCGCCGCCGGCGTCGGCCGTTCTTCGACGGTGCCTACGTCACGTGGGCCGACCTGGCGCGTGACCCGGCCGTCCTAGAGCCGTCGGACGGTGACAACAATCGATGTCTAGGACGTAGGAAGAATAGCCGTGGGATCGAACGAAAAGAACCCGGGAACACCCTTGCAGGCGCCTTCGCCCCCGTGAGGAGCGCTCCTGGTCACACGCTTGTTGGGTGGCCGCGTCGGCGCGGTTGGTGCCGTTGACCGGCGCCGGGGTCGGGTGCAGACTGGCGTCGCCGGACCATCGACGGTGGGTTGCCATTTGCGCGCTCGTGGTCACGGGAGGAGGCGGCGAGATGGGCCAACTATCGGAGCCCGCGCCGCAGTTGTTCGATGAGTATTCGAACCACGTCTTCGGGCGCAACCTCGACGAGCGACAGCGGCTGCGGTACCAGTTCAGTTTGCTGCGGGAGGACTTCAACCTGTGGTTCGACGCAATGCTGCGGTTGGGTGGCCTGTCGACGGACCCGGACCGGGCGGACTGGTCGGTGCTCGACGTGGGCTGTGGTGAGGGCCAGTTTGTGCTGGAGATCGCCCGGCGCTACCCCCGCGCCCGAGTGGTCGGCATCGACGCCGACGCCAAGGCGATCGCTGCCGCGTCGGCCGGCGCCGCCCCCGACGTGAACGTGCGGTTCCTGCTGCACGACGCCCGGCACCCGGTCCCCGATGCTGCCCGACCCGACGGCGGTTTCGACGCGGCGGTCGCCTGGATGGTGCTGCTCTATCTACCCGACCGGCATGGCGCCCTGACGAACCTGGCCGCGGCGCTCGCCCGAGGGGGCGTGCTCCTGCTCGGCAACGTACCCGACCAGCCCATGGACCTGGATCACCCATCCGCGGTGGCGATCGCGACCGCGGGCCGGCAGGCACTGCAGCGGGTCGGGATGATCGGCCTCGAACATGACCTCGGACCGCTGCTGGAGCAGGCCGGCTTCGTTGACGTGACTACCGTCGTGCCACGTTATCTGGTCGGTGGCGCGACCAGTTCCGGCCAACGCTGGCACACCCTCGCGCTGGCGAACATCAGCGCCGGCAAGCGGCTGATCGTCGACGTGTGCGGCCTGATGAACAGCGCGGAGTACGACCAGCACCTCGATCAACTGAAGAGCGCGCCAGCGCTCGACCAGTCCGGCGAAGCCCGCTTCCTGGTCACCCTCGCGCGGCGCGCCTGAGACCTCAACCTTGGCCGGTAACCACCGGACTCTGAGGTCGACGAGTACGTCCGGGCGGTGCGACGGCTACCAGGTGACCGGTAGCGCGACCGGGCCCCGGATGAGCATCCCGCGCTTCCACTCGAGCTCGGATGCGTCCACGGCCGGCCGAAGGTTGGGCAGCCGGCGCAACAGCCCCTCGAACGCGGCGCGCAGCTCGAGCCGGGCCAGCGGCGCGCCCAGGCAGAAGTGCATGCCGGCGCCCAGAGCCATGTGCGGCGTGGGCTTGCGGGTGATGTCGAACCGGTCCGGATCGTCGGTGAGGGCCTCGTCGCGGTTGGCCGAATAGTGCAACGGGATCACCGTCGAGCCGGCTGGCACAGTCACCCCGCTGAGCTCCACGTCCTCGGTGGCGACCCGTTCCAGGATGGCCGGGGCGAGGCGGATGTAGCGCAGCATCTCCTCGACCGCGTCCGGGATCAGCTCCGGCTTGTCCCGCAGCATGGGCAGATGCTCGGGGTGCCGGTGCAGGGTCAGTAGCGAGTTGGCCAGCAGGCCGGCCGTCGTCTCGTATCCGCCGCTGATCAGGATGTAGGCGTTGTTCACCAGCTCCGGCTCGGACAGCCGGTCCTCCTCGTCGCGCGCCTGGATCATCCGGGTCAGCAGGTCGTCGGCGGGCTCGGCACGCTTGGCGGCGATCAGCCGTTCCAGGTAGCCGAAGAGCTGTTCGCCGGCGGCCCGGATCTCCTCCGGCGTGTGCGCGGTGATGGACAGCCCGACGTCCAGGCAGCCGCGCAGCATCGCCACGTCGGCGACGGGGGCGCCGAGCATCTCGGAGATGACCAGCGCGGGCAGCGGGGCGGCGAAGGCCGCCACGAAGTCGACCGGCCGCGGCTGAGCCACCATCGCGTCGATCAGGTCGTCGACGATCCGCTCGACCCGCGGACGGAGCAGCTCGACGCTGCGCGGGGTGAACGCGCGGGCGACCAGCCGCCGGACCCGAGTGTGCTCGGGCGGGTCGAGGCTCAGCATCATGTACGGGTTGAGCCGCACCGGGCGCAGCGTCGCCACCCCCGGGTCGCTGGTCGCCGCCCGGCTGAACACCGGATCGGTGAAGACCCGCTTCACATCCTCGTACCGTGACGCCAGGTAAGCCTCGCCGCCTGGCGCCAGGCCGCCCATCCCGCCTGCCACGGAGATGACCCCGGCCAGGTGGTACACCACGGCGGCTCCCTTGAACGCCTGCCGCATCCGTGCGCCGTCGCGCACGTCCGCGCGGATCCATCCGGCGCCGAGCCGCTGCCCGGTGACCGGCGCGCGCAGGTCGACCACGCGTACGTCGTGGCCGTCGGCGCGGAGTGCGGCCACCAGGTTGGTACCGAGGTGGCCGGCGCCGCCGGTGACGACCGCAACCATCGCGTTCCCCCTTGGTCGCCGCGGGCTATCCACCCCCAGCCGTCCACCAGGTGACCGGCAGCTCGACGAGGCCGCCGGTGACCGCCTCGCTGCGCAGCCGCAACTGGTCCGGGCGCACGGCCAGGCTCAGGGTCGGGAAGCGTCTGGTCAGCCCGCCGAACACCACCTGGAGTTCGATTCTGGCCAGGCTCGCGCCGATGCAGAAGTGCCGCCCGTGGCCGGAACGCCGCGTGGGGATTGGTCTGGCGGGTACGGGGCGATAAGCGCGCCCGCGGCGATGTCCCACAGCTTGGTGTCCAGCGCCACCCCGCCGTCCAGCCGTCCGTCCGCCAGGTAAGTCCAGGTTCAGGGCCGCGGGGATCCGACGGATGTCGCCGACCAGCGGGAGCAGTTCGCGTAGGAGCCGGCCGACCCGGTCCTTGGTCTCCGGGGCGGGGTGGACGCTGACCCCGATCAGCGCCCGGTCCAGGGGCGGACCGGGCGACCGCGAGATCGGCTTACCGTTCAGCAACGCCCCGCCGCCGTCGACCGCGCTGAACGTCTCCCGCGCCACTGGGTCGTGCACGACGGCCACCCGGGCCTGCTCGCCGTGGTACAGCGCGATGCACACCGACCACGGTCCGGTACGGCTGATGTAGTTGCGGGTGCCGTCGAGTGGATCGATGGCCCAGGTCCAGCCGCTGGTACCGGCGCGGTCGTCGCCCTCCTCGGCGCGAAGAGCGTCGTCGGGCCAGGCCGCGGTGATCCCATCCACGATCAGCTGTTCGCTGGCCATGTCGACGTCGGACACCAGGTCGTTGGCGTGCGCGTTCGGCGCGCCCACCTGCAGGTTGTCGCGGCGCTCGACCTGCAGCCGGCCGGCCTGGGCAGCCTGTGTCGCGGCGAGCTCGCGCACCGCGGTGAGGTCTCGCACCATCGGTACCGTCGCGTCTACCGTCGGGCTGCCATCGCGCCCGACACCGAGTCGAGCAGTTCCTTCCACGACGTCTGGAACTTCTCCACGCCGTCGGCTTCCAGCGCCGCCGCCACGTCGTCGAAGTCGACCCCGACCGCGCGCAGGTCGTCGAACACCTGCCGCGCCTGCGCGTACGAGCCGCGGATGGTATCGCCGCGGACCACGCCGGTGTCGGCCACCGCGCGCAGGGTGGGTTCCGGCATCGTATTGACCGTGTGCGGCGCGACCAGGTCGACGACGTACCGGGTCGGGTCATACGCCGGGTCCTTGACGCCGGTGGACGCCCACAGGGGCCGCTGCGGCCGCGCGTCGGCGGCTTCCAGCGCCTGCCACCGGGGCCCCGACAGCACCTCCTCGAAGTGCTGGTAGGCCAGCCGGGCGTTGGCGATCGCGGCCTGTCCCCGGAGCGCGGCCGCCTCTGGCGTGCCGATCTTGTCGAGACGCCGGTCCACCTCGGTGTCGACGCGGGAGACGAAGAACGAGGCGACCGACGAGACGCCGGACACGTCACGGCCCCGGGCACGGGCCTGTTCCAGGCCGGTCAGATAGGCGTCCATCACGTCGGTGTACCGGGCCAGCGAGAAGATCAGGGTGACGTTGACGCTGATCCCCTCGGCCAGGCAGGCGGTGACCGCGGGCAGACCCTCGGCGGTCGCCGGAATCTTGATCATCAGGTTGGGGCGGTCCACCATCCACCACAGCAGCCGGGCCTCGGCGATCGTCCGGTCCGTGTCGGCGGCCAACAGAGGATCGACCTCGATGGAGACCCGGCCGTCGATCCCCTCGGTCCGGTCGTAGACCGGGCGGAGCAGGTCGCAGACCGCCCGCACATCATGGGCGATCATGAAATCGATCGCCTCCGCAACGGGCACCTCGAGTGCCGCCAGGTCGTGCAACTGCTCGGCGTAGACCTCGCTACCCGAGATCGCCTTCTGGAAAATGGTCGGGTTCGTCGTCACCCCGACCACGAACCAGTCGCGTACCAGCGCCCGCAGACTGCCCGACACCAGCCGCTCGCGACCCATGTCGTCCAGCCACACCGCGACGCCCTCGTCCGCCAGCTGCCGCAAGGAGTTTGTCATCGTCGGCCTCCTCGACGTGTGATCCTTTTCGCCGAACGCTTCATTCCCGCTCGCGCCCCGGCGGCCGCGGCGGTGCCATCCCCGATTCACGGTAGTCCCGGGACGAGCCGTGGTGCTGGGCGCACCGCGGATCGGTCCCGACGATCTGCCGGCGTCCGGCGATCCGCCAGTTGCGAAGTCTTCTGGGCGATAACGCGCTATACGCGGGGGATGCCCAGTCGGCATGGGGGTATCTGACGCGGCTCACGGTGATAGCGGCGGCGTCGTCACCGGTGAGCAACCGCGTTTCCTGATCAAAGGTCATCGGACGGTGAATCCGCGGTGCCACCGCGGTGGTGCCCACGAACAGCAGTGTGAACTGGTGCCAGACACTGCTGCACGCCGCCGCATCGATGAGCTGCCGCGGGCAATCCCGGCGCTGCGGCCGTAGAAGCGACGAAGCGGGCAGGGTTTCGTCGGCCGTGACGTCCCTGCTGTGGTCAGGTGGCGGGCTGGGGGGTGCCGGCCCGTTCGTACGCCCGCGGCCGGCGTACCAGGCCGCCACGCAGTTGGCCAAGGAGTTGCGCGGGTACGCCCACCGCGCCGGGCGGCTGGACGGGTTCGACGAGTGGATCCGCCAGGTACGTGCCGACAACGCCCGCCGTCGCGCCTTGCAGGACGAGTTCACCAGCGCCGGGCTCCCGCGCTGAACCTGTCTGTACTGGTCACCGCTGGTTTGCCGGGCGCGACGGGGAGCACCGTCCTACATTTCGGCGCTGTCCGGGCCGCGATCACCGCGCTGCTCCCCAAACGTGGGGAGCATCGGGGAGCAAATGGGGAGCAGCCAACGGGTGTTCAACGGCGCCGAACGGCTTGCATCGGCGCCCAACGGACGTCCGGTGACCTGCGGTTTCCGTGTTTCCGCAGGTAGCGCGCTCAGCCTGGACCGTGTTGACACGAGGGTCCTCCGCGAACGGCGTCCAACGGCGCCGAACGGCGTCAAACAGCAGGTCAACGGCGTTGAACGGCACCGGCCACTACCGTGATTGCTCCCCAGAGCGCTTCTCAGTTGCGGAAGTCCGCGTGCCGGACTTCCGAATCTCGATTGTCCTGCTCCACGAGTGAGCGCTTCCCGATCATGAAAGTGCTCACTGGCGAACTACCGAGTCTCATCGTCCGCTCCAACAGTGACCACTTCCGGATTGGAAAGGTTGTCGGGAGCCCTGAAGGGTGCCACCTCAGGAGTCAGCGCTGTGAGCATGGAGTACGGCATCTGGCAGGCTGACGTTCATGGTGGTTCGCACGGTGCGCGTGCGGCGGTTCTTCTGCGCCGCGGTCGGCCGCGTGAGGATGATCTTCGCCGAGCAGGTCGACGGGCTGACCGTGCGTCATGGCCGCTCCAGCCTGCTGGCCCGTCGGCTGTTGGAGTCGGTGGCGCTGGCGTTGGGCGGGCGCGCGGCTGACCGGCCGTCTCGGGCTGGGCGTTGCCGTCCACGCTCGCGGTGGCCAGGCTCCGTCCGTCCGGGCGGAGCACCATCGTGTTGATCGGGTCGGTGTGGCCGGTAAGGGGTGGACGAGTTGCCGGT
>WNFX01013524.1_pt1 | contig 12839 bp, 14 predicted proteins | sample 5400111 | NCBI WGS metagenome assembly WNFX01 (sample SAMN13153363, study PRJNA577476) | soil metagenome | isolation source: 40 cm soil or saprolite under grassland replicate 1 | place: USA:California | collected 2016-06-15
TCGAAAAATGGTGACTTCATCTCCAAAGACATCTTCAAGCAGCCTTGTCATACCAACACTGTTTTTTCTTAGCGCACCTGCTTCCTGAAAATGCAGGACAAAGGGCACACCATTTCGATGAGCACGCCGCCTCATTGCTTTAAGGATATTAACTGTGGGGGTATCACCTCGCAGTAACTGTCCTGCATTCCCGGACAAAACCATGACTGCAGGAAAACTATCGGCTGGGTGTTCAATTGTTAAAATTCTGCCTTTTTTTTCTTGATTACGTACGGCCATCTTGTAAGCTCCTATCGGAGCTTATTATATCACGGCTGGCTTATGTAATTGGTATGGCACACATGAAATACCGCTCACATCTCGCGATAATTTCCAGCCAACCATTGCAGGCATAGATATTCAGGATGCGGCTCTCTGCTTTAGCATCATTCTCAATCTTGTAGTTGCCTCTGAATGCTATATAAATCGAAGAGCAGAAATCGCCAGACGATGCGGCCACCGGCAACCCGAAGCATATCCACCGCTTCAAATGAGACTCGGTGGCCTGTAGGGGCAATGCCAAGGAAGGTGCCTGAATGTGTCGCCTCAATCAAGGGGCGGATCACCAGGGTGTCCACCCCTTCCACAACCGTTTCTTCAGTGCTGCGCATATCACTCAGGCCAGAGGTGACATTCTTCTGAAAATTGCCAGGGCAGTTTCAAGACCTGTGGTCCATTCAGTCAGACCAACGCATCGCTCGGTATATCCGGTGACATCAACCACCTCTGATAAGCGGGCATATTCATTGGTAAAAAGATACTGCTGGAAGAGTCGATAGATATCTAAAGGTGTTCCCATCATGTGTCTCGCTTTCTTGAATTCACTCCTGTGGTATTGCCAACAGACCTCTGGTCTGAGCACACAGAACTTTTTTGGATTTCTTTACAAGGGCAAACTGTACCAGCAGTTTTGGCCCTTTCCTTTGCATCGTGTATACTATAGCTGAGATACTCTGGATCGTCTATGCTTATTCGTCGCATCATTCTACCAATTCGTCTGGAAATACACCAGTGGACCTCTTATGTCGGACTGTCGCTGGTTGGGGCAACAACCTGGAAGCCAGGGCAAACTCTTTGTGGGCGGTATACGAGAGTAGTTTCTATGCTCGCAGCGATCTCAGAGCACCTTGGGGACTGGCATTCTCTGTCAAAGATGGTCCAAGTTTTCACATTATCGTCATGGGGCGATGCTTTCTTCGCCTTGACACCAAGAGCATTCCCCTCAATGCAGGCGATCTGGTCCTGCTGCTCCACGGAGTTACTCATCAACTCGTCTCTAGCTTAGAATGTCCGGCAGTACCGCTTGAGGCACTCCCCTCGGAACGAATCGGCCACAATGCTGCACTCATGCACTCTGATGGCGATGGAGAGCAGTCATTGCTTATTTGCGGAGGGGTGCAGTTTGCAGGGCCAATTGCGCATCCGCTTATGGAACTCTTACCACAGTTGCTACTACTCCCGGGTGAATACAATCAAGAGCGCAAGCAGAAGGATGCATGGTTGGAAGCTACGCTTACAATGCTTGGCGCGGAGGCGCTCTCGTTGCGACCTGGGAGTGCCGCTATGATGACGCGCCTGGCAGACATCCTTGTGCTTCAGACCATCCGAGCCTGGTTGGAATGCGACGACAATCAACAGCCAAACTGGCTCGGGGCGCTACGTGATCCTGACATCGGGCGAGCGCTGGCGTTGATCCACCACAGAGCTGAAGAAAGATGGACCGTCAGTTCCCTCGCAAAGGAGATCCATCTGTCGCGGTCGGTCTTCTCCGAGCGATTCTCGCGACTTGTGGGCATGCCTCCGATGCAGTATGTAACACGGTGGCGGATGCATCTCGCCACTAGCTGGATTCGAGATGACCGCCTGAGCTCGAGTGAGGTGGCTTATCGCCTCGGGTATAGCTCGGAAGCAGCATTCAGTCGAGCATTCAAGCGATATTTGCAGGTGCCTCCTGGAGCCATCCGTCGGGGCGCATGAACTTTATTCCATGTGACCTTTTTCATGTCATCCCAGGTCGCGGGCGATTCTTTCCGCCCAGGCATCGATGGCTTCCCAATCACGGTAATCGCCTTCATGAGCACGAACAGCTTTCAGCACCATCCGTTCAGTGAAAGACAGTTTGTTGTGATCAAGGGATCCGAAGAAGATCCGATGATCCCGGGGTTTGATTAACTTCTGGAAATCAGCTATCTCTTTGGGTTGCTGTTCGGCGTCCTTGACCTCGGTGCCGAGCGGCCCGCTACTGAACAGCCACACCGGGCGATTGGCTAAGACTGATTGGTTTCTGTTTCTCACGAACGAAAAGATGAAAGACAGAAGACGAACCAAGTGGCATACATCTTTGACGTATGCCCTTTTTTCTTCTATGATCCTGTTAGACCAGAGTTAGGAGAGAGACATGCAGAAAGGTCTGATTGAGCGCACCCTCAAAGACATCAGCACATCTCGTCCCCCTCGCCCAATAAAGGATGTAACCCTCGAACGTAGGTGCTTTTGAAAGCATCACACCGCTACAAGTAGCGGTTCCTGAGCGCTTGGAAGAAAGAAGAGACGAAAAAGGCAGACCGCAAAGGCAAGGAACAGAAGCAGGCATGAACAGACTGACTCAGAGGATGGTCAACACATCCTGGCACTCGCGCATGGCGGCGTCCACCTCTTGTCTGGACAAGCCGGGTTGAAAGTGAGCATGAGACGCCTCACCAACAAGCAGCTCTTTGTCGAAGAGGTCACTTTCCTTATACCCATTGGAGGGAACTTATGAAAGCCATTGTCTGCACAAAATATGGACCGCCGGAAGTGCTTCAGCTCCAAGAGGTGGAGAAACCGACTCCGAGGAACAATGAGGTCTGCATAAAAATCTTCGCGACCGCCGTCACCTCAAGTGACTGTCTCATCCGGGGTTCCAAAGTTCCTCTCAGACTTTGGCTCCCCATGCGACTCGTGATAGGTTTGACCAAACCGAGAAACCCCATCCTCGGGATGGTATTCGCGGGAGAAGTTGAATCGGTCGGCACAGCGGTCACACGATTTCACAAGGGGAACCAGGTGTATGCCTTTCACATTCGATGTGGGACGTATGCCCAGTACACCTGCTTGCCGGAAAACAGTGTGATGGCATTCAAACCGTCTCCTGTCACCTATGAGGAAGCCGCAGCTGTTCCTTATGGAGGCCTGTTAGCCTTGCATTTTCTGAGAAAAAGTCAGATCCAAAGCGGACAAAACGTGCTGATCTATGGAGCTTCAGGAGCGGTCGGGACTGCTGCGATACAGCTTGCCAGGCACTTTGGGGCAGAAGTGACTGGAGTATGCAGCACCACCAATGTGGACTTGGTCAAATCACTGGGAGCCGAGAAGGTCATTGATTACACGCACGAGGATGTGACGAAAGGAGGAGAGCGGTATGATTGTATCTTTGATGCCGTTGGCAAAAGAAAAAGCTCACAATTGAAAGTGCAGTGCAAGAAAGCACTCACTCCGAACGGGAAATACCTCTCAGTCGATGATGGATCACCAAAGCTACGGAGTGAAGATTTACATTTCCTCACAGAGCTGATTGAAGCGGGACAGATAAAACCAGTCATTGATCGAAGCTATCCGCTGGAACACATTGTCGAGGCTCACAGGTATGTCGACCAGGGACACAAAAAGGGCAATGTCGTCATCACGGTGGAACAGAACAGCTAACCCCAACAAAGCGCTGTAGTTGACGATGGAGACCGCTGGTTTTTATAATTGGCTCATGCCTACGACAATGTTCGCCACGAAACTGTATAGGCTACATCATATCCCCCAATAGTCCTAAGCTTGAGGTGCCAGGCAGGATCTCAATCTATACAGCACACTTGCTTCTCAAGTATCACCTGCTACTCTACACCTTTTCGTAACAAATCCGTCATACTTCCTCCACACCTCTCAGTCATACTTTAAGTGCGATCTCATACAGGACCCCTAGATGGGCACCCGCTGGCACCTATCCATCTCGCCAACGCCGCTGGCGCGGCTACTGCTTCGCAGTCAGGCGAGATGCAAGGAGAAGGGATGCCCTACAGTAGCGCTGCATGATAAAATATTTCTAGCTGTGCTCTATTGAACCGACCTATCATCGTGAAGAGGTACCAGATGGATTACGCCAGCAGCAGCGCAAGTGGGCAGCAACAAGAACAAGAACAGGAACAGGCGCGCATAGAGTCAAAGTTTCGCGTTCTATGGGAAAAACAGACATATGTAAATCTGCTTTATCTCTTCGTGTCGTTTCCTCTGGGCATATTCTACGTTGTGTTTCTTCTCTTAGGACTGGCCATCACCTTAAACACTTCTGTCATTCTTGGCGTTTCTATTTTGCTTTTGATGATCTTCGTTTGGTGGCGTTTGGCAAGGTTCGAGCGTAACCTTGCTATGCGCTGGCTGCATGTGGAAATTAGTCCTATGGCACCTCCACGCAAAGAGGGCCTGAATCGGTCGGAACGATTCCGCGCGCATCTCACGAACCCGGTCACCTGGAAAAGTCTGGCTTACCTTTTTGTGAAATTCCCGCTTGGCATCATTTCATGCGTTGTCATTCTCAATATGTTTGTGCTGACACTTGGATTTACGGTCTTCTCGCTTATAATCGGACTGCTTGTTATGCCATTCTTGTACCTGTTCCGAGCCCTTCCGAGGCAACGTGGCGAATGGAGGGAAGCCAGAACGAGCGGCGAAGGGATGGCTGTCGATAGGGGTCACCTTTTCCTGCTTTTATCAATAACGGGTTTCGGTTTTGTGCTGATTGCATTCCATGTGCTCAATGCTCTGGCCTATGTCTCAGGGCAATTTGCGCGTGTCATGCTGGGCCTGAGTGATACGAGCACACGACTGGCGCAGGCAAAAGCTCTAGCAGAGGAGGAGCGTGCGAAAGCTGAACGAGCGGACCAGAGTCGCCGGGAGTTGATTGTCAATGTTTCACACGAGTTGCGAACACCGATTGCAAGCATTCGTGGGCATGCTGAGTCTTTGTTGATGGGGATGGAGGAGCAAGAAGGTGGAAATGCGCCGGATCCGGCCGAGTTGCGTGATTACCTCAACATTGTTCACTGGGAGGCTGAGCGGCTGAGTGCGCTTGTTGAGGATTTACTCTCGTTGGCACGCATGGATGCGGATGAGTTGCACCTGGATGTTGTGCCAATTGTTGCGGGTGAAGTAGTCGAAGAGGTGTATATAACGATGGCACCGCTCGCAAGGAGAGAGAGGCAAGTTACACTCATACGCAAGGTTGCTCCGATGCTTCCTCTCATTCTAGCTGATCGGCAGCGCCTGGTTCAGATATTACTCAATCTTATCCGAAATGCAATTACCTATACTCCACAAGGTGGGATTGTGTCAATTACCGTGGAACGGGCTGATGCCGACTATCTCGCACTGGTTGTTGCAGATACAGGTATTGGTATTCCAAATGATGACCTGGAGCGCGTTTTTGAGCGTTTCTATCGTACCGATACCTCGAGGGCGCGAACATCCGGTGGATTTGGGTTGGGACTCGCTATTGTGCGCGACCTGGTCAATGCTATGGGAGGATCGATTACGGTCGATAGTAAGGTTGGTGAGGGCAGCTGTTTCCGTGTGTTGCTGCGTATTGCTGCACCAGGGTATTATGCGTTTGTAAAGGATGAACCGTTTGTGTAAGGAGGAGGTTGTTATGGCAGTAATACTCGTTGTCGAGGATGAGGTAGATCTTTGCAATTTGATTCGCACCAAACTTGAAGCGGAAGGCCATAGCGTCTTTCAGGCTTTTGATGGGCCGGCGGCTCTTAGGCTGGTTGAAGTGTATCGTCCGCATCTCGTTATCCTGGATTGGATGCTGCCTGGATTGGATGGGCTGGCAGTATGTCGCCAATTGCGGCAGCATTATGTGATGCCAATTATTATGCTCACGGCGCGGACTGAGGAGATTGACCGCGTGCTGGGGTTAGAGGTGGGAGCTGATGACTATGTTTCCAAGCCGTTCAGTATACGTGAGTTGTTGGCGCGGGTGCGAGCTGTGCTGCGTAGAGTTGAATTGGATAGTCGCTCTTCATCGCCGGTATCGAACAGAACCAATGGAGGGGCACAATCTCTTATTCCGACTGCCAACGACGCTACCGCGTCTAGCAAAGCTCAGGCAGTCGGAAAGGAAGTATTCATTGCGCCCTCTCAGGATGCCTCCCCACCGCACCCAGGAGGCGCGAAGGAATTGATACGCCCTCCGCTGAGGGCTTCTACGGAAGATGTTTCGGCGGGAGAGCAATCTTCGTTGCCTACAACCTCGGCTCCTCTTGTGCGTGGAGCGCTCTGCATCTATGAACTTGAGCGCGTTGTAACGCTTGATGGAGTGGAACTTGATCTGACTCCTAAAGAATATGAATTGCTCTTGCTGCTCGCCTCGCACCCTGGTCGCGCTTTCAGTCGCGAGTTTCTCCTACAACATCTCTGGGGCTATGATTACGATGGCTTTGATCGCACCGTCGATACCCATATGACGCGCTTGCGAAAAAAGCTGGGGACGGTTGGTGAGAAGATCGTGACGGTTTGGAGCGTTGGATATCGCTTTGTTGTGTAAGTGTCACAATTTTGTCACAGATGCCCACACCGCCCTACGAAAGCGCTACCGTATTGCTACAGTTTGGACATATTTTCCCCACACCTGAGAGGCATACTTCTCTTAGAACATACAACATGCTGCATGTTCTGGAAGTAATAGTCCACATATCTTCAGGGGGGAACAAATGTCTAAACAACAACAGGAGTACAAAATGAATTCGGTCATAATGACCGCACGAACGGAACAGAAAGCAGAAGTATCACCGCGTTTTATGGCCAGGATGGCCGGGGTCTTTGAACTGCTCGAAGGGCTGACGTCAGCAGGCGGCCAGGTGGTCATTCTCGGCAGCCTTGTAGTCGCTGGCAACGCTGCGACTACAGCGACCAATATCCTCGCGCACGAGCAATTATTCTGGTTGGGGTTCGCATCCTCACTCATCGCGGTTGCATTCCATCTCGCGTGGGCGCTTCTCTTCTATTACTTGTTTAAGCCTGTGAACAGGAGGATCTCTCTACTCGCAACATTCGTTATTCTCGTGGGATGTGCGATGCAGGCTCTTACCAGCCTCTTTTATCTCGCCCCCTTGCTCGTCCTGCAAAGTGGGCATTCCTTTAGCGCATTCACAGTGGAACAGTTACAGGCGCTTGCGCTCGTGTTTCTCAACTTGAATGCGCAGGCTTTCAACATTTACCTGGTCTTCTTTGGATTGTGGTGCGTCCTGATCGGCTACCTCATTTTCCGGTCGACCTTTCTGCCTCGAATTCTGGGGGTGCTGTTGGCGATTGATGGATTAGGGTGGATGCTCTATCTATCACCGCCGCTCGCACAGCATCTGTTCCCCTTCATCGCTGTCGCCTCCGGCTTGGCGGAAATCCCGCTGATGCTCTGGCTCCTCATCGTTGGCGTGAACACTGAGCGCTGGAAGGAGCAGGCTAGCAAAGCCTTTATCAAGTAAACCGCATTGACCGAATCAAAGCAATCCTGGAGGAGACTCACATGAAAGCAATTGTCCACACAAAATATGGCCCACCAGATGTTCTTCAATTCAAAGAGGTGGAGAAACCTACCCCCAAGGACGGTGAAATCCTGGTAAAGATTCAGGCGGCATCCGTCAATACACTTGATTTGGCTATGAGAGGTCCTTTTCTGGCCCGCATCATCACGGGTGGGCTTCGCAAACCAAAAGACCCGAGACTCGGCGCTGACATCGCCGGGAGGGTGGAAGCCGTTGGCACCAACGTCACGCAGTTTCAGCCAGGGGATGAGGTCTTTGGGGCATACAAGGGTGGTTTTGCCGAGTATGTATCTGTTCCTGAAAACAGAGTGGCGTTGAAACCGGCCAATAGTTCGTTTGAGGAAGCTGCCGCCGCCCCTGTAGCGGCACTCACCGCACTGCAGGGTCTTCGTGATACAGGACAGATTCAGCCTGGACAAAAGGTCTTGATTCATGGCGCGTCTGGCGGTGTGGGGACCTTTGCCGTGCAGATTGCCAAAGCATTCGGGGCGGAAGTCACTGCCGTGTGCAGCACGCTCACCAAAAGCGGTGAGACCTATGATGTGATTTTTGACGTGGTAGGCAAGAGTTCGTTTTCCCGGAGTGTCAAATTGCTCACGCTCACTGGACACTATCTTCTAGGTAACCCTCGGCTGTCACAGAGGGTGCGAGGGCGATGGATCTCGAGGAGAAGCAGCAAGAAAGTCATCCCCTGGAAAGCCCGGGCAGCCAGCGAATACACGGAAGACTGCAATTTCCTCACAGAGCTGATTGAGGCGGGAAAGATACAATCGGTCATCGATAGATGCTATCCGTTAGAACAGTCTGCCGAAGCCCACAGGTATGTCGACACAGGACACAAAAAGGGCAATGTCGTCATCACGGTGGCACAGAAGAACAAAACCTCACTGTAACTCCCAACGTTACATTGGTCGCTCTGGCACAATTCTTCTGGCGAAGGGAGCTCCTACTCCTCTGGCTTGTGCACATGAACACGATGGCTCAATCTCCCGTTTAGATGATAAAAATAATTTCATCTGGCTGCTTGACGATGTGCTTGCCTTTGCTGGACGATTGCTACTACTCCAAAAGCTATCATCAGCAGGGCCAGGATGATCTCCGTAAGTACCACCAGAGCCACTGGCAAGTTAAAGGTCACCGGATTGAGGGCCCGATAGGTGGTCGTTTCTACAAATTCACCCAGCAAGAAGATCATCCCGAGGATGGTAAGCCCAACAACCCCAACCATTCCTGGCCATTTCGGTTGGAATGCCAGGAGAATAAGCAAGAGCGTTATGATACAGAGGTACAATGGGGGAGAAAGGGCGGTGCCATTGCCAGTAAGAAAATCCTCAAGTGCTGGCTTACCTGTGGTGAAGACTGGCGTGATGCTGGGTAGGTTATCCTTGACTGCGAACGCCGTGCCAACGCCTGCATTGACTAAGGACAAGATGGAAATAATGATCAGACCCATCTTTGCATTCAGTTTTGGTTGTGTCCTGTTTGTATGCATGGTCGCTTCCTCCTTTCTGCTTCTAGTGTAGCATGGGATCGTCTCGCAAACATTACGAGAGTGTTACGAAGAGGGCAAAGTATGTTAGAATAAAAAGCTGCTCGACAAGAGGGAGTCGCATCTGATGTCTCATTACAACGAATACACAGATTGGAGAAAAGAGGTATGACTGATATCTATGTCGAACTGGGTGGAAAGAAGGCCATTGCCTGGTCGCTAGAATGGCCTGGTTGGTGCCGGATTCGCACGAGCGAGGATGCAGCTGTGCAGGCGTTGATCGATACCGAGGCGCGCTATCGATTGATCGCGCAGAGGGCGGGACAGAATTTTGCACCTGGCAATCTCGTAGTTGTTGAACGTCTCCAAGGCGATGGCAACACTGCCTGGGGAGTGCCTTCGGTTCTGGCTTCTGCTGAAACCAGACCAATCGATGCGACTACCGCGCAGCGCAACGTGGTGCTCCTACGTGCATCGTGGGATATGCTAGAAGAGGTCGTCGCAGCTTCTCCTGCAGAACTGCGCAAAGGTCCGCGTGGTGGAGGTCGCGACCGAGACGAAATCCAGCGTCACGTCATTGAAGCCGAGCGGGTTTATGCGCGCAAGATCGGGGTACGACACAAGCCGTTCGAGATGAACGACAAGAGCGCCCTCGAAGCTATGCGGGAGGAGATGGCAGCCGTGCTGAGCAAACCCTCCAACGGCGAGCTCCTGGTTTCTGGTGGATGGAATGCCAGCTATGCGGTCCGGCGCATTGCATGGCATGTGGTCGATCACATCTGGGAGATAGAAGATCGCCGAAGCTGAGCGCGTGAGCGGACAAGGATGAGTAACTTAGCACCTGATTTTTGGCAAGAACGTTTCTTCCAGGTTCCACCAACTAACTTGTACTGAATGGGAAAAGTCCACGATGAGCCTGGGCGGCGCAAGCGCGCTCTACACAAGTCGTGCAGGGGACCAGGACGGCGCAAGCGCGCTCTACACAAGCCGTGCAGGGGACCAGGACGGCGCAAGCGCCCCCACCCTTCATCCCAGCAGCCCCCGTCCCTACGCCAGAGGTATCTGGCACCCGTTAGTTGGTGGAACTCTTTCTCTTGTTCAGTAAGCTCGATCTGTCGTATTGTGATATAGTGGTATTGTTCGCTGATGCAAGCATACTCGAAGAGCGAGCCTACGTGTGGTCACAAAGCACTCTGGAATCTTTGGGCGGATCTCTGGAACGGAGACCTGACGTTACCAGAAAAAACACTCACTCCACTGACAATTGAGCCATACCAAGCGTGTGTGTTGCTCATTGATTCCATCCATCCAACCTTGCACCATACGCATCAACGAGGAGGCGCATGAGCCGTCTAACGTTTGCATAGACATCGAAGGGGGATCCATCATGCAAGAGGCTGCGGTGTCGCCGCTTCCCACCTGGCAAACCTTTTACGTCATCATCGGCACCGCTGCTGCGACGCTGACGGGCTTGATGTTCGTGGTGATGACCTTGACCGCGAGGATTCGGGATCGAAGGTCGAATGAGGCGCAAGGAGCATTCGCCTCGCCAACCGTCGTGCATTTTTGCACTGTGCTCTTCGTCGCGGCGATTCTTAGCGCGCCGTGGCAGGCGCTCTGGAATGCTGGCCTTCTGCTCGGCCTCTCTGGTCTCGCAGGGGTGACGTACGACGTCATCGTTGTACTGCGGGCGCGCCGTCAGACTGACTATCAACTGGTGCTGGAAGACTGGCTGTACTACACGGCCTTTCCGATCGTTTCCTACACTGCATTCGTCGTCGCAGCGATTCTGCTCCCGGTAAATCCGGCGCCAGCACTGTTTGTCATCGCTGCTGCTACGCTTCTGCTCCTGTTCACCGGCATCCACAATGCTTGGGATACTGTGACCTACGTTGCAATCTATCTCTCCCAGCCGGAGAACACGAATCAGGACTAGTATCGCCTGGCTTGGGCCTGCGCGGCTGACTGCCGCCTGCCCTCTGCGCACCGCTGGCAGAAGAACCGGCGTATCTCTTTTCATACATTTCTATTGACCTGGAGAGGAGAAAAACAATGCCCCGAATCGCTATTGTGGGAGCAGGAATTGCGGGACTCAACGCAGCTCTCACCTTGCAGGACGCCGGTCTCTCGTGCAGTATCTATGAGGCGTCCGACCGCATCGGCGGTCGCATGCACTCCGATACCACCACCTGGGCGGACGGTATGGTGAGCGAGTGGTGCGGTGAATTCATCGACGGCAACCACGAGACCATCCACCAGCTGATCAAGCGCTTCGGCCTCAACGCCATCGACCTGGGATGGGGAAGAGCGGACCGGGCACAATACATCATGTATTTCTTCAATCGCTATTACCGCGCGGAAGAACTGGCCAGGGACTTCCAGGCGCTCGCTCCTCTCTTGCAGCAGCAGCTGCAGGAGGCTGGTTTTCCCACGACCCACGCCCGCTTTACCCAGGAGGGGTTCAGGCTCGACCATTTGAGCGTGTATGATTGGATCGAGCAGTATGTCGAGGGTGGACACAATGCGCCGGTAGGTCATCTGCTGGATAACGCCTGTACTGGTTACTTCGGCCTGGATACAGGAGAGCAGAGTTCTCTCAACCTGGTCTACCTGTTTGGCTCGCAAGACCCGGCCAGGGATTCGGCCATCCCCAGACCGATGCAAGGAAGCAGCAAAATCGTGGGCGGGAACGAGCAACTGCCGCTGGCTATTGCCCGCAGTTTGCCGGATGGGTGTATCCACTTGCGCCATCAACTGGTGGCGCTCGAACGAAAGAGCGACGCTTCGCTCACCTTGACATTCGCTACTGCTGGTGGCTCCTCGGAAGTGCATTGCGAACGCGCGATCCTCACCCTGCCGTTCAGCATCTTACGCCAGGTCGATTACCAGCGGGCCGGATTTGATCCGCTGAAGCAAGTTGCCATCGAACAGCTTGGCTACGGTACGATCTCCAAGCTCTGCTTGCAGTTCGACATGCCTTACTGGTACGAGGATGGCCCCTGGCCCCACCCTCACAGCGGCTTTATCATCACGGACCTGGATATCCAGACGCTCTGGGACGCCTCCATTGGTCAAACAGGTTCAAGTGGTTTGCTCGTCGATTATACAGGCGGACATAGAGGAGCCGCTTATGCGCCATCGATGGCCTATTCCACTGCTGATGACTCCGCGAACATCCAGCGCTATGCTCAGAACTGCTTGCAGCAATTGGAGCGTGTCTTGCCTGGTATCAGCGCCCACTACACTGGCAGGGCCGCGTTGAGCTATCCCACCGGCGACCCCTATCTTCTGGGCAGTTACGCATGCTGGCGTATTGGGCAGTGCACTCACTTCGGCGGCTATGAGGGCGCGCGCCAGGGGCCAATCTACTTCGCGGGCGAACATTGCTCGCTCGAGTTCCAGGGCTTCATGGAAGGCGGAGCCAGGGAGGGCGCACGTGCCGCTCGGGAGATTGTGCAGGATTTGGGCTAACAGATACCGTGACAAACAGTGCGTCCTTGTAGATTCACTATTGTGATCTATTTCATTTATCTTCTATAAAATATATGTTATTCTGGTATAGAATAAACATCCACTGCTTACAACCAGAAATAGACAGATAAGGCAATACATTTCTCCTGGATTTAAGCATCTACCCTACAGGTACGAGGTCAGAGTATGAATATTTCAGAATCACCATTTGCGGCCTGTCCGATGTGTTTCGCATTAATCCCCAAATTTGCCTATTTTTGCACACAATGTGG
>WNFX01005032.1_pt1 | contig 12833 bp, 11 predicted proteins | sample 5400111 | NCBI WGS metagenome assembly WNFX01 (sample SAMN13153363, study PRJNA577476) | soil metagenome | isolation source: 40 cm soil or saprolite under grassland replicate 1 | place: USA:California | collected 2016-06-15
CTTGCGAAACTGAATGCGACGCGCACCCAGGAATTATTCGCGAAAAAAAATTCGTCGCAGGCCGACCTCGATCAGGCGATGGCGAACCTGCATCAGGCGGAAGCCAACGTGAAAATTAAACAAGGGGCTCTCGACAAGTCGAAAGCCGATCTTGACCATTGCACGATCACATCGCCGGTCGACGGCGTGGTTATCTCGCGCAATGTCGACGTTGGTCAGACGGTTGCGGCGAGTCTGCAAGCGCCGGTGATTTTCACAATCGCGAATGATCTGACGAAAATGCAGATCGATTCGAATGTGGCCGAAGCCGACGTCGGGGCAGTGGTTGTCGATCAAACGGTCGATTTTACCGTCGACGCATTCCCAAATCGGACGTTTCACGGGAAGGTGGTTCAGGTCCGCAACGCGCCGATCACAGTCCAGAATGTAGTCACCTACGACACGGTCATCGGCGTGAGCAATCCCGATTTGAAACTAAAACCGGGCATGACCGCGAACGTCTCTATTATCGTTGCTCACCGCGACGACGCTCTCCAAATCAAGAACGCGGCGCTGCGTTATCGGCCCGCGGACGCGCCGACCCCGGCGGAGACAAGATCGGCAGCATCGACGTCCAAGGGAGCAAGAACGAGCGGAGGGCGAGAACGCCGGAACGAACGTACGGTTTACGTTTTATCGGGAAGCCGCTCCCGCGCAGTGCAGATCAAAACCGGAATCAGCGACGGAGTTATGACCGAAGTTGTTGATGGTTTGAAGGAAGGCGATCGCGTCGTGACGGCCGAGCTTACATCGACAACTGCAGCCGCTTCTCCGCCGGCTAATCCATTTAGCGGCGGCCAGCGCCGTTTCCCATGATGTGACGCTAAGATCGATATGAATAACGGGGAAGTTGTCCGATTGATCGACGTGGAGAAAACGTATCGTACCGGCGAGATGGAAGTGCGCGCGGTGCGCGGCGTTTCGCTCGAGATTCAGCGCGGCGAATTCGTTGCTTTGATGGGCGCGAGCGGCTCTGGCAAATCGACTTTGATGAATATTCTCGGCTGCCTCGATCGGCCAAGCGCGGGCCGATACCTGCTCGACGGTGCGGACGTTTCCGGACTGGAGCGGGATCAACTCGCCGACATTCGCAATCGCCAGATCGGTTTTGTTTTTCAAAACTTCAACTTGTTACCGCGCACATCGGCACGGGAAAACGTGGAGTTACCGCTGCTTTATGGCGATCATCGCCTGACCAATGCGCAACTTCGGGAAAAAGCCGATCGCGTTCTAACCTCGGTCGGCCTCGAAGGCCGTCAGGACCATCATCCGAGCCAGCTCTCCGGCGGTCAACAACAGCGGGTGGCGATTGCACGCGCCCTGGTCAACGATCCGGAAGTGGTGCTGGCGGACGAGCCGACCGGAAATCTCGATAGTCGGACGAGCGTCGAGATCATGGGTATTTTTCAACAGCTAAATGACCGCGGCATCACGATCGTGATGGTGACGCACGAAACGGACATCGCTGCTTATGCACGACGCAACGTGATCATGCGGGACGGAGTTGTGTTGAATGATTCTGCCGTCACGCGGCGGCTCGATGCACAAACGGAACTCGAAAGAGTTGCAAGATCGACGAGTGCATCATGAGAGTTGGGTCGACAGTTAACGTCGCGTTCCGTGCCCTTCGCCGGAACAAGATGCGCTCGGTGCTGACCGCGCTTGGCATCATCATTGGCGTCGCTGCCGTCATCGCGATGGTCGGAATCGGCAACGGCGCGAAAGCGCAGGTGGAAGCGCAAATCGCCAGCCTCGGGCAAAATGTGATTCTGATTTTTTCTGGCAGCACCACTTCGAGCGGCATTCGCACGGGGTGGGGTGGCGCCGGGACGTTGAAAATCGAAGATGCCGAGGCGATTCGACGCGAGGTGCCTGGCGTCACCGCGGTCAGTGAAGAAGTTTCCTCGACTACGCAGGTTGCGGCGGGAAATCAAAATTGGTTCACGCGAATCTACGGCGAATCGGCAGATTATTTCGATCTCCGACAATGGCCTCTCGCCGATGGCGCGTCGTTCACCCCGCAGGATGTGCGCAGCGCAAACAAAGTTTGTGTCGTTGGCCATACAACTGCGACGCAGATTTATGGAAACGACGATCCGATCGGTCAGATTTTGCGGATCAAGAATGTGCCGTTCACGATCACGGGTGTTTTGACGCCGAGAGGACTGAGCACGCAGGGAGTGGATCAGGACGACGTGGTGGTGATGCCGTACACGAGCGCGATGAAACGCGTGGTCGGCGGCACGACTCTGCGCAACATCAATGTGCAGGTGGGCGACGCCCATCAAATCGATGCGGCCCAGCAGCAGATCCTGTCGCTGCTTCGGCAAAGGCATAACATTCGTCCCGGTCGCGACGACGACTTTACGGTGCGTAACCAACAGGAAATCGCTGAAGCGGCCACCGCCACCTCACGCGTCATGACGCTTCTCCTCGGAGCGATCGCGGGCGTTTCGCTCGTAGTCGGCGGCATCGGGATCATGAACATTATGCTGGTCAGCGTGACGGAACGAACCCGCGAAATCGGCGTGCGTCTCGCCGTTGGTGCCCACGGCCGCGATATTCTCACCCAATTTTTGATCGAAGCCGTTTCACTGAGCTCGATCGGCGGTTTCATCGGAATTATTTTCGGGATTGGGGCCTCAAAATTATTGTCGCTCTACGCGCATTGGCCGACCCTGATTTCGATCGGCTCAATTGCACTCTCCTTTTTTGTGAGCGCCGGAGTGGGGATATTTTTTGGATTTTATCCGGCGCGCGAAGCCGCCCGGCTCGACCCAATCGAAGCATTGCGCTACGAATAGGAAGGGAGGCACCTTCGGGACGTCCCTCGAATTACCCATAAACGCATTGAAATAAAATGGGACGGCTCGGAGAGCCATCCCTATCCACTATTTAGATGGCTGAGCACACTCGTTTTGAAAAGCTGGTCGCGAATGCGAAAACGAACATTCGCGAGATTTCACCCAAAGACGCCGCCAAAAAAATGCAAAGCGGCGATGCGGTTATTGTCGATGTCCGGGAGAAGGATGAGTGGGATGAAGAACATATCGAAGGCGCGACTCATCTCAGCCGCGGAACAATCGAGTTGGACATCGAGGAAAAAGTTCCGGACCCGAAGGCATTGATCATTTGTCATTGCGGCGGCGGCGGTCGCTCCGCGCTCGCGGCCGAAAGTTTGCAAAAGATGGGCTATAAAAATGTCCGCTCCATGGCTGGCGGTTTCAAAGCCTGGAAAGCAGTGGGCTTAGCGACAGCGAAATAATTTCTGATTATCCGCCGACGGCTTGATAATGGCCGAGACCGCGTTTCCACATCGCGCGAGCGGCGGCCCAGGTGAGGAATAGCCAGCCGGTTTGGATCGCGAGCGCCTCCGCCAGGGCCGGGCCCCGGAGTCGTTCGAGGAAAATCGCGATTGGACAAAAGAGTTCGTAATAAAACGGCAGCCATTTCATCACCGCCTGGATTCCGGCCGGCATGATGTCGATCGGAAACATCTGGCCGCCGAGAAAATATTCGAACGAATAAACGATGAAGACGATGGTGGAAATTTCCAGGATCCAGAAGGCCATCATGGCGAGGGAGTAGGTGATAAAAAACTGCATGAACGCCGCCATGACCATCGACAGGCAGGCATAGACATAGGTCAGCAGATGATCGGGCAGCGCGACATAGCGCCGGAAATAAATAAAGATGAGGACGATCGGCGGCAGCGTGACGGCGGTGTAAACAAGGCGGCCGCTCAAAAAAATGCTAAGTCGATAGGAGAGATAACTCATCGGCTTAGTCAGGAGAGAATTGATCTGGCCTTCGCGAATATCGGCTGCGATCTGCCATTCGTCTTCGGTGGGCGTGACGAGATTACTGACGAGAAGTGCGAGCAAATAGTAATAAATCATCGAGCCGTAGTCGTAGCCGTGGAGGCCGCCACCGCGCTCTTTAAAGACCGCACTCCAGAGAAACACCGTGCCGGCAAGCGGAATCAATCCGAAGAGCGCGCGCAGAAAATAATTCCAGCGGTACACAAACGTGTTCTGGAGGCCGATGTTGAAGACCGAGATGTACTTATCGATCTTAGCGCGACTCATTTTTTCTTCACAAGTTCCACCGCGAGATTGATTGCCGCGATCATGCTGTCTGGCCGCGCGAAGCCTTTTCCCGCGATGGCGAAGGCCGTGCCGTGATCGGGGCTGGAGCGTGGAAACGGCAGACCCAGGGTCACATTTACGCCTTCATGAAAAGCATGGAGTTTCAGCGGAATGAGCCCCTGGTCATGATACATGCAAAGAACGGCGTCGAATTCGCCTTCGGCTGCGCGGTGAAAAACTGTATCGGGAGAAAGCGGACCTTCGATTACGGATTGGTCCGAGCCGGACTGGCATTGATTACGGATTGCGGATTGAAGTTCAGTAATCGCCGGCGCAATGATTTCGATTTCTTCACGCCCAATTCTTCCCGACTCGCCGGCGTGTGGATTTAAACCCGCGACCGCAACGCGCGGAGTCTTGTTAGATCGACAACGAAGAAAATCGACAAGGAGCAAACCGACCCGGACGATGTCCAATTGCCTGAGCGCGCCAGGAACTTTGCTCAGAGGAATATGCGTGGTGACGAGCGCGACCGTGATTTTTCCACCTGTTAACAACATGGCGAAATTCTTCACGCCGCAGCGTTCGGCAAAAAACTCGGTCTGGCCCGCGAATTTGAAACCGGCGTCGTACATTCGCGCTTTATGCACAGGGCCTGTGACAATTGCATGGATTTCATTGCGTCGGGCGAGGGTGACGGCTTCCTCCAGTGCGGCTGCCGCCGCGCGGGCAGTTTCAAGCGTCGGTTTGCCTAGCGAGCAATCGGGATATTTGCCGACAACTACATAATCGACCGAGTCGGGAAGGCGGCCGGATTGCAGGGCAAGATCGACAATCTCCGGTCCGATGCCGGCGCAGTCACCAAGAGTGATGCCAATGCGCAGTTTCTTGCTCGTGCTCATACTCGTAATCGAGTTTAATTAAGCCGAGCACGAGCAGGAGTTCAGCCTCGATCTTGCGATCGGCAGCCTAAAACGTCCGGATATACGCTTTTGAGCGTAAACTGGCGATCCAGCGTTCCTGGAGATGCTGCGCTTCCAGTTGCATCAGTTGCTTCTCGATCTCCGGCCGAACTTCGGCGAGTGAGCGCGTCTTGCCCCCGCGTTTTTCGTCGACTTTAAGAATGTAATAATTGCCGGAAAATTCGACGATGCTACTTACTCTTCCGACCGGGAGATTGAACGCTACTTTTTCAAGCGGCGCGGCCAGGGTCTTGCGTTCGATCCATCCCCAATCGCCGCCCTGGTCGCGGGTGCTGTCCTCGGAATAAATTTGCGCAATCCGGTCGAACTCGGCGCCGCCAGCAAGTTTGCCCAGGACTTCCTCGGCCATCGCTTTCTGTGCCGCAGCGTTACCGCTTTCAGCGTGATTGGGAACCATGATCATGCGGAGTTTGATCTGTTCCTTGGAGGTGAATTCGTCACGGTGTTCCTTGTAGAATTGTTCAACTTTGCTGGGCGAAACGATCGTCGTCCGTTTGACGTTCTTGCTCCGCATGGCCTGCACGATCATTCTTTCAGTCTCCATCTTTTTAAACTCGCCCAGGGTGTAATTTTGCGCTTCGAGCGTCTTGATAAAAGTATTGCGGTCGCCACCGAATGATTCCTGGATGATTTCGTGCAGCCGCTCGTCGACATAGTGATCCGGAACCTGGAAATTGTCTTTCTTAAACGCCTGGATGATCAACTGACGATCGATTAAGTCCTGGAGCGCAGCCTGCCGCGCTTCCTTGATCTTGTTCACCAGCTCGTCGCCCGAGTACTGGGTGCGCAACAACTTTTCCCGAGGCGCGGACACACCGCGGACCTCCGAGTAGGTGATCACGTCTCCATTGACGATCGCGGCAATGCCATCGACGACTTCCAGCTCGGCCGCAAAAGCAGCCCGGCAGAGCGGCGACAGAGCCAGCCCAAAAATTGCCAGCGGTACGATAGCAAAACGACGGATCATCCGTTTCATAGTTTCCTGATCAGCTCCTGAATCTCCCTGAGACGCGGTTCGATTCTGCCCGCTACTAAACGGGGAAATTTGCCACCCACAAGTATAAAATCCCCGCGCCGCGTCAGCATTAATTTGTCCTCGCGCACTTCCACGCGACTGATGCCAGCCTCCGCGGCGGCGAGCTTGATTTCAGTGAGGAGGAACAAATTGTCAACGGCGGGCGGGAATTGGCCAAAGCGGTCCCGCCAGTGGCGCCGCAGGCGCTCCGCCTGGTCGCGCGACGTTATTTCTGCGATGCTACGATAGGCTTGAATGCGTAAAGTGGCTTCGCTGACAAAACTGGCGGGAATAAATGCCGGCAGGCATGTCTTGGAGCCCAGATGAACAAATTCCGCTTCATTGGTGGCGACGAAATCCAGATCAAGATCGACATCCAGCCGGAGCCGCAATTTCTCGCCTTTCCGTTGGGCGACGGCCTGCTTGAGCAGTTGGCAGTAGAGATCGAAGCCGACGGCAATGATGTGGCCGCTTTGGGCCGTGCCAAGAATACTGCCCGCTCCGCGAATCTCCAGGTCGCGCATCGCGATCCGGAATCCTGCGCCTAACGAGCTGTATTGTTTGATCGCATTGATCCGTTTGCGGGCGGCGCCGATTGTCATCATCTCGCGCGGGAGTAGCAAATAAGCGTACGCCTTGTGTTCGGCCCGGCCGACACGGCCGCGCAATTGATAAAGATCGGCCAAGCCAAACCGGTCGGCGCGGTCGATAATGATGGTGTTGGCGTTCGGGATATCGAGGCCACTTTCGATAATGGTCGTGCAGACCAGGACGTCGATTCTTCCAGCAACGAAGCGCGCCATGACCGCTTCGAGATCGTCCGCGCCCATCTGGCCGTGGCCGATTTCCACCCGCGCTTCCGGGCAAAGATCGACAATGCGATCGCGCACCCGCTCGATGGTTTGGACGCGATTGTGCAAAAAGAAGACCTGGCCCTGCCGTTCGAGTTCGCGGTCGATCGCGCCGCGTATGATCCGCTCATCGTAACCGCAGACTACCGTTTCCACCGGCAGCCGATTGAGGGGTGGCGTCTCAATCGTCGACATGTCTTTTACACCGACGAGCGAAAGATAAAGCGTCCGCGGAATTGGCGTCGCCGAAAGGGTCAGGATATCAACGAGCTTGAAACGCTCTTTGAATTTTTCCTTGTGCAAAACGCCGAAGCGTTGCTCCTCATCGATGACAACGAGGCCGAGATCTTTGAAAACAACATCGCCCGAGATGAGCCGGTGCGTTCCAATGACGATATCGATCCCGCCCTGGCGGAGAAGATCGAGAATCTTCTTTTGTTCGCTTTGCGATCGGAAGCGGCTGAGCATTTCGATTCGCACTGGATAATCGAGCATGCGCTGGCGAAAGACTTCGAAATGTTGCTGGGCGAGAACAGTGGTCGGCGCGAGCACCACTACTTGTTTGCCGTCCATGACCGCTTTAAAGGCAGCGCGAATGGCGACCTCGGTTTTGCCAAAGCCGACGTCGCCGCAGATCAGACGGTCCATCGGCCGTGGTTTCTCCATGTCGATCTTGGTCTCGACGATCGTCTTCATCTGGTCGGGGGTTTCACGAAACGGAAACGAATGTTCAAACTCGGACTGCCACTTCGTGTCCGGACTAAAAGCATGACCGGGATGCATTTCGCGCTCGGCCTGGACTGCGAGCATTTTGCCCGCGTAATCGAAAATAGATTCGGCGGCGTTTTTCTTCGCGCGCGTCCACCTCGCGTCCCCAAGCGAACTAAGCGGCGGCGATTTCTTCCCCAGGCCGACGTAGCGCGAAACGAGATAGGCCTGCTCAAGCGGAACATAAAGTTTCGCTTCGTCGGCAAACTCCAGCACGAGTACTTCCTGTTCGGTGCCGCCAGGCGCGGGAACGCGTGTCAACTGGAGGAAACGTCCGACGCCATGCTCGAGATGGACAACGAAATCGCCTTCGCTCAGCTCGCTAAAATCGATTTGCGCGCGATGGCGTTCGGCGCGCCGTAATCGCCGGCGGCCATGTGCGGCAAAGCGGCCGAATAATTCCGCGGCGGACAGAACGACGAGATTGGCGGCGGGAAAACAAAAGCCGCGCGCCAGGGTGCCTTCGATAAGATCGACATCGTCGAGCGAGTTTTTTTCGCCCATGATCTCGCGAAAACGCTCGATCTCGCCTTCGGTCTGAAAATAGATGGCAACCCTTGCCTTTTCCGCGCGCCAGTCCTTCAACCGCTCGGCGAACTGTGCGCGCTTTGCTTCCACCAGCATGAGATCGCCGATAGCGAACTCTCCGATTCCGCAATCCTGGAACGCGCCGCTAAAATCTTCAGGGCCGCTTTCAATCCAGCCTTCGCTGATCTGGATCTGCGCATCGGATCTTTCCGCCGGTTCGATGTCGATCTTGAGATGGTCGCTGCCGACGTAATCGCGCACCGCGCCGTTTTGATCATCTGCCGCCCCCAGCAGAATATCGATCGAGTTTAAATCGCGAACCGAAGTTTGGGTATCGATATCGAACTCGCGCAAGGATTCGATTTCGTCGCCAAGGAATTCGACTCGTGCCGGCAGCGTCGCCTGCCACGAGTAAAGATCGACAATTCCCCCGCGGACGGCGAATTGTCCGCGCGTCGTTACTTGAGGAACACGCTCGTAGCCAGCAGAGGAGAGCCGTTCAAGAACGTGTTCTATCTTTTGCGTCGCGCTACGCCGAAGTTGGACGGAAGCGGAAATAAGTGCGCCAGGTTTGGGCGCAGCCTGATCAAGACTGGCGCGGGTCGCGACGATAAGGTGCGGTCCGGCGTCGCGTTCGACCACAGACAACAAAGCGAGACGTTCGGCCGCGATCTCCGGGTCCGGTAAAATATTTTCGATCGCGACAAATTCGGCTTCCGGCAGGAAAAGGGCTTCGGGATGCCAGTTGAGCAAACTTTCATACAGCAATTCCTGAGAATGAACGCTCGGGCACAGGATCCAAATCGTCTTGTCGATCTTGCGTGCGAGCGAAGCGACGAGAAATGAATGTGCTGAGTCGACTACGTGGGAGAAACAAATCGGCCGCTTCTCGCTCGCGATTTCGCGCAGTTTGCGCACGATCGGCCCTGAATCGGCGGAAAGTGTCAGGAGATCGCGAGACTTTTCCACGGCGAATGTTCGCCGAAAGTTCTCGAACTTCAAAGAGGTAGGGACAGCGCGCGGCGTCCCTAACTAATTGGTGATGGTAACCGGCGTTCCGCTGGAAACAGACTTGAAAAAGTTTTCCGCCATGAACTCCGGCATGCGAATACAGCCATGCGAGGCGGGATAACCCGGCAGATAACCCGCGTGCATGCCGACGCCATCGACGATGCGCATAAAATAAGGCATGGGCGCACCTTTGAAATGGCTGCCAGGCGGCTTCTTGTCGTCGATCGAAACATTCGGCTTCACCACGTTGCCGCCGTCATCGACGAAGTCGCCGTACTTGGTCGAGACGTGGTTGATATCTTTTTGGATGATCGAGAAGTGACCGGTCGGTGTGATAAGTCCTTCGCGCCCGGTGGAAAGCTGGGAAATGCCAACCAGCAGTCCGCTTTTATAAAAATAGGCGCGCTGCTCTCCGAGACTGATCTTGACCGAGGATTTTCCTCCAATTCCATCCCCGTCCCAATACGAAATTGTGTCCTGGGGTGCACCGGTTGGGCCGAAGCCGGCGGCGCCACCGAGGTATTGAACCGGTGGCCCGGTCTCTTCACACGCGCCGATGAGCAACGCCGCAAAGGACAGACAAAGCGAAGGCAAGACGCGGAAAATCGAATGAAACATAACGAAAAATAAGAAGAAAGGATTTACGCTTGTTCAGTTTGAAGTCAAGGAATCGACCGGTTCACAAGGCAGAAAATTTTGGACCGGTACTACCTTTGGCCTAATCGCACCGGCTTGAATTGTGCTTGCTTTCATGCAGACTTCGACCGTCTCTTTGCCGCCCATTTTTCTGCCGTCATGCCCACCTACGAATACTCCTGTGCGAAGTGCGACAAGACTTTCGAGGCGTTTCAATCCATGCGCGATGAGCCATTCAAAGAGTGTCCGAAAGAGCTTTGCCGCCAGCCCAGGTGGGGACATGGAAAAGTGAAGCGGCTTCTCGGGACCGGCGCCGGCTTGATCTTCAAGGGCACCGGTTTCTACGTCACGGATTATCGAAGTAGCTCGTACAAAGAAGCTGCGAAAAAGGACGTGGCCGCGCCGTCCGTCGCTAGCGGAGAAAAGTCGGTCAAGGAGACGCCCGCCAAACCGTCATCGGCAACAACGAAAAAGCCCGGGAAAGAACCAGCCGTATGACCAAGTTGATTTGTTCCGAGTGTGCGCATGAGAACGAGCTGGAACGCATTTATTGTCATAACTGCGGCGCGCGTCTTGATCGCTCCGCCATCCCCATTTCCAAGGAACACCCCGACGATACGCGCGAACGCATGCGCAAATTTTTCGATCCGCAGCGGGCAAGATTTCGCCACCTATTTTTTAAATCTACGAAATTGATCCTGGGCGCATGCGCAACAGCGGCAGTCGTGCAAATGATTTTGCCAATGGATGTTCCTCCCCCGGTAACGGCCCTTGTCCTGGCGTCACAAATCAATCTCGAACTGGAGAATGCAGCTACGTATCGCCGGCCGGCTCAACTTCAGTACACGGAGGAACAGATTAACGGCTATTTTACCTCCGCACTTAAGACTAAGCAGTCGTTTTTAAACGAGCCGTTGCTCGACTTCAAACGCGCCATCATCGCCTTCTCCGAAGGCACGGTTACAATTATCACCGAACGCTCGCTCTTTGGTTATTTGCTCTACAGCAGCACTTCCTTTGCGATCAATTTAAAGGAAGGCAAAATCGCGGCGTCGCCCAAAGGCGGCACCCTTGGACGGCTTCCAATTCGTCCAGAGATCATGCAAGTCATGAACTTCATCTTTGCCGATCTCTGGTCTGCGCTCGAGCGAGAGCGCAAACTAGTCGCAAAGATGGGCGCGATTGAATTTCACGAAAAGAGCGTTCTGCTGACCGCTCCATCGCAATAGAGCAACCGGCGGACCCTCCCTTTCACCCTGCGGGCCCGCCGGTCAACCAACCGAAAGATCGGCAATCGATCGTAGGATCAGGCGAGTCTGAGCGTCGCGAGAAACTAGTAGCGATCGGTCATGCCGTACCCGCGCTGATTGTGGGTGCCTTCGTAGGCGCGCAACGCGCGTCGCGTTGCCGGTCCCATGATTCCATCAATCGCACCATGGTAGTAGCCTGCGCGAGCCAGCCGGCGCTGCAATTCCACCACCGAAGATCCTCCGCGGTAACGATTGCGGTAGCCGTATCCTTGATCTCCATAGCCGTAGCCTTGATCGCCGTATCCGTATCCGTAAGCGGACCCGCCATAATAATCGTACCCGTAGGGGTCATAGCCGTACCCGGAGCCGTAATAATCATACGGGTAGTAACCGTAATAGGGATACCCGTAGAAGAACGGAAAACCAAATCCACCGCTGAAGATGAATCGGTCACGAGAGAATCGATGACGTCGCCAATCGCCACTCCAATTTTGGCCGCTCCAATTCCGGTATGTTCCGCTGCGGGTAACCGTCGGCGCGCTTCGAACCGACATCGAGCCAGCGTGGCCGCCACCGCGGTGCTGACCAGTTGCAACTGAAACAGGCAACACCAACGCGACTAGGCAGCTTAGTAAAATTACACGTTTTGCATTCATAGATATTTGGGTTCCTACCAATTATACACGTTCGAGGAGCGAAAGTTGCATTTTTTACGCTGCCTAAGAAAAAAAATCGCTCCATTTCCGGCTCGCAAGTGTCCTTACATGGCCAGTATCATTCACTTTTCGAGAAACATGAACCGCCCCACGATTTTCACCTTGATCATTTCGATCTTGCTCGTGCAGCGGGCAATGCTGGGCGCGCCGCCGGAACGCAGTGTAAGTCCATCGCGACAATTCATCCTTTATGGCGTCGACGCGAAATTGCGAGGCGCGGTTTCCGACTTGGCCGAAGCAACAAAGGCCAACCTTCTCGTGCTTCTTCAAAAACCAGATGGATGGAAAACTCCCATCATCGTCAATTTACAACTGGCGCAAGCGAACCTGCCTGAGATACCGCCGACTGCATTGCGTTTCAGCCAGACCGGGTTTGGCTTGAAATTGCAGCTGGATTTGACCATCGCGTCAACGTTCGATGCCTCATTGGTCGAGCGTGAATTATTGCGCGCGATTCTACTGGAAATGATCTATCGCAAACAATTGGACCTCGCTCCCGGTACTGCTTACGCCGGGCCACCGGAATGGTTGCTCGATGGCGTCCTGGCGCTCACGCCCGGCCGGGACCGCGGTCCACTCGTCGACGCCGTTCTCTTGTCCGACAAGATCATGCCTCTGGAAGAATTTCTGCGGCAGACCCCGTTAATGCTGGATTCGCCGGCGCGCCTGCTTCATCGCGCCTACTCGTTCGCGCTCGTGCAAATGATCGTCGACGGAGCTGATGGACGTTCAAGACTGGCGCGTTACATCGACAATTTATCCCATGCTTCCAACGATCCGTTCGCCGATTTGAAGGCGCAGTTTCCAATATTGGGCGATGATGCGGAGAAAACCTGGCGATCGCGGGTCGCAGAACTGAACGCCGCGCAGAATTATCAATTTCTCAGTTTCAGTGAAACCGAACGCCGTCTTGACGAACTCTTGCCTGTTAAAACTTCGAAGGTCGCT
>WNFX01005034.1_pt1 | contig 12827 bp, 9 predicted proteins | sample 5400111 | NCBI WGS metagenome assembly WNFX01 (sample SAMN13153363, study PRJNA577476) | soil metagenome | isolation source: 40 cm soil or saprolite under grassland replicate 1 | place: USA:California | collected 2016-06-15
TCGCCGAGGAGCTGGCCGCGGCCGCACAGGAGCTGCATGCCACGACGGAGTCATTGACCCAAACCTCGCAGCGCCTCGCCGGCGACCTCGGCAACCAGCGCGGCCTGGCCGATGGCGCTCGCGGCGAGAGCGCCAAGGCCGCCGATCAAGCGGAATCGCTCCGCGTGCGCGCCGAGCTGATGCAGGTCGATGCGTCGCGGCTCGTCAGCACGGCGGAGCGGGGACGCGAGCGCGTGGCGCGCGCCAGCGCGACGCTGCGCGCCGTCGGAGAGGAAGTGCGCGCGACGGCGTCGACGGTCGCGGGGTTGTCCGGGATGTCGGAACGGATCGGTGTCTTCGCGCAGACGATCGCCCGGATCGCCCGGCAGACGCACTTGCTCGCGCTCAATGCGGCGATCGAGGCGGCGCGCGCCGAGGAGCACGGCGAGGGCTTCGCGGTGGTTGCGGACGAAGTGCGGGCGCTCGCGGCGGAGGCGGGAAAGTCGGCGCGGGAGGTGGCGGAGCTGGTTTCGGAGCTGCGGGCCGGTATCGACGCCGCGGCGCGGGCGATGCAGTCGGGTGAAACGAAGGTGCGCGACATCGGCGCCGTGGCCGCCGAAGCCGACGCGGCGCTCCAGGAGCTGCACCAGGGGATCGAATTGGTGGGCGACCTGGTGAACGCCACGGCGGAGGTGTCCCGCGGCCAGGCGCAGCGCCTCGCCGAGCTGGCGCAGTCGCTGCAGCAGGTGGCGGCCATCTCGAGCGCCTCCTCGCAACGAGCCGACGGCGCCGCAGGCGCCACTCAGGCCGAGATCACGTCGATGGGGGATCTCACCGCGACTTCGCAGCAGCTCGCGCAACTGGCCGAGCGGTTACGCGGGAGCATCGCGCGCTTCTCGGTGCTCAAACGAGGGCAGGAAGGTGGGGAGCCCCCCGTCACGCGTGCGGCCGCGGACTGATCACCCCGTACCGGGAAACGCGAGTCGCGTTCGGTCCTTGGTCCCACAAACCCGCATTGAGTGGGCAGAACGCGCGCAGGGTTTCCCGGTACGGGGTGATCAGCAAGTCCACATAGCGCTCGAGCGAGACGTCGAAAGGGAAGCGGCGCCGAAACTCACCCGCGGTGACGCCCAGCATCGCCTTCAGGTGGCGCCCGAAGCTCTGCGGCGACGAATAGTCGAGGCGGTACGCCACGTCGGCCACCGAGAGCCCGGGGTTCGAGAACAGGTAGGCCGCGTGCACGAGCCGCATGCCGGCGAGGTAGGTCTTCGGGGACGGCAGGTCCGCCCGATAGAAGCGGGACATGAGCGTACTCGAGCAGATCCGAAGGTGCCGTGCCAGCCGCCGCACCGTGGACAATACCGGCGCGAGCCGTGCAACCGCCTCGAAGAACGCGCGTACGTCTCCCGTCCCCTCGTCGAGCGCGGGGACGACGCGCGCCAGAATCCGGGCCGCGACGGGTGACGCCGGATGGCCGACGAGGTCCCGTAGCCGGCGCCAGCCTGCGGGCTCCGTGCAGTCCACCGCCGCGCGGACGCCGGTCGCGCCGAGCCTGAGCAGCGTCTCGCTGGCGTGGCGGTCGTGGTGTGACACGAGGGCGACGGCGGGGATGGCGGGAAACTCGCGTACGAAGCGGGCCACCGCCGGGAGCTCGTCGCCGCGGCAGGCGTGGACCGAGAGGACCAGCGCGTCCACCCGCTTCCGCCGGGCCGCTCGCAGCGCGTCCCGGAACGAGCTGGTGTGGACCGTCGTAAAACAGCCGTCGCCCGCCGCATCGAGGCGGGGACGCTCGGGCGGGGGCAGGACGGTGCAGACGGTCACCATGCGGGAGAAACGCTAGCGTGGACCCATCAACCCCGGCTCAAGCGTCGCCGGCACCCGGCCCGGACCCCGCGCGCGGGGTCCGCCCCGCCTCAACCACCGGTCAACGCGCGGCCCTCGCCGAACGGCTGCGGCGTCACGTCGCCGCGCTCGAGGGCGTCCGCCACCCGAGCGCCGCCCCCGAGCGACATCGGGCCGCCCGCGACTATATCGCGAGCGAGCTGTCCACGCTCGGCCTCAGTGTGGATCTCGCACGGTTCTCGTTCCGGGGACGCACGTACTACAACGTCGTGGGCGCGGTGCCCGGGAGCGACGCACGACGGCCGCCGCTCTTGATCGGGGCGCACTTCGATTCGACCGCCGACACGCCCGGCGCGGACGACAACGCCAGCGGCGTCGCCGCGCTGCTCGAGTGCGCCCGCGCCATCGCCTCCCGGGAACCGCACGCCCGCGTCGAGTTCGTGGGGTTCGACCTGGAGGAATTGCAGACGGTGACCGGCCGCTACCGCGTCGGGAGCCAGGCGCTCGCGCGCGAGAGACGGGCGCGGCGCGAGGCGCTCGCGGGCGCGTTAATCCTCGAGATGGTGGGCTACCGCGACCCGAGGCCTGGCACCCAGATCGTTCCACCCTTTCTCGGAATCGAGGTGCCGCGGACCGGTGACTTCCTCGCGGCGGTGGGCGACACCCGTTCCCGCGACTTGCTCGAGGGGTTCGTCAGCGCGGCGCGAGCCGCGGCGCCGGACCTGCCGCTCGTCCCCTACGCCACGCGCCTGCGCGGTTGGCTCCTCCCGCTCACGCGCCTCTCCGATAACGCGTCCTTCTGGGACGCCCGTTACCCGTCGCTCATGCTGACCGACACCGCGTTCCTCCGTAATCCGCATTACCACCGTGTCACCGACACGAGCGCGACGCTCGATTACGCGTTCATGGCGGCGGTGACGGAGGCGACCGCGGGAGCGCTCGCCCGACTGGCCGATGCGTCCTGAGACCGTGCCCGCGTCGCCGCCTCGCGCCCGCCGCGTGGCCCTCCTCCTGGTGGGCGCCAGCCTGTTGCTCGCCGCGGGCGGCGCGCTGTGGTTCCTCCAGTTCGCCTCCCAGGTGCGGCGGGACCCGGCGCTGATCTATCGCGAGCCGGCGACGCTCGACAAGCTGCTCAAGCGGGCGAACGACGCCGAACGTGCGGGGGACCGCGCTACGGCGATCACGACGTACCGGTTTGTGATGGCGGTGGGGCAGGGGGCGGGTGCGGACCTCGCGCCGTACGTCGTGGCAGCGCGCGCGGGGCTCACTCGTTTAGGAGCCCCTGATACACTGCCAGGTCCGCCGCGCTGAAGCACACGAACCGCACGAGCTCCAGCGCCGTCGGTTTTCCGAGCTCGTCCCGCACCGTCGCGACGGCGATCTCCGCCGCACGGGCAATGGGATAGCCATACGCTCCCGTGCTGATCGAGGGGAAGGCGATCGACCGCAGCCCGCGTTCGGCCGCGAGCTGGAGCGAGTTGACGTAGCAGTCCCGCAGCAGTGCCGCCTCGCCGCGCCGCCCGCCCCTCCACACGGGGCCCACCGTGTGAATCACGTGCTTCGCTGCCAGCCGATAGGCCTTGGTGATCCGCGCCTCCCCTGTGGGGCAACCGCCGATCGTGCGGCACTCCTCCAGGAGCTCCGGCCCGGCGGCGCGGTGGATGGCGCCGTCCACGCCGCCGCCGCCCAAGAGTGTCGTGTTCGCCGCGTTGACGATGGCGTCCACGGCTTGGGTCGTGATGTCCCCCTGAACCGCTTCCATCCTCGCCATGTGCGGGGAATCTAGCGCGCCCGGAGCGGGCCCCTATTGTTAGCTCGTTCCCGCACGGTGCCGCCGGCGGGACGGGACGCCATGCCGGGACGCGATCTGATCGAGCGGGTGCGTAAGGCCCTGGGCGACCGCTACACCGTGCTCACCGCGGTGGGTCGAGGTGGGAACGCGTCCATCTTCGCCGGTCGAGACCCGACGGGGGCCCACGTCGCCATTAAGGTGCTGCACCCCGAGCTGGCCGTTTCGGTGGCCGCCGACCGTTTCCTGCGCGAAATCCGCTACGCCTCGCAGCTCAATCATCCGCACATCGCCCGCATGATGGACAGCGGCGAAGCCGACTATCTGCTGTGGTACGTGATGCCGTACCTCCCGGGTGAAACGCTCCGCCAGGCGTTGCGCCGAGAGAGTCGCCTCTCGATTTCGAGTGCGGTCGCGATCGCCGCGGACGTGCTCGACGCCCTGGAGCACGCGCACGCGCACGGCATCGCCCACCGTGACATCAAGCCGGACAACATCGTGCTCGCGCCCCCGCCGCAGGGCGCCGTCCTGGTGGACCTGGGGATCGCGCGCGCCATCGCGAGCTCCGGCGATGATCGCGTGACCCGCAGCGGATTCGTGGTCGGCACCGAGGAGTACATGAGTCCGGAGCAGGCGCAGGGAGTCCCCGATGTGGACGGCCGCACGGATCTTTACTCGCTCGGCGTGGTGCTGTTCGAGTGTCTTGCGGGCCGCCCGCCGTTCTCTTCGCCCAGTGCGGCGGCCGTGCTCGATATGCATCAGCACAACCCTGCGCCTGACTTGCACAGCCTGCGGCGCGACGTACCCGCGAAGCTTGCCGCGGCGGTGGCGCGGGCGCTCGCGAAATCGCGCGCCGAGCGGTGGCAGCGCGCCGGGGAGATGCGGGCGGCGCTGCTGCCGTTCACCGCGGGGGGAGTGTGAGGACGCGCGCGTTGATCGTCGCGGTCGTCCTCGCCCTGGTCGTCGGTCTCCCCACTCTCGCATCCGGCCAGTGCCCCGACGGGTCCCCGCCTCCCTGTGGAAGGCGAGTGGCCCTCGACACGGCCCGCTACGCCATCCTCCCCTTCGCGCACCGCGAGGGCGGCCAGCAAAGCACGCTCGACGGCGCCGACTGCGCGGAGCTCTTGACCGAGGGGTTTGCGCGCTGGATTGAAGTCCGGCTCGCCGACAAGACGCGCGTCTACGATGCGCTGACGCGCCACGGCGCGCGCGCGCCGTTCCGCATCCCGTTTGACACCGCCGTCGCGATCGCCCGGCGACTGGGCGCGGGGAAGCTGGTGATGGGGCAGTTGTGGAGCTTTGGCGACACGCTGCGGCTGACCGCGGGCCTGTACGACGTGGCGCGCGGTGGCGCGCCGGTGCGAGAGAGCACGACCCGGGTCGCGGCGAAGGGCGGGATCGGGGCGGCGTTCAACGCGCTCGCCGATTCACTGCTGGGGGCCGATCTTGGCGCGGCTCGGGGGGCCGGCGCGGATCAGACGCGCTCGCTTCGTGCCCTGCGCGCCTACGCGCTGGGCGAACGGGCCATTCGGGAGTGGGACTTGGGCCGCGCCGCGCGCGAGTTCCGGGCGGCCGTCACGGCCGATTCGGGTTTCGCCCGCGCGTATCTGGGACTGGGGCAGGCGCTGTTGTGGGCCGCGGATTCCACCCCAGACGCGACGCGCGATCGTACCGTCATCGCGCGTCGCACGGCAGAGCTGCTCGGCAGACTCGGGACCGCGGATGGCGCCCTGCTCCTCGCTCAGCAAGCCATGTTCGAGCGGCGCTGGTCGGACGCCTGCCGTCAATATCGCGAGATCGTGGAGGCAGACTCGACGAGTTTCGCAGGATGGTACGGGCTCGCGGAGTGCAACGCGGGAGATCCGGTGGTCGAGCGGGATGCTCGAGACACAGCACGTTTCGTGTTCCGCGGTAGCTGGCACACCGCCGTCCTGGCGTACCGACGAGCGCTGCTGCTCGCGCCTTCGTTCAACTTCATCTTCGGGAGGCGGGCCGCCGAGCGGCTGACCCGGATCCTGCAGGCGGAGATTTATTGGTGGCGCCCAGGCCAGCGCGACGGCGAAGCGTTCTTCGCCTTCCCCGCGCTCGAGGCAGACACGCTCGCCTTTCACCCCGTCCCGGCTGCGCACGCCGACACTCTCACCGCCGGCACACCACCGCACGTCGCTGCGGTCGGGCGCAATCGAGCCATCCTCATCGAAGTTACTGCAGCCTGGGTGGGTGCGTTTCCCCGCGACGCTCGCGCTCACCGCGCGCTCGCCTACGCGCTCGAAGTGAACGGCAACATCACGCCTGCGGTCGAAGCAACCCGCTCGGCACTCACCGAGATCCGGACGGCCCAACGGCTGGAGCACAGGCTGCAGGATCGCGTTCGCGACGCCGTCACCGCCGTCCGCCTCCTCGTGAAAGCCGGAGACTTCGAAGGGGCGCGTCGGCTCGGCGACTCGCTGCTGCGCGCCGCTCCACGGGGGGTCGCGGGTCCCGCCGGGGTGGCCGTTCTGCTCGGGCGGCCGGCCCTCGCCGCCCACCTCGTAGCCCCCGAAGACCCCGAAACCGAGTATCCGGCGAGCGCGGATAACCAGTCGGTGACCATACCAATGGCGGCCTTGCAAGTGGGTCTCGAACTGCTCGCGTATGCGTCGACAGGGGCGCCCGCTGAGAGCGTCGCGGCGCTGGAGACACGGGTCGAACGGAGCACTGCAGGCCTGCCCGCCACATCCCGTCCGGTCGTGCGGAGCGCGCTGCTCGACATTCCGGCCGAGCTCGTGTTTGATGCTATGGGATCACGCCCGGCGCACCGGTCCACTCCCCCAGGGCCTTCGTGGGAGATGGCCGTGCAGTGGGCCCTTGCACAGCGTGACACACCCTCGGCGCGAACCACGGTCACGGCCGCGCTCAGGCAGCGGGGCGGGCTGCTCTCGCGCGAAGACACCCCGCCGGATGGCGTGTACCTCGACGCCCGTGTGCTCCTCGCGGTCGGGGATACGGGAGCTGCGGAGCAGACTCTCGATGCGCCACTCAACAACCTCGCGAGGCTCCACAGCTATTTGCTGCGCTATCTCCCCCTCGCGGGTGGGCTGGTACGCATGATGGCGCTGCGTGCCGACGTGGCTGCGGCGCGCGGAGACGACAGGACGGCGCGGCGTTGGGCGACCGCCGTCGTGACCCTCTGGTCCGGTGCGGAGCCTGCGCTGCAACCGGTTGTGGCACGGATGAAGCAGATTGTACGAATGGCGAGGTAACGCGATCACGGACAAGGAGGTCGTATGCCGAGCGGCAAGCGATGGTCCTGGACGGTCAAGTCGTGTGTTCTGGTGCTCGCCCTGGCGGGCTGCCATTACTACTACGAGACCCCGAGGCCGACGCAGTTCACTCCAGCCAGTGTGGACATGATCGCAGTCGACAGTATCGTGAAATACGGGCGCGGTCTGGTCTACGACAGCGTTTACGGTGCCGCAGACTCCCAGCGCGTGGATTTCGCCACAGGCAATATCGGCAGCGGCGATTGGGCCATCATCCAACCTGAGAAGGGGGCCTGGGCGCTAGACGAGAAGGACGTGGTCGAGGGACGTATCATCGCGAGGATCCGAAGCCACGCCGTGTACGCCCCCTTCGGCTATGGCCCCTGGTGGACCTATTGGTGGGTCGACAAGAAAGGAGGTCAGTGGCGCTCGATCCTGGTCTCCGACAGCCTCAAGACGCGCGTGTACGACTCCCTCCCCCACAAGACGACCTACACGACCCACCCAGGCTATGAGTGGCGCCAGTCGATTGCACGGTGGACCGGGAGTCAGTGGGGCAGCTGCGGTGGCAGTGCCTGCTGCGCCAAGCAATAGGACTGACGACGCCCGCCGACCCGCTGTTCGACCGCCTGGCTCGCGCCCTCGCGGGACGCTACACCCTGGTGCGCGAGCTGGGCCAGGGCGGCATGGCGACGGTGTACCTCGGCACCGACGTGAAGCTCGGGCGCAGTGTGGCGATCAAGCTGCTGGCGCCCGCCACGCGCGCCTACCTCGGGAGTGACCGGTTCCAGCGGGAAGTCCTGCTCGCCGCCCAGCTCTCCCATCCCCATATCGTGCCGCTGTTCGAGGCCGACGAAGCGGACGGACTGCTGTTCTATGTAATGGAATACATCGAAGGAGAGTCGCTGCGGCAGCGGCTCAGTCGTCACGGACCACTCCCGGTCGACGACGCCGTCCGCATCGCGGTCGAGGTTGGCGACGCGCTGCAGTACGCGCACGAGAACGGCGTCATTCACCGCGATATCAAGCCGGAGAACATCCTGTTGTCCCGCGGCCATGCCCTGGTCAGTGATTTCGGGATTGCGAAGCTGATGGAGGAGCGGGGCAGTTCGGAAGGGCCGGCCCTGACCGGCGCCGGGATCGCGGTCGGCACGGCGGCCTACATGAGTCCGGAGCAGGCGAGTGGCGACAAGCGAATCGATCCACGCAGCGACGTGTACTCCCTGGCGGCGGTCTTGTACGAGATGCTCGCCGGCGAGCCGCCGTTTACCGGACCCAGTGCGCAAGCCATTACGGCACGGGTGATCAATGACGCGCCGCGACCGGTCCGTACCGTGCGCCCCGCCCTTCCGGTGCATCTCGAGCGCGTGCTCGCGCGCGGGCTGGCGAAGGCGCCCGCGGACCGGCATCGCACGGCGCGGGCGTTCGTCGATGCGCTCTCCGCCCCCGCCCCCGCCCCCCAGCGCCGCGTGTCCGCGAGACAGGTCAGGTGGATCGCGACGGTGGGGGGGGCGGCGATTCTCGGATGGATCGCGTGGCGCGCGTCGCGGGCCCACGCGCCCCCCGGGATGGTACTCGTACCGGCGGGACTCTATCCGGTGGGAGGCGGGGGTGGGGGCGGGGGCGTCCCCGCGCGCGACTCAACTGCCGTCCAGCTCGACGGGTATTTCATTGATTCCGCGGAGGTCAGCGTGGCCGCCTACCGGCGATATCTCGACGCCACACGAGCCCACCCGCCCTGGACCCAACCGCCGCCCGATCAATGGCCGGCGACCGGCGTACTATGGTCGGAGGCCGTAGCCTACTGCGCCTGGCGTCAGCGCGGTGGCCGCCTGCCTACTGAAGATGAATGGGAGGCGGCCGCCCGCGGGCCGCACGGCTTGCGGTATCCCTGGGGCAATGGCTGGGAGCGCGGCCGGGCCAACGCCGACTCGCTGCGCGACGGCTTTGCGCCGGCCGGAGCGGGGAGCGCCGGCAGATCATGGGTCGGGGCGGTGGACTTGATCGGCAACGCCTGGGAATGGACGGCGGCCGTCGCCGCCGACACGCGGGGCCAGCCCGGTCACGTCATCAAGGGAGGAGCCTTCGACACGCCGTCTGTGAACGCAACCGCCGCATATCGCGCCGTCCTCCCGGACCGCCGGGCCTGGCTCGGCCACACGGGGTTCCGCTGCGCACGCGGCCTCGCCGTTGCGCCGGAGCATGCGGCGCCACCCGCGAGCGTCGCCGTCCTGTACTTCGAAACCGCGGACACAGCGAGCGCCTACGTCGCCGACGGGCTCACGGAGGCGATCATCACGAATCTTGGCCGAATCGAGCGACTCAGCGTGAAGTCCCGCAACGCCGTTCGCCGCTTTCGGGGGGCAGCGGATGATCCGGCGACGCTGGGACGCGTTCTCGACGTGGCGTATCTCGTGAGCGGCAGTGTGGGGCGGCCCCCTGGGGGCCAGAGCCCGGCCGTCACGGTCGAGCTGCTGCGGGCGTCGGACGGGATGCACGTCTGGGGCGGTCAGTACGAGAGCCGCGATACCGCGCTGCAGACGATTCCTCAAGCCGTGGCGCGCGCGGTGGCGACCGCCATCACGGGTGCGCTCCGGCCCGTCGAGCGGACGGCGCTCGCGCGGCGCCCGCCGCGCGATCCCGGAGCCTATGATCGTTTCCTGCGCGCGAACTACGAGCTCGCACAGCGGACGCCACGCGCCGTGCGCCGCGCGATCGACCAGTACGAGAGTGCCCTGCGGCTCGATCCGGGCTTCACGCCCGCCCTCGCCCGGGTCGCCGTCGGTTACGGGCTATTCCTCGACTGGGGGTGGGAGTATCCCAGCCTGTCGCCGGAGGCCGTACTGTCTCGCGGGTTCGACGCGGCGGACCGCGCCCTGCGGCAGGACTCGGCTTCCGCCGACGCGTGGATGGCCCGCGGCTTCCTCCTCAGCTTCCGCAATCCGCGCACGTTCGCGGGCGTGCGCGAGGCACTGCAGCGCGCCCTCGCGCTCGATCCGCGGAACGCGGAGGCGCATCACCAATACGGGATGGCGCTGCTGTGGCTGGGCCGCGACTCCGCCGCCGCCGAAATGTACCGCCGGGCGCTCCGGCTCGAGCCGGAGCGGCCGATCACGCTGTTCAACCTGGGGCGTGTGGCTGCGCGGCAGACCCGATACGCGGAGGCTCGTCGCTGGGCGGACAGCGCCCTGGCCATCGACCCCGGAGCCGACTACGCCTACGTGCTCCGGGCCCTCGCGGAGTTCCGGCTGGCCAAACCCGCCGAGGCGCGTGCCGACGCGGAGACGGCCGCGCGCCTGCGGTCGGGATTCCGGGTGCCCGGCGAGGCCGTCCTGGCACTCGTGGAGCTGCAGGCCGCCGACACCCCCGCCGCGCGAGCCCGGATCGAGCGCTTGGAGCGCGACATCCGCTCCACCGGTGACCGAACGATCACCGACGCCGCGTGGGTCGGACGCGCGCTCGTGGCCTTGCGCCAGGCGGATCGGGCGCTCGAGCTGCTCGAGCGCGTCCGCCCCCGCGGCGCGCGGCTCTGGTACTACCTACGGGCGCCGGAGTTCGACGCCATCAGATCCAATCCACGGTTCGCCAAGCTCGTCGCGGAGTCGGCGCCGGAATGAGGCGGGGGGGCGGTCAGACGGTCTGGCGATCCGTGGGCCGGCTCGCGTCCGCGTTACGGTCCGCCGGTCCGCCCGTCCGCCTGACCGCCCTGCTGCTCCTCTCCGCCTGTCAGCCCGAGGCCCGCCGCTTGCTGCTCCTCGACCTCGCGCTGTCGGACCCCGTTCTGTTGAACGGCACCGCCCGGCCCTGGCGCGACCAGGGCTACAGGGTCGAGTACCGCCGCTTCTATCCCCACCTCGCCCGCGCGGATCTCGAGCGCTACCGAGTGCTGTTGTTCCTCCTGGGCCGTGAGCCGGAAGCGCCATCGGACGCCCTCACCGTCGGCGATCTCGCGCTGCTCACCGAATGGGTGCTGCGGGGCGGCGTCGTGGTGCTCGGCTACGATGCGGACGGTGAAGGGTATCTGGACCGCTGGACGGCGAACCGCTGGCTCGAGTCCGTCGGGACGGGGATCTCGATCGGCGATCGACTGCTCGAGGACACCACCGCGCGCGTGCTCACGACCACCGGGCACCCGCAGCCGTGGGCCGAGGGCCGGGCCATGGGTGACGAGCCGCTCGGATCGGTGTTCGATCCCTTTCCGCTCGACCGGAATGACGTCGTCACAACCCGCGACTCCTCCCAGCTGATCGCCGTGACCTCGAGGCACGCGTTCGTGCGCATACCGCGTACCCCAGCGCCCCGGCCACGCGCCGGCGTGGTGGCGGCCACCAGGATCGGCGACGGGCTCGTGGTCGTCACCAGCCGCCACGCGCTCGGCGCGCTGGGGCCGCAGTTCCGGTCCACGACCGCCCCCCTGCAGCAACTCGACGCCCTGGAACGAACCCACGAGTTCCTCGGCGCGCTCGCCCGCTGGACTCGACGCCCGGCCGAGTGGGCGCACGTCCCACCCGCGGCGCGCGGCAGCCCGCTGGTGCTGGAGCAGGCGCCGGTTCCCGTCGAGGTCACGCCCCCGGCCATGGCTCCGCCGGGCGGCGTCGACACGATCGCGCTGCCACTCCTTCCGGACCCGAAGCTCGCCCGTGCCACCAGCACCCCCGAGTGGCTGCGGCAGCAGGGCATGCGGGTGCTGTGGACTCCCCTATTCGCGACCCGTGACGGGCGGCGCGTGATGCGATCGGGCGCCTCGCTCGATTCGCTCGTCGTTTTGCTCGATGCCGGCGGGTTCAACCTGCTCGCCGGCGACGCCAGCCCGGAGAGCACGGACTCCCTGCATGTGCGCTGGGAGGAGCGCGACGCCGTGCGTCGTGCCTGGGCGGACGCGGTGAAGCGCCTGCAGCCGACGAGTGTGGCGTGGATCCCCCTGCTGGATTACGGCAACGCGCGGCACGCCGGTCCGGATTCGTCGCGAGGCGCGCGCGGCGAGGGGCTCGCGGCCCCGTGCGCCCTCGACTCGACCTTGTGGGGGGAGGGACTCCCATCGGCGTTCGGCGCCCTCGCCCGGCTGGCTGCGGAGCAGCGCACGCTCGTCATCGCGCTCGGTCTCGACGTCGGGACGGCGCGCAGCTACTCGATGGGCCAGGAGTTCTGCGACGCCGCGTGGCGGCGCGGGCTGGCGGCTCTCATCCGAACGGGCGCGGCGGGGGGAGGCTGGGACTCGCTCCCGTACACCGCCCGCTACCCGGCGCTGCGCGACGCCGGCCTGCTACCCCGGTACTACCGCGCCCTGGAGGACGAGGTTGCCGCCCGCGCCACGACGCTCCGGGATCGGGTGTTGCGGCAGCGCCGGGACCTCTACTTCGCGTTCCGGCTGGCGCAACCGCCGGCCGATTGGTTCACGTTCGGCCTGCTCCGCGGCTTCGGGCTTCCGGACCGGCCGCTGCTCCTGTTCACACCGGAGTTATGGACCCGCGACCTGCTCGCGTTCTACCGCGCGCGCGGCCTCAACATCGTACACGCGGTAGCCCTCGTTCCGCCGTCGCTCCGGGCACGCGACTGGACCGGCGTCAAGCGGCTGGTCTTCGGCGAAAGTGACGGGTTCTGGCTCGCACCCGAGGAGCCCGCCGGGCCGGGCGCCGGCAGGCGCCTGCCGCAGGATAGCCTGGGCCGCCTGCTGCGGCGGCTCGCGCGCTAGACTTGCCCTGACCCTTCCAGAGCCGGTAGTTTTCCTGCTGGGTGGCGGTAGGGTGTGATGGTCGCGGCATGCCGGTTGGAGTGGCATGCTGAGGAAAGTCCGAGCTCCCGAGGGCAGACTGCCAGGTAACACCTGGGCGCCGTAAGGCGACGGAAAGGGCCACAGAAAACAGACCGCCCTTTATCCAAGGGTAAGGGTGAAACGGTGGGGTAAGAGCCCACCGCGCGCCTGGTAACAGGCGTGGCACGGTAACCCCCAGTCGGAGCAAGGCCAAATAAGCAGC